>ERZ778017.2451-NODE-2451-length-15073-cov-5.814622_pt1 | contig 15073 bp, 14 predicted proteins | sample MGYA00375747_ERZ778017 | MGnify/ENA primary metagenome ERZ778017 (study PRJEB29350, sample SAMN05509838) | bioreactor metagenome | biome: bioreactor; material: wastewater | place: South Africa: University of Cape Town | collected 2014-03-17 ...
AGCAACCGGCAGGGTGCGGCCTCGGTCACGCAGCTCGAGCTGATGCCGCAGCCCCCGTTGCACGAGCGGCGCGAACTCACCTGGCCCTATTGGCCCTACAAGCTGCGCACCTCGTCGTCGCACGAGGAAGGCTGCGAGCGCGACTGGGCGATCGGCACCAAGCGCTTCGTCGCCGGCCCGGACGGACGCGTGCGCGCGCTGGTGGCCGTGCGCCTCGAGTGGACGCCCGATCCGGCGGGCGGGCCGATGCGCATGCGCGAGGTCGAAGGCAGCGAATTCGAGATCCGCGCCGACCTCGTGCTGCTGGCAATGGGTTTCGTCTCGCCGCTGGCGTCGCTGCTCGAGGCCTTCGGCGTCGAGCGCGATGCGCGCGGCAACGCGCGTGCGCCTACCGAAGGCCCGGCGAGCTACCGGACGAGCGTCGACCGGGTGTTCGCCGCAGGCGACGTTCGACGCGGGCAGTCGCTCGTCGTGTGGGCGATACGCGAGGGGCGGCAGTGTGCGCGTGCGGTGGACGAGGCCCTGATGGGCACGAGCGTCCTTCCGCGCTGACCGGCTGAGAGCGGAGCGTTGTCATCGCGCGTGAAAAGCGGCAAGTCCGTCCGGGAAACCCTCTTCGGAGCCGAAAACGCTGCGGAACGCAGCGCATCGGCGGTTTGGGCCAGCGGCCTCAGCCCGCTTCGCGGCACTTGTACAAGCCCATCCCGCGGATGCTCATCACCGTCTCGCCGTCCTGATTGATCGCCTCCTCCTGCACCTGGACGATGCCGCGGTCGGGCTTGCTTTGCGAGCGGCGCGTCTCGACGACGGTCACGCGCAGCTTCAGCCGGTCGCCGGGGCGCACCGGCCTGGTCCAGCGGATCTCGTCGGCTCCCGGCGAGCCCAGGCTCGACTGCGGCGAGATGAAGTGGTCGACGAGCAGGCGCATGACGATGCTGCCGGTCAACCAGCCGCTGGCGATCAGCCCGCCGTAGATCGATCGGTCGGCCGCTTCGTGATCGACGTGAAAAGGCTGCGGATCGTATCGTTTCGCGAACTCTACGATCTCCTCCTCGGTGACCAGGTAGTCGCCGAATTCGAGCACTTCGCCGGGGCGGAAATCTTCGAAGAAGCGCTCTTTCGGGGGGACGGGCATGACTGCGGGCTCCGTAGGCGCGGCGGGAAGCGGCCTAAAATACAGAAAAGCCCGCCGCTTTACCAATGATCGTTCCGGCGCATCGCCCGTCGTCTTCCGATGCCTGATCCGCAGGGCGACGTACGCATCGACAAATGGCTGTGGGCGGCGCGCTTCTATTCGGCGCGCAATCTCGCCAGGCAGGCGGTGGAGAGCGGCCGCGTGGTGGTCGGCGGCCAGCGCGTGAAGCCGGCCCGTCCGCTGCGCGTGGGCGAAGAATTGCGGGTGCGCATCGGCGACGAGGAACGCGTCGTGCGCGTGCTCGCGCTCAGCGATCGTAGAGGTCCGGCGCCGGTGGCGCGGACGCTGTACGAGGAGAGCGCCGAGTCGATCGAGCGGCGCGAGCGGCAGCGCGAGCAGCGCCGCTGGAGCGCCGAGCCCGCCGGGTCGATCGAGGGCGGACGCCCGACCAAGCGCGATCGTCGACGGCTGCGCGATTGGGAGGAAGGGCGTTGAACGGCGGGCTCGCGCGAAGCTCTCGCCGGCGACACCGCAGACCGGCGCGCGCTGCGGATCAGCCTTCGCGCCGCGCAACCTGGCCAACGCCGTGCGCGAGGAACCAGGTGATGCCGCTCGATGCGGCGAACAGCGCCCAGAACACGAAGAACGCCACCGTGTAGGCGGCCACGCGGCTCTCGCGCAGCCAGTCGGCGACGACCCGCAGCTCGCGCGGGTCGATCATCGAGAAGAAGATCCCTTCCGCGACGATCGCCATCAGGAACGCCGGCCACAGCACCTGCATGACGACGTGGCCGATGCGCTGCAGGCGCGATTCGCCTGCGGCCTCGCCGCGCGGATCGCCGCCCGGAGCGTCGCCCGGAGCGTCGCGCGAGGGAAGCGGATCGGGGCGGGATGCAGCGCTCATTGCGCTCCCGCCTGCAGCGTCAGCGGCGCATCGAAGCCGGTGACCGACGGCGCAACCAGCCGCCAGGTGCGCCCCGCATCCTCGAGCTGCACCAGCCAGTGGCCGGCTTCCCGCGGCGGCGAGCCTGCGGCGCGGTAGCGGCCGCCTGCTACCTGCTCGAGCCGGTATTCGCGATCGAGCGCCGCCTTCGTGGCGTGAACGATGCGCAGCCCGAGTTCGGGCGGCCAGCCGGAACCCCGGTCCGCCGCGAGCTGCAGCGTCACGGCGGGCTCGCCGCCGGCCGGCGCCGACTCGAAACGCAGCTCGGCGCGCAGGCCGAGCGCGACGGCGAGTCGATCGCGCGCGAGCTGCTGGTTGATCGCGCGTCCTTCGCGGTAGTAATCGTCGACGACGAGCGAGTCGCTGGTGGTCACCGCCAGCCACAGCGTGACGAGGCCGCCGAGCAGCGCAGCTGCGGGTGCGATCGCGAGCAGCCATGGGGCCGCGTGGCGATACCAGGGGCGCACGCTGCGCGACGCGGGCGCCGCGGCCTTCTTCATCCCAAGCGTCGTCTGCATTCCGGCACTCCCGTTGCGCTCAACGCGGCACGAAGAAGGTCGAGCGCGCATTGACCGCCACCGACGGATCGTCGACCGCCTCGACCCGGAAAGTGATCGGATTGCTGCCCCGCGCACCGCGGCCCGGCTCGACGCGCGCGCTCACCGGCACCAGCCGCACGCCGGCAGGCTCGACGTCGAACTCGGTTTCGCCGACGATGAACACGGTGTCGATGCCGCTCGCCACGACGCGGAAGCGCCTCGTGCGCTCGCTCGGGTTGATGATCTGCACGCGGTAGCTGTTCTCGATCATTCCTTCCTCGACCTCTCGCCCCAGCGCGCTGTCGCGCATCACGTCGGCCTTCAGCGGCGCGCGCAGCGCCAGGTGGGCGAAGACCGCGATCGTAACCGCCAGCAGCACGGCGCCGTAGAGAAGAACCCGCGGGCGCAGCACGCGACGCCAGATCGCGGAACGATCGAGCCGGTTGTCGAGCGCGTTCTGCGTCGTGTAGCGGATGAGCCCGCGCGGATAGCCCATCTTGTCCATCACCTGGTCGCAGCCGTCGATGCACGCGGCGCAGCCGATGCACTCGATCTGCAGGCCCTGGCGGATGTCGATGCCGGTGGGGCAGACCTGCACGCAGATGTCGCAGTCGACGCAGGCGCCCAGGCCGAGCGAGGCGGGATCGGCCTTGCGCGAACGGGCGCCGCGCGGCTCGCCGCGTTCGCGGTCGTAGGTGATGACCATCGTGTCCTTGTCGAACATCACGCTCTGGAAGCGTGCGTAAGGACACATGTATTTGCACACCTGCTCGCGCATGAACCCGGCGTTGCCCCAGGTGGCGAAGCCGTAGAACAGCACCCAGAAGCTCTGCCAGGGGCCGAGCGAGAGCGTGCCGATGCCCGCGAGCAGCTGGTCGATCGGCGTGAAGTAGCCGACGAAGGTGATGCCGGTCCACAACGCCACCGCGAACCACGCAAGATGCTTGGCCGCCTTGCGCGCGAGCTTTTCCGCGCTCATCGGCGCGCGGTCGAGCCTCATCCGCGCCACGCGATCGCCCTCGATGCGCCGCTCGATCCACATGAAGATCTCGGTGTACACCGTCTGCGGACACGCGTAGCCGCACCACAGCCGGCCTGCCACCGCGGTGAACAGGAACAGGCCCAGCGCCGAGATGACGAGCAGCGCCGTCAGGTAGATGAAGTCCTGCGGATACAGGACGAGCCCGAACAGGTAGAAGCGGCGCGCCTCGAGATCGAAGAGCACCGCCGGGCGACTGCCCCACGACAGCCACGGCAGCCCGTAGAAGACGAGCTGCGTGAACCAGACCAGCGCCCAGCGCCAGCGCGCGTACCAGCCGGTGACCGAGCGCGGATAGACCTTGCGGCGAACCTCGTACAGCGCAACTTCGGTATCGGCCGCCGAAGGCGGCGCGCCCGAAGCCGGCGGCGGGACTGCGCTCAATTCGTCTTCGCCGCCGCGCCCGCGGTTGCGCGATCGGCCGGGCCGTTCGACAGACTCCAGACGTAGGCGGCCAGCAGGTGGATCTTGCCTTCCGAAAGCATCTGGCCGAAGGCCGGCATCTGGTTGCTGCGGCCGCGCTCGATCGTCTCGACGATCGTCGCCAGGCTGCCGCCGTAGAGCCAGGTCCTGTCGGTGAGGTTCGGCGCGCCGAGTGCCGGATTGCCGGTGCCGGCCTCGCCGTGGCAGGCTGCGCAGACGGCGAACTTCTCGCGTCCCGCGGCGGCGGCGGCCGCGTCGTGCCGGCTGCCCGACAGCGACAGCACGTGGTTGGCGACGTTCTTCACGTCGTCGGCGGTGCCGAGCGCCGCGGCCATCGGCGGCATGACGCCGTTGCGGCCCTGCGTGATCGTCGTCTTGATCGTATCGGGGTCGCCGCCGTACAGCCAGTCGGCGTCCGACAGGTTCGGAAAGCCGCGGCTGCCGCGCGCGTCCGACCCGTGGCACTGCACGCAGTAGGTGAGGTACATGCGCTCGCCCATCGCGCGCGCCTGCGGATCGGCGGCCACGGTGGGGATGTCCTGCTGCAGGTACTTCGCGAACAGCGGCGCGGCGTCCTTGTCCACCCGCGCCACCTCGCGTTCGTACTGGCCCTTCTGGCTCCAGCCGAGCAGCCCCTGGAAGGAGCCGAGCCCCGGATACAGCGCGAGATATGCGAAGGCGAAGAGGCAGGTGATCATGAACAGCCACAGCCACCAGCGCGGCAGCGGGTTGTTGTATTCCTCGAGATCGCCGTCCCATCGATGTCCGGTGGTGTCGACCTGCCGGCCCGGCGCGCGGCCGCGCGCCAGCACCAGCGTGAGCCAGACGCAGAAGGCGACCGAGACGAGCGTGACGATCGTGATGTACAGGCTCCAGCCCGGAGCGACGAAATCAGCCATGGTGTTTCGCTTCCTGGTCTTCCTCGACGAAGGGGAGCATCGCCGCTTCGGCGAATCGCTCGCGCTGGTTCCGGCTCCACGCCCACGCGACGATGCCGAGGAACGCGAGCAGGCACACCACCGCGAGCAGCCCGCGGAATACGTTGATGTCCATCGTGCTTCCTTCTCTCCCGCGTGCTCAGCGCGCCGTGCTGCGGATCGACGTGCCGAGCACCTGCAGATACGCGATCAGCGCGTCCATCTCGGTGCGGTCCTTCAGCGCCTCGGGCGCCTTCGCGATGTCCTCGTCGCTGTACGGATGGCCGAGCCTGCGCAGCACGGTCATGCGCCTGCCCACCGTGCCGTCGTCGGCCGCGGCTTTCGACAGCCACGGATAGCCGGGCATGTTCGATTCGGGAACGAGGTCGCGCGGGTTCGTCAGGTGCACGCGGTGCCATTCGTCGCTGTAGCGACCGCCGACGCGCGCGAGATCGGGGCCGGTGCGCTTGCTGCCCCACAGGAACGGCCGGTCGTAGACGAACTCGCCGGCCACCGAGTAGTGGCCGTAGCGTTCGGTTTCGGCGCGGAACGGGCGGATCATCTGCGAGTGGCAGTTCGAGCAGCCTTCGCGGATGTACACATCGCGGCCGACCAGCTCGAGCGCGCCGTAGGGCTTCAGGCCCTGCACCGGCTCGGTGGTCGACTTCTGGAAGAACAGCGGGACGATTTCGACCAGGCCGCCCACGCTGATGGCGGCGATGATCAGCACGATCATCAGCGTGAGGTTCTTCTCGATCAGGGCGTGCGTGAATTTCATCTCGCTTCCTTCACGCGTGCGCCGCGGCGACGGCCGGCACCGGCGCGTCGACGGCCTTGCCCGCGCGGATCGTCATCAGGCAGTTGTAGAGCATCAGCAGCATTCCGGCGAGATAGAGCAGGCCGCCGGCGAAGCGGATGTACCAGTACGGGTACGAAGCCTTGACCGACTCGACGAACGCGTAGGTGAGCGTGCCGTCGACGTTCGTCGCGCGCCACATCAGGCCCTGCGTGACGCCGGCGATCCACAGCGCGGCGATGTACAGAACGACGCCGATCGTCGAGATCCAGAAGTGCGTTTCGATCAGCCGCGTGCTGTACATCTGCGTGCGGCCGAACAGGCGCGGGATCAGGTAGTAGATCGAGCCCATCGTGATGAAGCCGACCCAGCCCAGCGCTCCGGAGTGCACGTGGCCGACCGTCCAGTCGGTGTAGTGCGACAGCGCATTGACCGTCTTGATCGACATCATCGGGCCCTCGAAGGTCGACATGCCGTAGAACGACAGCGACACGACGAGGAACTTCAGGATCGGGTCTTCGCGCAGTTTGTGCCATGCGCCCGAAAGCGTCATGATCCCGTTGATCATCCCGCCCCACGACGGCGCGAGCAGGATCAGCGAGAACACCATGCCGACGCTCTGCGCCCAGTCGGGCAGCGCCGTGTAGTGCAGGTGGTGGGGGCCCGCCCACATGTAGGTGAAGATCAGCGCCCAGAAGTGCACGATCGACAGCCGGTACGAGTAGACGGGGCGCTCGGCCTGCTTCGGGATGAAGTAGTACATCATCCCGAGGAAGCCGGCGGTGAGGAAGAAGCCCACCGCGTTGTGGCCGTACCACCACTGCACCATCGCGTCCTGCACGCCGGCATAGGCCGAGTACGACTTCGTCCACGTGACCGGCAGCGCCATGCTGTTGACGATGTGCAGCACGGCGATCGTGATCACGTAGGCGCCGAAGAACCAGTTCGCCACGTAGATGTGCGGCGTCTTTCGTCTGGCGATGGTTCCGAAGAACACGATCGCGTAGGCGACCCAAACGAGCGCGATCAGCACGTCGATCGGCCATTCCAGCTCGGCGTATTCCTTGGTCGTCGACAGCCCCAGCGGCAGCGTGATCGCCGCGGCGACGATCACCGCCTGCCAGCCCCAGAACGTGAAGGCCGCGAGCTTCGGCGCGAACAGCGGCGCCTGGCAGGTGCGCTGCACGACGAAATACGAGGTGGCGAACAGCGCGCTGCCGCCGAAGGCGAAGATCACCGCGTTGGTGTGCAGCGGGCGCAGCCGGCTGTAGGTGATCCACGGGATGTCCATGTTCAGCGCCGGCCAGGCCAGTTCGGCGGCGATCCACACGCCGACCAGCATGCCGACGACGCCCCAGACGACCGTCATCACTGCGAACTGGCGAACCACTTTGTAGTTGTACGTGGTTGCCGCGTTCGAGACGCCCGAGGCGCCGGGAGCGCCCGCCGGAGCGCCGATCGCAACTGTGGTCATGCCGTCCCCCTGAACAAGAACTGAATTATCGGAAGCACCGGTTCGATTGAATTTGCCTTTTGTCAAGACCGCGCGTTGTCATCGTCGTCCGTGCCTTCCTTCGTCGCAGGCGGCGAGCGGTCGTCGTCGTGCAGGATGCTGTGCGCCGGGCCTTCCATGTCGTCGAACTGTCCGCTGTCGGACATCCGCAGGAATATCCAGGCGGCGAGCGCGACGATGGCCAGGCTGAGCGGCACGAGCAGGTACAGCGCTTCCATTCAGGCGCTCACCGTCGCCGGCGCTGCTGCAGGCTCCGCGCGGCCGGCGGCGCGCTTCGCGCCCGGGATCAGGCGCAGTGCGTTGAGCACGACCAGCAGCGAACTGCCCGTCATGCCCAGCGCGGCGAGCCAGGGCGGCACCCAGCCGAACGCCGCCGCCGGAATCGCGGCGGCATTGTAGACGAGCGCCCAGCCGAGGTTCTGCCGCACGACGCGGCGCGTGCGCCGCGCCAGCGCGTGCAGCGCGGCCAGTTCGCGCAGCGAGCCGCCGAGCAGCACGACCGAGGCCGCGGTGCGGGCGAGCGAGCTGGCCGCGCCGACGGCCACCGAGACGTCGGCTGCGGCGAGCACCGGCGCGTCGTTGATGCCGTCGCCGATCATCGCGACGCGGCCACCTTCGCGCTGCAGGCCGCGCACGTATTCGAGCTTGTCGTCGGGCGCAGCCTCGGCGCGCACGTGCGCGATGGCCAGTTCGCCGGCGACCGCCTGCGCGCTCGCGAGACGGTCGCCGGAGAGCAGGTGCACGCGCAGCCCGCGCGCGGCGAGCGCGTCGACGACTTCGCGCGCTTCGTCGCGCAGGCGATCGCGCAGGTGGATGCGGGCGATGGGGCGGTGGTCGTCGACGAGCCAGACGTGTGAGAGAGGTGAAGGGTGAAAGGTGGACGGAAGTGAAGGGTGAAGGGTGAAGGGTGAAGGGGAAGCGGCCGGCTCGGGTCCGTTGGCGTCGGCGTCGGCGGCGAGCGATGCGTGCCATTCGGCGACCCAGCGTTCGGCGCCGAGGCGGTAGCGGCGGCCGTCGATCGTGGCTTCGACGCCTAGACCCGCGGTGGTGACGGGCGGGGCGTCGGTGCGCAGCGGTGCGACGTCCGCGTCTTCGGCGGCGCGCAGGATCGCGGCCGCGAGCGGATGCGACTGGCCCGCTTCGAGTGCGGCGGCAATCGCGAGGGCGGTGTTCGCGGCGTTGCCCGCGGCCTCGTCGGAGTGGCCGGGCTCTCCGCCCTCGGTCGGCGCGAGCGTCACGACGTCGACGACTTCGGGGCGGCCTCGCGTCAGCGTTCCGGTCTTGTCGAAGACGACGTCGGTGCAGTCGGCGAGTCGTTCGAGCGCGTCTCCGCGCGCGACGAGCATTCCGCGCCGGATCGCCGCGCCGGTGGCTGCCGCCAGCGCCGCTGGCATCGCCATCGACAGCGCGCAGGGGCACGAGACGACCAGCACGGCGATCGCGATCGGCGCGGCGCGTGCAGGGTCGATCTGCATCCAGGCGAGCCAGACGCCGGCCGCCAGCAGCAGCAGCGCGAGGACGAACAAACGCGCGACCCGCTCGGCGAGGCCGGCGAGTCGGGGCTTGTCGGCGGCGGCGCGGTCGATCAGCCGCTCGATCGTCGAGATCGCGCTGTCGGCGCTGCTGCGCAGCGCCTGCGCGACGAAGGCGCTGCCCGCGTTCACCGCGCCGCCCGGCACCTCGTCGCCGCGCTCGCGCACCACCGGCACCGACTCGCCGGTGAGCAGCGACGCGTCGATCGCCGTGCGCCCCTCGACGATGCGCGCGTCCACCGCGATGCGCTCGCCGACGGCGACGCGGAAGCGGTCGCCGGGCGCCAGTCGCGTGGCCGGCACGCGTTCGATCGCTCCGGTCGCCGGATCGATGCGCTCGGCCGAATCGGGCGCGGCGGCGGCGACCGCGTCGATCGCGCGGCCCGCGCGCCGGCGCGCGATCCATTCGACGTAGCGCGCCGCCAGCAGCAGGCAGACGAACATCGTCACCGAGTCGAACCAGACCTCGCCGCGGCCGACGACGGTGGCGTGCACGCTGGCGGCGAAGGCGGCGAGCACGCCGATCGCCACCGGCACGTCCATCCCCGGGCTGCGTGCGCGCAGGTCGCGCCAGGCGCCGGCGAGGAAGGGCGTGGCCGAATAGAAGACGACCGGGACGGTGAGCAGCAGGCTCGCCCAGCGCATCAGCGATTCGTGCGCAGGCTCGATCTCGCCCGGCGCGGCTACGTACGACGGAAACGCGTACATCATCACCTGCATCATCGCCAGCGCGGCGACGAACAGGCGCCGGAACAGCGCCTTCGTCGTGCGCTGGATCTGCTGCTCGCGGCCGCGCGCATCGAAGGGCCGCGCCACGTAGCCGATGCGGCCGATCGCCGCGAGCAGGCGCGAAAGCTGCATCTGCGCCGCATTCCAGCGGATCGTCGCGCGTTCGGTCGCCAGGTTCACCGATGCGCCGACCACGCCGGGCTGGCGCTGCAGCGTCTGCTCGAGCAGCCAGACGCAGGCGCCGCAGCGCATTCCGTCGACCAGCAGCGTCGCCTCGCGTTCGTCGTCGCCGGTGTCCGCGCCGCGCACGAAGCGCGCCTGCACTTCGGCGTCGTCCCAGACGCGCAGCGCTTCGAGTTCCTCGGGCACGACGCCGGCCGCGCCCGGCTGCGAGCGCGTGCGGTAGTAGTCGGACAGGCCGGCCGCCGCGATCGCCTCGGCCACCGCGCGGCACCCCGCGCAGCACATCTCGCGCTCGGCGCCGTCGATCGTCGTGCGCCATGCACCGGGTCGCTCCACCGCCTCGCCGCAATGGAAGCAGGCGATTCGTTGCGTCATCGCAGCCACTGCACGCAGACGTCGATGGCCTGCTGCAGACGAGCGATCGGGTCGATGCGCGCGAGGCCCGCCACGCCGAAGGCGACGATCAGCAGCCCGGCGGCGAAGCGCGCGCCGGGGCGGGCGAACCAGCGCGAGACGCGCTGGGCGGCCAGGCCCAGGGCCAGCAGGTTTGGCAGCGTTCCGGCGCCGAAGGCGAGCATCAGCAGCGCGCCATCGGCGGCGCTGCCCGAGACGAGCGCCGCGGCCAGCATGCCGTAGACCATTCCGCACGGCACCCAGCCCCATGCGGCGCCGGCGGCGAAAGCGCCGGGCAAGCTGGTGGCGCCGAGCAGCCGCGAGGCGAAGGGCGCGACGCGCTTCCAGGCGCCGGCGCCGAAGCGCTCGAGCACGCGCAGCCGGCGCAGCCCGCCGGTGAGCGCCAGCCCGAGCACGATCAGCAGCAGGTTGGCGGCGACGAAGCTGATCTTCTGCACCGGCAGCACGTGCTCGGCGAGCCAGGCCGCCGAACCGACGGCGCCGGCCAGCGCGCCGGCGACGGCGTAGCTGCCGATGCGGCCGGCGTTGTAGGCGAATTGCAGCAGCGTGCCCGACTGCATCGCCGCGACGGCGCCGCCGCCCGGTTGCACGTTCAGCGGCATCATCCGGTGCCGCGTGCCGAGCAGTGCGATGATTCCTCCGCACATCGACGCGCAGTGAACGCCGCCGAACAGCCCGAGCAGGAACGCTGACATCAGCGAGAGACTCATGCGCCCGATGTCATCGATTAGACTGGAACGCGGCGGATGGTACCCAATTCGGGCGAAGGATTCCTGTGCCATGTCAAGGACCCTGTGGAACGACGCCCTCGGCGTGCCGCACACGATCGACCAGCGATGGCTGCCCTTCGAGCGCCGCGAGATCGCATTGCGCAGCTGCGCCGACTGCGAAGCGGCGATCCGCGAGATGCGCGTGCGCGGCGCGCCGCTGATCGGCGCGGTGGGCGCCTGGGGCCTGGCGCTGGCGATCGAAGCCGACGCCTCCGACGACGCGCTGCGCGAGGCCTACGAGCGGCTGGCCGCGGCGCGCCCCACCGCGGTGAACCTGCGCTGGGCGCTCGATCGCGTGCTTCGCCGCGTGGCGCCTGCGCCGGCCGCGCAGCGGGCCGCGCTCGCGCGCCAGGAGGCGGCGGCCATCTGCGACGAGGACGCCGCGTGCAACGCGCGCATCGGCGAGCACGGCGCACGCCTGCTGCGCGTGCTCGCCGAGCAGCGCTCGGCGCTGGCCGGCATGGCGGGCGCCGACGCCATTCCGCTGAACCTGCTCACGCACTGCAATGCCGGCGCCATCGCCACGGTGGAGCACGGCACGGTGCTCGCCGTGGTCCAGCATCTGCACGAGCAGGGCGTCGCCGTGCACGTCTGGGTCGACGAGACGCGGCCGCGCAACCAGGGCGCCTCGCTCACCGCATGGGAGCTTGCCGGGCGCGGCATCGCGCACACGGTGATCGTCGACAACGCGGGCGGCCTGCTGATGATGCAGGGCCGCGTCGACGCGGTGATCGTCGGCTGCGATCGGGTGGCGGCCAACGGCGACGTCGCGAACAAGATCGGCACGTACCTCAAGGCGCTCGCCGCGCGCGACAACCGCGTGCCGTTCTACGTCGCGTGTCCGACGTCGAGCATCGACGTCGACACCGCCGACGGTGCGTCGATTCCGATCGAGGAGCGCGATGGGCGCGAGGTGACGCACGTCGTCGGCCGGCTCGACGACGCTGCCATCGCAGCGGTGCGCGTGGTGCCGGAAGGCAGCGCGGTCGCCAATCCGGGCTTCGACATCACGCCGGCGCGGCTGGTTACCGCGCTCCTCACCGAACGCGGTGCCTGCGAGCCGTCGCACGCGGCGATCGCGGCGCTGCTTCGGCGCGACGCCCAGGTGGCCGCAGGATGACCGAGAACGAAGCGCGCGCCTCGCTGGTCGATGCCGTCCGACGCATGGCGCCGCTGGGCATCAACAGCGGGCGCGCCGGCAATGCGTCGCTGCGCTGGCATCGTGGCGGCGAGGAAGGCCTGCTCGTCACACCGAGCGCGCTGGCCTACGACCGGATGACGATCGACGATCTCGTCTGGCTTCCGTTGGCGATACCGGATGGCGAGGATCCGCTCGCGCCGGCGCCCGTGTGCGCGCACGGCGTACGAGCGCCTTCCTCCGAATGGCGATTGCATCGCGACCTGCACGCGGCGCGCGCCGACGTGCAGGCGATCGTGCACGCGCATCCGCCGCACGCCACCGCGCTCGCCTGCCTGCCGCGCATCCACGCCGAAGGCATCCCGGCTTTCCACTACATGATCGCGGTAGCCGGCGGCGACGACATCCGTTGCGCGCCCTACGCCACCTTCGGCACGAAGGCGCTGTCCGATCGTGCGCGCGCCGCGCTCGAAGGACGGCGTGCGTGCCTGCTCGCGCAGCACGGAATCGTCGCGCTCGGCGCGAGCGTCGAAGCGGCGCTCGAGCTGGCTGTCGAGGTCGAGACGCTGGCGCGCATGTACCGGCTGGCGCTGCAGCTGGGAGAGCCGGCGCGGCTCGACGCGGCGGCGATGGCCGAGGTGCACGCGCGTTTCGCGCGCTACCGTCCCGATCCCGACTGATCGCCAGGAGCGCAGCGGCCCCGGGGACCGGATCAGCCCGCTGCCTGTTGCTCGCCTCGCGGCGCATCGGCCCGCGCGCGGCGCGGTTTCGCTGCTGCCGTGCCGCGCACCCCGCCCAGCGCCCGCGCCAGGTACTGCCCGGTCGCGCTCGCTTCGCAGCCGGCGATTCGTTCGGGGGTTCCCGTCGCGACGACCTCGCCGCCCGCATCGCCGCCTCCCGGGCCCAGGTCGATCACCCAGTCGGCGGTCTTGATCACGTCGAGGTTGTGCTCGATGACGACGATGGTGTTGCCACGGTCGCGCAGCGTATGGATCACGCCGAGCAGCAGCGAGATGTCGTGGAAATGCAGCCCGGTGGTCGGCTCGTCGAGGATGTACAGCGTGCGGCCGGTGTCGCGCTTGGACAGCTCCTCGGCGAGCTTCACGCGCTGCGCCTCGCCGCCGGACAGCGTGGTGGCGCTCTGCCCGAGGCGCACGTAGCCCAGGCCCACCTCGAGCAGCGTCTGCAGCTTGCGCTGCACGGTCGGCACCGCGGAGAAGAAGCCGGCCGCCTGCTCGATCGTCATGTCGAGCACCTCGGCGATGTTGCGGCCCTTGTACTGGACCTCGAGCGTCTCGCGGTTGTAGCGCCGGCCGCCGCAGACGTCGCAGGCGACGTAGACGTCGGGCAGGAAATGCATCTCGACGCGCAGCACGCCGTCGCCCTGGCAGGCTTCGCAGCGCCCGCCCCGGACGTTGAACGAGAAACGCCCGGGTCCGTAGCCGCGCTCGCGCGCGACCGGCGTCTCGGCGAAGAGTTCGCGGATCGGCGTGAAGAGCCCCGTGTACGTGGCCGGATTCGAGCGCGGCGTGCGGCCGATCGGGCTCTGGTCGACCGAGATCACCTTGTCGAGCGCGGCCAGCCCTTCGATCGAATCGTGCGGCGCCGCTTCGGCCGACGAGCGATGGACCGCGCGCGCTGCCGCCGCGTACAGCGTGTCGTTGACCAGCGTCGATTTCCCCGAGCCGGATACGCCGGTGACGCAGACGAGCAGGCCGAGCGGAATCTCGACGTCGACGTTCTTCAGGTTGTTGCCGCGCGCGCCGCGCACGACGAGGCGCTGCTCGCCGGGCGGCTTGCGGCTGCGCGGTACCTCGATGCGCAGCGCCCCCGACAGGTAGCGCCCGGTGAGCGATTCCTCGCAGGCCTCGATCGCCCGGGCCGTGCCCTGCGCGACGACCCGGCCGCCGTGCTCGCCGGCGCCCGGACCCATGTCGACGACGTGATCGGCGGCGCGGATCGCATCCTCGTCGTGCTCGACGACGATGACCGTGTTGCCGATGTCGCGCAGTTGCTGCAGCGTTTCGATCAGCCGGTCGTTGTCGCGCTGGTGCAGCCCGATCGACGGCTCGTCGAGCACGTACATCACGCCGGTGAGGCCCGAGCCGATCTGCGAGGCCAGGCGAATGCGCTGCGATTCGCCGCCCGACAGCGTCTCGGCGGGACGATCGAGCGACAGGTAGTCCAGTCCGACGTTGTTCAGGAAGCGCAGGCGCGCCGCGATCTCGCGCACGATGCGCTCGCCGACCGCGCGCCGCGAGCCGGGCAGCTCGAGCGAGTCGAACCACGCGAGCGCGTGGCGCAGCGTCCAGCCCGAGACCTCGTAGATCGCCTTGTCGTCGCCGCGCGGGCCGACCCGCACGAAGCGCGCATCCAGGCGCAGGCGCGTTCCCTCGCAGGCCGGGCAGCGACGCGTGCTGACGTACTTGGACAGCTCCTCGCGCACGTGCGGCGAATCGGTCTCGCGATGCCGGCGCTCGAGGTTCGGGATCACGCCCTCGAAGGCGTGTTCGCGCACGGTCGGCTTGCCGCCGTCGCCGAGGTAGGTGAACGGCACTTTCTCGCTGCCCGAACCGTGCAGCACGACGTGTCGCGTGCGTTCGGGCAGCGCCTCGAAGGCAGTGTCGACGTCGAAGCCGTAGTGCGCGGCGAGGTCGCGGATCAGCTGGAAATAGAAGGCGTTGCGGCGGTCCCAGCCCTTGATCGCGCCGGAAGCGAGGCTGAGCGCGGGGAAGGCGACGACGCGCTGCGGATCGAAGAACGGCACGGCGCCCAGGCCGTCGCACTCGGGGCAGGCGCCCAGCGGATTGTTGAACGAGAACAGCCGCGGCTCCAGCTCGGCGAGCGCGTGATTGCACACCGGGCACGCGAAGCGGCTCGAGAACATCTGCGTGTCGCCGCGATCGAGGTGGAGCGCCATCGCGCGTCCGTCGGCCAGGCGCAGCGCGGTCTCGAAGGACTCGGCCAGCCGCTGGCGCGCCGCGGGTGCGACCTTGATGCGG
>ERZ778017.2466-NODE-2466-length-14966-cov-5.312253_pt1 | contig 14966 bp, 15 predicted proteins | sample MGYA00375747_ERZ778017 | MGnify/ENA primary metagenome ERZ778017 (study PRJEB29350, sample SAMN05509838) | bioreactor metagenome | biome: bioreactor; material: wastewater | place: South Africa: University of Cape Town | collected 2014-03-17 ...
GACCTGTGCCAGCGTGGCCTGGGAACGATCTGCCGCAGGCAGAAGATGCCGGGCAACGACATCCAGGGGGGGTTCGGTTCGCACATCGTCGTGCCGGCGCGCGGCCTGTGCGGGGTCGACGAAGTGCGCCTGCAGAAGGCGGGGCTCACGCTCGCCGAGGTGTCGATCGTCGCCGACGCGCTCACCACGCCGTACCAGGCGGTGCGTCGCGCCGGCGTGAAGGCGGGCAGCCTCGCGGTGGTCATCGGCGCGGGCGGCGTCGGCGGCTACTGCGTGCAGATCGCCGCCGCCTTCGGCGCGAAGGTCGTGGCGATCGACGTCGACGACGCGAAGCTCGAGGCCATCGCCGCCGGCGGCGCCTCGCTCACGCTGAACAGCCGCAGGCTCGACGGCAAGGCGATCAAGTCCGCGATCGTCGAGTTCGCGAAGAACAACGGGCTGCCCGCCACCGAATGGTTCATCTTCGAGTGCTCCGGCACCGCGCCCGGGCAGCTCACCGCCTGGGGCCTGCTGGTGCACGGGGCGACGCTGTCGGTGGTCGGCTTCACGATGGACAAGGTCGAGGTGCGGCTGTCCAACCTGATGGCTTTCGATGCGCGCGCGATCGGCAACTGGGGTTGCCCGCCCGAGCTGTACGCCGGCGCGCTCGATCTCGTGCTCGACGGAAAGGTCGCGATCAAGCCTTTCGTGGAAACGCATCCGCTCGACGACATCAACCGCGTGTTCGACGCGGTTCACCACCGCGAGATCCGCAAGCGCGCGGTGCTCGTACCCGCCGCCTGAACCCAGGAGTATTCCGACGTGCGCGAATTCAAGAATCACGATCTGGTCGACGACATCAGCAAGCCGGGTGTGCGCTACGAGAAGCGCCCGGCGAAGACGCCCGACGGCAAGATCGTTCCCGGCCTGTACAACGCCTGGATCACGCTGGACAACCCGACGCAGTACAACTCGTACACGACCGACATGGTCAAGGGCGTGATCCTCGCCTTCCGCGCCGCGTCGAACGCGCGCGACGTCAACTGCGTGGTCTTCACCGGCGCCGGCGACAAGGCCTTCTGCACCGGCGGCAACACGAAGGAATACGCCGAGTACTACGCCGGCCATCCGCAGGAATACCGGCAGTACATGCGGCTGTTCAACGACATGGTCTCGGCCATCCTCGCCTGCGACAAGCCGGTGATCTGCCGCGTCAACGGCATGCGCATCGGCGGCGGCCAGGAAATCGGCATGGCCTGCGATTTCTCCGTGGCGCAGGATCTGGCCCGCTTCGGGCAGGCCGGCCCGAAGCACGGCTCGGCGCCGATCGGAGGCGCCACCGACTTCCTGCCGGTGATGGTCGGCGCCGAGCGCGCAATGGCCGCATGCGTGCTGTGCGAGCCGTTCTCGGCGCACAAGGCCTACCAGATGGGTGTCCTCACCGACGTCGTTCCGGCGCTGAAGGTAGACGGCAAGTTCGTCGCCAACCCGCTGGTGGAAACGCAGCAGCTGTTCGACGAGTACGGGCGCAACGCCTACGGCGAGGCGAAGACCGGCGCGGCGGCGAAAGAGGGCAAGGCGCTGATGGCGCGCGGTACGGTCGATCTGTCGCTGCTCGACGCGAAGGTCGAGGAGCTGTGCGCGAAGATGCTGCTCACCTTCCCCGACTGCACGACGAAGACGATCGAGGAGCTGCGCAAGCCCAAGCTCGAGATCTGGAACAAGAACAAGGAAAACGCGCGCGCCTGGCTCGCGCTGAACATGATGACCGAGGCGCGCGCCGGGTTCACCGCGTTCAACGAGGGCACGAAGGAAGATCGCGAGGTCGACTTCATCCTGCTGCGCCAGAAGCTCGCCGCCGGCGAGAGCTGGGTCGGTCCGCTGCACGACTCGATCCAGCCCAAGGCAAAGCACAAGGGTTGAAGCGATGACCCAGGCTCCGGCCTCATCGTCGGTCCCGCCGGTCGACTCTCCGCTGCGCGTCGCGCTCGAGCGCGACGGCGCGCTGCTGCGCCTGACGCTGGCGCGCCCCAAGGCGAATATCGTCGACGCGCAGATGCTCGGCGCGCTGTCGGCGGCGCTGTCCGAGAACCGCAGCCGCCGCGGCCTGCGGGCGGTGCTGCTCGACGCCGACGGTCCGCACTTCAGCTTCGGCGCGAGCGTCGAGGAGCACCTGCGCGAGCGCTGTGCGCAGATGCTCTCGACGCTGCACGCGCTGGTCGCCGCGATGGTCGAGTATCCGGCGCCGATTCTGGTGGCGGTGCGCGGGCAGTGCCTGGGCGGCGGCCTCGAGGTGGCGATGGCGGGCGGCCCGATCTTCGCCGCGCGCGATGCGCAGTTCGGCCAGCCCGAGATGAAGCTCGGCGTGTTCGCGCCGGCCGCCTCCGTGCTGCTGCCGTACCGCGTGAACCGGCCGGCGGCCGAAGACCTGCTGCTGAGCGGGCGCTCGATCGGCGCCGACGAGGCGAAGGCGATCGGCCTGGCGCTGCAGGTGTCCGACGACCCGGCCGCTGCCGCGCTCGCGTATTTCGACGCGCACCTCGCCGACAAGAGCGCCTCGAGCCTCGCGCTCGCGCTCGCCGCGGCGCGCGCCCCGATGATCCGCCAGGTGCGCATGCGCCTGGCCGAGGTCGAGGCGCTCTATCTCGAAAAGCTGATGCAGACGCGCGACGCCAACGAGGGGTTGGCCGCTTTTCTCGGCAAACGCAAGCCCGCTTGGGAGCACCACTGATGACAACCGCAAACCCTGTACAGGCGATCGTCGAGCGTTGCCAGACGCTGTTCGATGACCTCGATTTCAACGCCGTCAAGCAATGGAAAGCGGCCGTGCCGGGCCGCAAGGCGATCGGCTACATGCCGATCTACGTGCCGCGCGAGCTGATCCATGCCGCCGGCATGCTGCCGGTGGGCATCCTCGGCGGCGGCGACCAGCTCGAGGTGATCCAGGGCGACGCCTACTACCAGAGCTACATCTGCCGCATTCCGCGCTCGACGATCGAACTGGGCCTCACCGGCCGGCTCGACTGTCTCGACGGCATGCTGTTCCCGTCGATCTGCGACGTGATCCGCAACCTGTCGGGCATGTGGCAGCTGATGTTCAAGGACAAGTACGTCCGCTATTTCGACGCTCCGCAGAACTACGAGGACGAGGTCGGCGGGCGCTTCTACGTGCACGAGCTGGAGATCCTGCGCACGGATCTCGGCAAGCTGCGCGGCAAGCCGATCACCGACGCCGAGCTCGACGCGTCGATCGCCGTCTACAACGAGAACCGGCGCGCGATCGCCGATCTGTACGCCTACCGTGCCGCCAAGCCGTGGCAGGCGCCCACCTCGGAGGTCTACCTGATCCTGCGCGCGGGCATGGTGCTGCCGCCCGAGGAGCATACGCAGCTGGTGCGCGACTATCTCGCCGCAACCGACGCGGTGCAGCGTCCCAGGCGCGACAACGCGCGCATCGTCATCAACGGCTCGTTCTGCGAGCAGCCGCCGCTGAACCTGATCAAGTCGATCGAGATGGCCGGCTGCTACATCGTCGACGACGACTTCATGCTTGTCACGCGCTGGCTGCTCGACGACGTGCCGACGGTCGGCAAGCCGCTCGAGGAGCTGTCGAAGGCCTTCCTGCATCGCTCGGCGTCCACCGCCGCCAAGTACGACGCGAAGCGCGAAGACAAGGGTCAGTACCTGCTGAAGCAGGTGAAGACGGGCAGCGCCGAAGGCGTCATCTTCGCCGCTCCGTCGTTCTGCGACCCGGCGCTGCTCGAGCGCCCGATGCTGCAGGACGTGCTCGCCAAGCAGAAGATTCCGTACACGGCGTTCAAGTACGCCGAGAACACCGGCCAGATGGCTCCGATCCGCGAGCAGGCCGGCACTTTCGCCGACTCGATCAAACTGTGGAGCGCTGCATGACTACCGCCGCCAAACCTGCCGTCGCGGCGAAGAAGCCGCAGAACGTCCAGAAAGAAGACGCGATGTGGCTCCAGAAGGAGCTGATCAACGCGAACTACATGGACCTCGCCACCGCGCATCAGAACGGCCGCAAGGTGGCGGCCACCTTCGTTCCGGGCAACCTGAACGAACTGCTGATGTGCTTCGACTTCGCGCGCAGCCTGCCCGAGACGAACGCGCTGCAGAACGGCATGCGCAAGAAGTCGGGCAAGTTCATCATGGATGCCGAGCGCGAAGGACACTCGGAAGACGTCTGCACGTACGTCAAGTCCGACCTCGGCATGATGGCCGGCGGCGAGATCGGCCCCACCGGCGATCCGCTGCCCACGCCCGACGTGCTGCTGCTGTCCTACACGGGCTGCTTCACCTTCATGAAGTGGTTCGAGCTGATCCGCCACAAGTACGGCTGCGAAACCACGATGTTGCACGTGCCGTACCAGGGCGAAGGCCGTATCGAGCCGAACATGCGCGATTACGTCGTTCGCCAGCTCAAGGAGTCGGTGATCCCGACTCTGGAGCGCGTGTCGGGTGTGAAGTTCGACATCGACCGGCTGCGCGAGTACATGAAGGAGTCGGCCAAGGCCGAGGAAGATCTCGTCGCCGTGCTGCAGTCGGCGAAGAACCGGCCGTCGCCGATCGACGGCTACTTCGGCGCCGTCTACTACATCGGCCCGATCTTCACCGCCTTCCGCGGATCGAAGGACGGCACGAAGTTCTACCGGATGCTGCGCGAGGAGATCGAGCAGCGCGTGCGCGAGGGCAAGGGCCCGATCACGCCCGACGGCGAGATGACCGAGGAGAAGTACCGCCTCATCGTCGAGGGACCGCCCAACTGGACCAGCTTCCGCGACTTCTGGAAGATGTTCTACGAGGAAGGCGCGGTGGTCGTCGCCTCCACCTACGCGAAGGTGGGCGGACTGTACGACTTCGGCTTCCGCCACAACCCCGACAAGCCGCTCGAGTCGCTCGCCGAGTATTGCCTGGGCTGCTACACGAACCTGAACCTGCCGTCGCGGGTCGACATGATCTGCCGGTACATGGAGCAGTACGAAGCCGACGGCCTGCTGATCAACTCGATCAAGAGTTGCAACAGCTTCTCGGCGGGCCAGCTGCTGATCCTGCGCGAGGTCGAGAAGCGCACCGGCAAGCCGGCGGCGTTCATCGAAACCGATCTGGTCGATCCGCGCTACTTCTCGGCGGCGAACGTCAAGAACCGGCTCGAGAGCTACTTCCAGATGGTCAAGCAAAAGCGCACTGCGCACGCAGCGGCGTAAGGAGAGGGAACGCATCATGCGCTGCTTCATCGGCATCGACCTGGGCTCGACGACCACGAAGGCGGTGGTCATCGACGAGAACCAGAACATTCTCGGCCGCGGCATCACGAACTCGCGCTCGAACTACGACACGGCGGCCGAGGTCGCCAAGCAGGAGGCGCTGGTCAACAGCCGCTTCCACCTGTTCCGCAACGCGCTGGGCCAGAGCGGCGCGCTGAACGGCTCGCTCGACAGCTTCCTCGGGCAGCTCGAGCGCGACTTCCGCGCCGAGCAGTATCTCGAGCAGCTCGACGACCTCGAGGAGACCTGCAACCGCAGCCTCGAGACGGCCAAGTTCGGCGACGACACCAAGGCGGTCGGCGAAGCGCTGAACGAGACCTTCGAGCGCATCAAGATCGAGGCGCCCACGCTCTTCGCCGAAGGCGCCAAGCGCAAGTCCGACTTCTTCCGTGACATCGCGGGCAGCCAGTACCTGGCGATCGGCGAAACCGTCGCGAAGGAAGCCAACACGCGCTACGACTACCTGCTCAACGTCTTCGACCGTTCGATCATCGAGGTGGAGAACCGCGTCTACAGCGACTCCATCCGCCGCCACCTGCTGGCGGCGCTCGAGCGTACTTTCGCGGCGCTGCCCGAGACGGCGGCGCGTCGCACCCAGGTAGAGGCGCCGATCAAGGGCATCCTCGACACCGAGATGGAGGAAACCTACGTCGTCGGCACCGGCTACGGCCGTGCGCGGCTGCCGTTCTCCAAGGAGCACGTGCGCTCGGAGATCCTCTGCCACGGCCTGGGCGCGCACCAGATGTATCCGAACACGGCTACCGTGCTCGACATCGGCGGCCAGGACACGAAGGCGATCCAGGTCGATCCGGCCGGCATCGTCGAGAGCTTCCAGATGAACGACCGTTGCGCGGCCGGCTGCGGACGCTATCTCGGCTACATCGCCGACGAGATGAACATGGGGCTGCACGAGCTGGGCCCGATGGCGATGAAGTCGACCAAGCAGATCCGCATCAACTCGACTTGCACGGTGTTCGCCGGCGCCGAGCTGCGCGACCGGCTGTCGCTGGGCGACAAGCGCGAGGACATCATGGCCGGACTGCACCGCGCGATCATCCTGCGCGCGATGTCCATTCTCGCGCGCTCGGGCGGCATTCGCGACGAATTCACGTTCACCGGCGGCGTCGCCAAGAACGAGGCGGCGGTCAAGGCGCTCAAGGAGCTGGTCGAGGAGAACTACGGCAAGCTCACGCTGAACATCGACCCCGACTCGATCTACACCGGAGCGCTGGGCGGCGCCACCTTCGCGTATCGCGCCGTCGTGCAGGAAGGCAAGACGGCCGAGAAGCGCGCCTGAGACCGCAACCGAGCGAACCGCAAGAGAGGCAACCGAGATGACCTACACGATCGGAATCGACATCGGCTCGGGCGCGGTCAAGACCGTCCTGTTCCGCGTCGAAGGCGACAACGCCGAATGGCTGGCCAAGCGCAGCGAGCGCATCCGCCGGCGCGACCCGATGACGCTGGCGGAAGAAGGCCGCGACGGCGTGCTCGCCGACGCCGGCCTGTCGCCGGAAGACGTCGACTACATCGCCACCACCGGCGAGGGAGAGAACGTCAAGTTCGCCACCGGGCACTTCTACTCGATGACCACGCACGCGCGCGGCGGCGTCTACCTGCATCCGGGCGCCACCGCCATCGTCGACATCGGCGCGCTGAACGGTCGCGCGATCAACGTCGACGTGCGCGGCAAGGTGCTCGCGTACAAGATGACGAGCCAGTGCGCGTCCGGCTCCGGGCAGTTCCTCGAGAACATCGCGCGCTACCTCGGCGTGGCCGTCGAGGAGATCGGCGGGCTGTCGCAGGAGTCGAAGGATCCGGAGAAGGTCAGCTCGATCTGCGCGGTGCTCGCCGAGACCGACGTGATCAACATGGTTTCGCGCGGCATCGCCACGTCCGACATCCTCAAGGGCATCCACCTGTCGATGGCCTCGCGCATCGTCAAGCTGCTGAAGGTCACCGGCGTGAAGTACGGCACCACGCTGCTCACCGGCGGCCTGGCGCTCGACACCGGCCTGCTCGCGGCGATCCAGGAAGAAATGGCCAACGAGAAGGTCAACGTCGAGGTGGTGAATCACCCCGACTCGATCTACGCCGGCGCGATCGGCGCGGCGCTGTGGGGCGCGTTCCGCCACGACAAGCTGCGCGAACTCGAGGCCGCCTGAACGGCAAGAGATTCGCAACAATCACCGGTTCTGCATACGGAGCTTCAGGAGAATCGAAATGGCATTGATGATCGACGACAACTGCACTTCCTGCGACGCCTGTCGTCCGGTGTGCCCGAACGAGGCGATCAGCGCCGGAGACACCGTCTACGTGATCGACCCGGCGCGCTGCACCGAATGCGTGGGCGCCGAGGACGAACCGCAATGCATGCTCGTCTGCCCGGCCGACTGCATCGTCCCGCATCCCGATTTCCGCGAGACGCCCGAGGAACTGCAGGCGAAGTACGAGGCGTTGCATGGGTGAAGGAAGGACCTTCACTGCAGTCCCGGAAACAGCTCCCGCAGCCCCTCCGCCATCGTCTGCACCGCCATTGCGGCGAGCAGCAGGCCGAGGATGCGCGTGGCGATGTTCATCGCGGTGAGGCTCATGTGCGAGGCGATCCGCTGGGCGCGCGATAGCACGAACCAGGAGAGCGCGCTCACCACGGCGATGCAGGCGACGATCGCCAGGCGGTGAACGATGCCGCCGCTTTCGGCGGCGATGATCGTCGTGCTGATGGCCCCCGGGCCGGCCAGCAGCGGCACCGCGAGGGGCACGACACCGCTCACGTCGCCCGATTCCAGCTCCTGCGTCTCGGCCGGCGTGTGACGCACGGCGCCGACCTCCGCGTTGAGCATCGCCAACGCCATCAGCAGCAGCACGAGGCCGCCGCCCACGCGGAACGACGGCAGGCTCGCGCCGATCGTCACGAGCAGCGCCTGTCCGACGAAGGCCGCCAGCACGAGCACGAGAAAGACCGTGATTCCGACCGCGCGCGCCAGCCTCTTGCGCGCGGTTCCGCCCATCGACGCCGTGAAGGCGATGAAGAACGGAACGGCGAGGAACGGATCGACGACGGCGACCAGCGTGACGACGAAGCGCAGGTACTCGGTGGCCGCGACCATCGCTTCGCTTCGATGCGCGCTTGCGCCGGCTCAGGCGCGCGCGGGGCCGGCCGAGGTCCGGGTGCGCGACCGCTTTCCGCGCACGACCGCGGTGAGCATCGTGGCGATGAACACGGCGAGCGAGGCGGCGTTCAGCAGTCCGCCCGCCTTCGTCCAGCCGTACCCCGCACCCGCGTCGCCGATCAGGCGTATCGCCACCGACGCGTGCAACAGCGCGAGCGGCAGGTAGAACGACGGATGGTAGGGCAGCGTGACGCGCAGCACCGCCGGCAGGATGATCGCGGCGTGGCCGAACACCATCGAGAACACGAAGCCCAGCGTCAGCGCGTGCAGCGCGGCGTCGTAGCTGCGCGTGCCCGGCGCGAAGCCGCCGGCGGCGAGCGCGACGAGCGAGCCGATCGCCAGCCACGCGTAGCCGGCGAGCAGGCAGACGGCGATGAAACGCGTGAGCGCGCGTCCGCGCACGGTACGCCGCGCGATGTCCTGGCGAAGCAGCCAGGCCGAGAGCGCGAGCAGCGCGGCGGCGAACAGCAGGGCGCCCCAGGGCGCCCCCGAGGCTGCGAGCCCGGCCACGGCGGCGACGAGGATCGCGCCGAAAGCTGCCCTGGCGCCCGGCGACGGCGGCAGGAAGCGCGACAGTTCGAGCCGCTCGCCGGCGATCGTGAGCACGAGGAACGCGAGCCACCACGGCACCGCCGCGACGATCGGCCGGCCGGCGAGCCACAGCGCGGTTCCGATCGGCCAGCAGGCGGCGCCCAGCGCGAGAGTGACGGTGAACAGGGCTCGCTGGCGACGCAGGACGTCGAGCGACGCCGCAAGGAACACCAGGCCGCCGCCGAGGAAGAGGAGCGCCGCCCAGGGCATCGCGGGTACGGCGCCGCCGCCGAAGGCGGTGAGCAGCGCACCCGCTCCGGCGAGCAGCGGACCGGCGTACGCCCAGTAGCGGCCGATCGCGACCGCCCGCTCGAGCGCGATGACGACGCCGAAGAAGCCGCCGATCATCAGCGGGCCGTGCAGCGCGGCGACGCCGGCAATGGCGTCGGGCATCGGCCAGCCCAGGCGCACGAGCCCGGCGCCGGTGCCGAACAGCAGGCCGACGAAGCCGAGCATCAGCAGCGGCACGCGCCACGCGGGCGGCAGGCCCGCGCGCGACGCCGCGGCGTCGGCAGGGTGCGTCACCTCAACCCGGCGACCAGCCGAAGTGATCGCGGGCGAAGCCGGTCATCTTGTCGGGGGTCCAGGGCGGATCCCAGACGAGCTCGACCTCGACCGCGGTGCCTTCGGGAACCATCGCCTGCACGACGCGGCGCACGTCGTCCATGATCATGTCGGCCATCGGGCAGGCGGCGGTCGTCATCGTGACGTCGATGAAGACCGCCTTTTCGCCCACTGCGATGTTGTAGACGAGTCCGAGGTCGACGATGTTCATCCCCGCTTCGGGGTCGTCGACCTGGCGCAGCGCCTCGCGGATGGCGTCGTCGTCGGGCATGGAAGGCATCGGCGCTTTCCTCCGGACCGTTTCGTTTCCTCAGTCGAAGCGTCGCACGAATGCGATGCGTTGCGAGGGAACGAACCCGGTGTCGTTGAGGAAACCGAGCAGGCCGAGATTCTCGGGGCTGACGCTGGTCTCGACCCGCTCGACGCGCAGCGCGCCGAGGTTGACGAACAGCTGCGACAGCAGCGCCCGGCCTACGCCGCGGCCGGCGTAGGCAGGATCGACGCCGATCGTGTCGAGGACGGCCACCGACTCGGTACGCCCGTAGTCGCCGAGGTCGACGCGCGCCATCAGGAAGCCGATGACGAGATCGTCGTCGATGCGGGCGCTGAGCGAAACGCCGATCGCCGAGTCCGCGGTGGTCTCGGCGAAGCGGTGCGCCATGTATTCCTCGCGGTTGCGCCCGGTGATCGCGCGATCGATGCGGACGATGTCGCGCAGCTCGCCGGCGTTCATCGCGCGCACGTCGGCGGTGTCGCGCGCCAGGCGTTCGAAATCATTGGATGCCTGTCCGCCGAAGTTCACCTCGGCCGGAGGGGAGGCGGCGGCATCGGCGAGCACCGGGTCGTCGCGTTCGGGCGTGTAGGCGCCGCCGGAAACCGCGCAGTCGAGCACGAATTCGGGCGCGCGCTCGAAGCCCATCGCGCTCATCCAGCGCAGCATCGGCAGGTCGTTCCAGCGCGCCTGCGTACGCAGGCGGGCGATGCCGTGCCGTTTCGCCCACTCGGACAACGCGGCGAAGAGGTCGCGGCCGATGCCCTGGCCCTGGACGTCGCCGCGCACGCCGATGGCTTCGAGCCGCAGGGAGGGCTCGCTGCGGCCGAATTCGCCTTCGAGCACGCGCGCGAGGATGCAGCCGGCGAGCCCGCTGGCGTCGATCGCGGCGAACTGCGCGTGCAGTCCGGGTTCGCGGCGGGCGGATTGAAGGCGCCGCTCGAAATACGGGCGGCGCGAATGGCCCTCCACCGCAGCGTCGATGGCGACGACTTCTTCGAGGTCGCTCGGAGCGAGCGGGCGGATGTCGGCGCGAAGCGAGTAGGAAGCTTGCATCGGTTTGCCTGGCATGGGACTGCGGGATGAGAAATGCACGCTGGCGCCGATGCGCCGGCACGCGGATTCAGGCCGTTGCGTACGCGAACGCAAGCTCGCGGTCGGTTTCTTCGTCGAGCAGGTCTTCGAGCGCCGGCAGCAGCGCCATCGTTTCCTTCTGGATGTGCGCGACCTGACGCTCGACCATCTCGGCGACGCCGACCTTCAGCTGCGTCCAGGCGGCGTCGTCGAGCGTGCCGGCGGCGGCGGCATTCGCGAGCGGCAGCAGCGTTTCGGCCGCCTCGCGGATCGCCTGGTGTTCCTCTGCGAGCAGCTCGGCGATGTCGCCTTCGCCGGCTTCGGCGAGCCGGCCGAACAGCTCGTTCTCCTCGAACTCGAAGTGGCGCCCGACGTCCTGTTCGAGGTGGCGGGCGAATTGCCCGGCCAGGCGCGCGAGTTCGGGATTGCCGCTCGCGCCGGTGCGCGGCGCACGCGCGAAAGCCTGCTCGACCTTGCCCAGCAGATCGAGGCTCGCGCGGTGTTCCTCGTCGAGCGCATGAGCGACCTGGCCCTGGAAATTCATGACGGCTCCGAAATCTGCATCGCGCTACCAGAATAGGCGCGCGTGCCGGCAGGGCCATTGATACGGGTCAAGCAACGGGCGCTGGTGGCCGGGCCGGGCTGCGCGGCGCCGGAGGCAGGCGCATTCGACGCACGAGGATCGCGAAGAACACGAGGAACGACGCCGCGCCCACCGAGCCGACGAGCGCTGCGGCGAGCGAGAGCCACGCGGAGTCGAGCACCGCCGCGCCGGCCAGCAGCGCGAGCGCGCACAGGTGGCACAGGTAATGCACGGCGAGCGGACGCTCGGCGGTGAGCGACGAGGGTGTGCGCGGCAGCTTGGTGCCCGGCGCCTTGTGCATCGACGCGAGGAACGGGACGATGCGCTGCATCATGCCGAGCACGAGCGTGAGCAGCCACCCGGGAACGAGAACGATGCCGAACAGCGTCTTGAGCAGCGCAACGTCGGGAAAGACGACCATCGCGAACGCGAGAACGAGGCTGGCGGCGAGCAGCGCCCACGCGATGCGCACCAGGCGGAACGAGCGGCCGAGTTCGCGCCGCATGCCAGTGCGCAGCGCCAGCAGCACGAGCTTCAGGTGCAGCGCGACAGCGGCGCCCGCCGCGACGAGCGCGGCGATGCGCAATGCCGTGGCGTGGCCGTGGACGAAGGCCGCTGCGGCGGCGAGCGCGAGCGCGACGGCGCCGAGGCCGGCCGACACGCGCACCTGCGTCTCGTCGGGCGCCGGCGAAAGCGCGAACATCGGCACCAGGATGTACGCGAGCCCCAGGGCGAGCATTCCCATGAAGCCGTAGGCTGCGAAAGGCACGTGCAGCGCGAGCGCGCTGCCGTGCTCGAAGAGCGGCCAGCCGAGGTAGGTGAAAGCCAGCGACAGCGCGCTGACGACGACGACGACGAGCGAAGCCAGCGCGATCCAGCCGTGCGCGACGATCCCCGCCATTCCCCGCGCGCCGACGAAATTGCGCGCGCTCAGCCCGGCATAGGCGAGCAGTCCGGCCACCACGGCCACGGCGCCGGCACCCAGCCATGCGGGCTGGCCGGCGCCCATGCCGATCGCGGTGGCGGCCACGCCGCCGGTGTAGACCCACCAGATTGCCGCCGGCAGCCAGGTGGCGCGCACCGGCTGGCGCGTGGCGACCGGCATCAGCTGCAGGCTGGCGCCGATCGCGGTCATCGCGAGCACGCCCAGCGTGACGAGGTGCAGCGCCGCCAGCGGCCAGCCCAGTCCGCCGACGAAGCGCGGCGCGCCCGCCGCCCCGACGGCCAGCGCGATCCAGGCCGCGAGGTGGAAGACGGCGGCGGCGCCGAAATAGCGCAGCGGAATGGACGCCGGAAGCAGCCGGCTGGTCGCTCCGGCGAGGAATCCGGCCGCCAGCTTCGGGCGCGCGGCGTCGGGCTTCATGCGCTGCGCGAGAGACGCAGCCGGACCTCGCCCGGTTCGCCGTCGACGATCTCGGCCGACCAGCCGATCTCGGCGAGTTCGGGGTAGAGCAGTTGCGGGTCGCGGTCGTGATGGACGACGACGGTGCGGTCGTCGTCGATCGAGCGCACGAGCGAGAGGATCTGCACCAGCGGCTGCGGGGCCGACAGGCCCCGCACGTCGATGTGGATGCCGTCGGCTTCGGTCCAGCGCTTCATCTCACCGGGCCCTCATTGCGTCCCCTCACTGCGTCTTGTGCAGATCCTGCAGCTTGCGCCGGATGAGCTTCCCGGTGGCGGTGCGGGGCAGCGCGTCGATCGGGTGGAACCAGCGCGGACGCCGGAACGGCGGCATCGACTGCGTATGTTCGCGCAGCGCCGCTTCCGCGCGCGGCAGGCTCGCGTCGTCCTTCGGCACGTAGAACACGGCTACGGCATCGAGCCCGTCGTCATCGGGCACGAGGACTGCCGCCGCCTCGAGGATGTCGGGGCTGACCAGGCCGAGCGTTTCCTCGATCGCGATGAGATCCACCCAGCGGCCGTGCACCTTGACGAGCGATCCCTCGCGACCGGCGAAGCGCCAGGAGCCGTCGGGTTGCGGCTCGAAGAGGTCGCTCGGGCAGAAGCGCCCGTCGCGGAAATGCTCGGCCTGGTCTGCCGGCAGGTTCCAGTAGCCGAGCGCGATCATCGGCGCGGCGAACGACAGCCGGGTGGGCGATGCGCCGTTCCCGGCGAGCGGGCGCGCATCGATGCCGGGCGAGGGGCGCAGTCCGCGGCCGTCGTCGCGGTCGGTCATGACGAGCACGAGCGTCTCGGAGGCGCCGTAGCCGTTGATGATCGACGCGCCGGTCTGCCGACGCCATTCGTCGCGCAGGTCTACCGACAGCGCTTCGCCGGCCGAGACGAAGCGGCGCACGCCGTCGCGCACGAGCTGGGCGGCCAGGCCCTCCTTGAGGAGATTGCGGTACAGCGACGGCACGCTGCACAGCACCGTCGGATGGGTGCGCGCGACGGTCTGCGCAACGCCCGCGGCAGTAGGCCAGGCGGGGTCGAGAACGATCGAGGCGCCCAGCTTCAGGCCCGCGTACAGCGCGTTCGTCTGCGGGTAGGAGAAGAACATCTTCGAGCTGGCGAAGATCCGGTCGCCGGCGCCCGCGCCGACGACTTCGGCGGTGACGCGCTCGATCTCGCCGGCGAAGCGATGGCCGTGCACGACCGCCTTCGGCTTTCCGCTGGTGCCCGACGAGTGCACCCAGACGGCCGCTTGCGTCGGTTCGCAGGCCAGCGGCTCGACCGCCGCGCTCCTTTCCTGATCGGCCAGCCATTCTTCAAGGGGAACGACGGATGCGCGCCAGGGTTCGGGCGTCTGCTCGCGCGACTCGGCGAGCACGAAGCGGAATCCGGCGGCGTCGAGCATCGCTGTCCACTCCGCTTCGGAGAGTCGGGGATTGACGCCGACCGCGACGCCGCCGGCCCAGATGCAGCCGAGGAAGGCATCGACCCAGGCGAAGCCGTCGCACAGCTGCACCGCGACGCGCTCGCCCGGTTGCAGGCCGCGGGCCAGCCAGGCACCGGCGGCGCGGGCGACCGAATCGCGCAGCTGCGCGTAGCTGCGCGTCTGTCCGTCGCACACCAGGGCGATGTCGTCCGCCCGGCCGTTCTGGAGGAGAACCGGGGCCGCATTGCACTTCATGGCCGCTTCCTGTTCAGGCTTCGATGCGCTGCCTAGCCTTTCGGGCGCAGGTCGCGAACGCGAACCGCCTTGCCCTGCGAGCGCGGGATTTCGCCGGGCTTCTTCACCGATACCACGGTGGAGATGCCGATCATCGACTTGATGTGATGCGCGATCTGCTTGCCGATGTGCGCGTACCCGCTCTCCGGCACGCCCGGCTGCGCTTCGGCTTCGACCGACACGTTGTCGAGCGATCCCTGGCGCTCGACGACGAGCTGATAGTGCGGAGCGACGTCGGGCAGGCCGACGAGCACGGCCTCGACCTGCGACGGATAGACGTTCACGCCGCGGATGATCAGCATGTCGTCGTTGCGGCCGGTGACGCGCAGGATGCGCA
>ERZ778017.2468-NODE-2468-length-14960-cov-5.857028_pt1 | contig 14960 bp, 16 predicted proteins | sample MGYA00375747_ERZ778017 | MGnify/ENA primary metagenome ERZ778017 (study PRJEB29350, sample SAMN05509838) | bioreactor metagenome | biome: bioreactor; material: wastewater | place: South Africa: University of Cape Town | collected 2014-03-17 ...
TCTCATCCGTACGCTCCGTCTCCCGTTCTTCGTTCTTCACCCGCCGCCCCGGGCCCATTGCCCTGCGCCGAGCGCCCCCCTCAACTGCCGGACCAGCACCGTCTTGCAATCGTCCGGCACGTACCGGCCGATCGCGATCGTCTCTGCGCCGGCGACGAGCCGGATCGGTTCGCGCGCCTTCGCGTCGTACTCGACGCGCACCGGGCGCCCGCCGTGCTCGAAGCGGTCGACGCGCGAGCCGTGGCCGCACTCGACCACCAGCCCGTCGCTCGTCGCCTCGATCCGCTCATAGTCGGCCGCGTGGCGCGCGTAGACCATGAAGGCCGCGGCCACCGCGATCGCCTCTGCGATGGCGAACGGAATCACGATCCAGGCCCCGCCTGCGGCGCAGACCGCAGCGATCGCCAGTGCGGCGAGCGAGACGGTGGAGAACCACGCAGCGAGTTGCCAGGGGCGCAATGCGCAGTTGCGCCTGAGCAACCATTGGTGTCGACCGGAGTCGACGATATACGACCAGCGGTAACCCATGCGCCGTTTCCTTAATCAGGATCATGGCGCCCCTTGGCGGCCCGCATTATAGGAGTCGGCCCGCAGGCCGGCAAATCATCCTGCTTCGGCATCGCGACGGCGCGGCTGGAATTCGATCGACGCCAGGCCGTCGCTGCGGCGTTTGCGCTGCGGACACCAGGCGTGGCCGAAGACGATCTCGACCGTGCAGCGGATCAGGCCGTCGCCGTCGCGCAACGACTCGATGGCGCGCAGCCATTCGTCGCGCGAGCGGCGCCCGAGCAGGCCGCGGAAACGGCCGCGCAACGCGTTTCCGCCGAGCGCGCGCACGTCGTCGAGCAGGGCCTGCGGCGTCTTCCACGACAGCGTCAGGCGCTGCATGTCCATCACCGGCTCGGAGAAGCCCGCTTCCATCAGCACGTCGCCGATGTCGTGCATGTCGTGGAAGGACATCGTGCGCGCGCCGAGCGCGCGCAGTTCGGCGAAGGTGTCCACGCCGAAGAAAGAGAAATCGAGCAGCGCGCCGGGCCGCATCACGCGATACCACTCGTCGATCGCGCTCTGCGGCGATTCGAACCAGTGCAGCGCGAGATTCGACCAGACGAGATCGGCGCTGCCGTTCTTCAGCGGCAGCGCATGCGCGTCGCCGGCGACCAGCGCGGCGATCGGGTCGGCGTCCGCACGCAGCATGCGCGCGAAGAATCCGCGCGACGGTGCCGCGAGCGACTCGCGGGCGCGCCGAATGGCGCCGAGCGAGGCATCGACGCCGACGAGCGCGGCCTCGGGATACTGGCGCTTCAGCGCGAGCAGGCCCTCGCCGCGGCCGCAGCCGACGTCGACGATGCGCTTCGGTGCGAGCCGCACCAGCGGCAGGCGCTCGAGCATTCTCGATTCGACTTCGCGCAACAGGAAATCGGCGCGCGGCGCCTGCCGCGCGCGGCGCGAGAACTGTCGTCGTACCGCCGCAGGGTCTATGTCGGGTGGGCTAAGCATCGAACCCAGTATAGGCGGCGGTCGGGTTCAATGCGCACATTCCGGCTTCGACGCAAGGCTCTTCGGTGCGCGGATTGCACGTCGTCTCCCGCCGCGTTGCGGCGCTCGCCGATGCCTGCCTGCCGGCGAGCTGCATCGTCTGCGGCAGCGACGAGCCCACCGGCCTGTGCGCCGCCTGCGAAGACGACCTGCCGGGCTCGCGCGCGCCTCGCTGCATCCGCTGCGGGATTCCGGTCGCCGCGCATCCCGAATGCGGCGACTGCCTCGCGGCGCCGCCGCCCTGCGCGCGCACGGTCGTGCTGGCCGATTATGCCGCGCCCCTGGACCGCGTCGTGCACGCGCTGAAGTTCGGCCGCGATGCGTCGATCGCGCGACCGCTGGGTCGCCGCCTCGCCTGCCGCGCCGACGAAGCGCTCGATTCGCTGCCCGCGGGTTTGCGGTCTTGCGTCGTCGTCACCGCGGTTCCGCTCGCGGCGCGACGCCTGGCCGCGCGCGGCTTCAATCAGTCGCTCGAGATCGCCCGCGCTTTCGCGCGCAGCCGCGCGCTTGCGCTGGAGCACCGGCTGCTCGCGCGGCGGCGCGAGAGCGCACCCGCCTCCACGCTGCATGCGCACGAACGGCGCGCGGCGCTGCGCGGTGCCTTCGACGCGCCGATACGGCTCGACGGCCGCGCCGTGGTCGTCGTCGACGACGTGATGACGACCGGTGCGACACTCGAGGCCGCCGCCGAGGCGCTGCTGCGCGCAGGCGCGGCATCCGTGATCAACTGCGTCGTCGCCCGCACACCCGATCGATGATCCACGTCGTCCTCGTCCATCCCGAGATCGCGCCGAACACCGGCAACGTGATCCGCCTGTGCGCGAACACCGGCGCCCGGCTGCACCTGGTCGAGCCGCTCGGATTCGCGCTCGATGCGGCGAAGCTGCGCCGCGCGGGCCTCGATTACCGCGAACACGCGGCGATGCGCGTGCACCGCTCGTGGACCGACTTCGCCGAACAGATGCAGCCGGCGCGGCTGTTCGCGTTCACGACCTCCGGGCGTCGCTCGCCCTACGAGACGCGCTTCGAACGCGGCGACTATCTGGTGTTCGGCAGCGAATCGAGCGGGTTGCCGCCGGAGATTCTCGACGGCTTCGCGCCCGAGCACAGGCTGCGGCTGCCGATGCGCCCGGACAACCGCAGCCTGAATCTGTCAAACGCGGTGGCGGTGGCGGTGTTCGAAGCCTGGCGGCAGTTCGGTTTCGAAGGGGCGCTTTGATGAGGCCTGCGCGGATCGGCCGCGAGACCGCCCCGGTTCCGGGCGAGCCCGAGCGGTCCGTCGCAAGCCCCGAGCGGTCCGTCGCAAGCCCGAGCAGCCTGTCGCGAGCCTGGAAATATCCGCCGCGTCCGATGACGACGCGCCCGCCGACATCTTCGATTACATCGAGCGCTTCTACAATCAGCACAGGCGCCACTCGGTACTCGATTACGTCGGCCCGATGGACACGAGGAAAAAATACAGCAGGAGCGTTCAGGAGTTTGCGATGGATCCAGATGAGCAGATCGAAATCGAGCTCGCCGACCTGGCCCAGCATCTGCGTACGCGGCGTGCGGCGATCCTCGCTGCCTGGGCCCGCGTAGCCCGGAACGATCCGAACCTCACGACCCCGGCAACGCTCTCACGGACCCAGTTCTACGACCATATCCCCGCCATGCTGGACGCGCTCGAGCGCAAATTGCGAGCAACGTACATTCGAGAGTCGCTCGAGGCGCAACAGGAGGAGACGGAGAACGCGGAAGGCCATGGTCTCCAGCGGTGGCAGCAGGGATACAACGAGCAGGAGGTGATGCGTGAGTGGATTTCTTTGAACGCATGTCTCGCCGATGAACTGACGGCGTACGTAACAGCCCGTCCGGGCCTCGATCCGGCTGCCTCGTCGGCGGCGTGGCGCCTGTTTTCCGAATTCTCGGTCGCAGGCATGAGCGAGAGCATGGCTCAGTATGTGCGGCTGCAGCGGGCACAGGCGGCCGGCCGCGTACGCTCGCTCGAGAATGCGCTGGCTCAGCTCGCCGAACTCGAACAACAACGCGCCGAAGCCTGGCGGGAGGCAACGCATGACCTGCGCGGCAACCTCGGTGTTGTGCGCAATGTGACAAGCGCGCTGCAGATGACGGCTTCGAGCGAGCCAGCCCTGGAGAAGTGGTTGCGCATGCTCGAAAGTGGCGTCGCCTCCCTGCATGCCTTGCTGAACGACCTCACGATGCAGGCGCGTCTCGACGCCGGCCACGAAACCCGGGAAGTCAGGCCGTTCGACGCCGGCAAGCTCCTCACGGACCTGTGCGCCAACGCCGAACTTGCTGCCGCGGGTCGGCAGCTCTTCCTGGAAACCGAAGGACCGAAGAGCCTGGTTGTCGAAGGGGATGAGGTGAAAGTCCGGCGTATCGCACAGAATCTGCTGCTCAACGCGCTGCGTTACACCGAGCGCGGCGGCGTAAGAGTGATGTGGCAGGAAGCGACGGAGGCCCCGAAAAGATGGGTAATGTGCGTTCAGGATACCGGCCCTGGGCTTGGAACGCAGGTCACCGCGCCCCTTTCTGCCGCGCTCGAGGCGGCTACGCGCGACGCCCAGGCGATCGAAACGGATGCACGGAGGGCTGGTGAATCCTCGGCGAATGCCGTCGCCGCGCCGACCTTGGCATCGCGATCGGTAAACGCCCGAGAACCTGCTGGCGAAGGCATCGGATTGTCGATTGTCAAGCGGCTTTGCGAATTGCTCGACGCGAGCCTCGAGCTGCAAACGGAGGCGGGCAAGGGCACGACGTTTCGCGTCACATTCCCGAGCACATATACGAGGGCCTAGTAGTACGCCGACCCGGAGGTGTTGCGATACCTCCGGGTCAGCGTACTAGCCCGATTCCGCCTTCGGTTCCCGCGACAGCAGCGAGACCACCGCCTCGCGCGGCCCCAGCGCGCCGTGCAATACGGCGTTCACCGCTTCGACGATCGGCATGGCGACGCCGCGCGCGGCGGCGAGCGCATCGGCCGCCGCCGCGCAGGCGACGCCCTCGGCAACGTGCCCGAGCCGCGCGACGATCGCTGGCAGCGGCTCGCCCGAAGCCAGCGCGAGCCCGACGCGCCGGTTGCGCGAGAGATCGCCGGTGCAGGTGAGGACGAGATCGCCCAGCCCGGTGAGTCCCATGAACGTCTCGGGACGCGCGCCGAGCGCCGCGCCCAGCCGCGCGATCTCGGCCAGCCCGCGCGTGATCAGCGCCGCCCGCGCGTTCTGGCCGAGCGCGAGGCCGTCGGAGATGCCGGCGGCGATCGCCATCACGTTCTTCAGCGCGCCGCCCAGCTCGACGCCGACGACGTCGTCGCTTCGGTAGATGCGGGCAGCGCCGTGATGAAAAGCCTGCACGGCCGCGGCCTGCAGCGAAGCATCGCGCGAGGCGACGGTCAGCGCCACCGGCAGGCCGGCCGCCACCTCCTGCGCGAAACTGGGTCCGGAGAGCACGCCGCCCGGCACCGATCGCAGCGTCTGCGCCGCCACCGCGTGGGGCAGCAGCCCGCTGTCGGCCTCGAGCCCCTTGCACAGCCACACCGCCCCGGCACAGCCGGCGCCGGACAGCCGCCCATCGAGCGCAGCGAGCGTCGGACGCAGTCCGGCAACCGACGTGGCGATCACGGCGAGCGACGGGTCGGCCTCGCCCAGCCAGCGGCAGGCGGCGTCGAGATCGGCTTCGGCGCCGATGCGCTCGTCGAGCGCAAAACCCGGCAGGTAGCGCTCGTTGCGCCGCTCGCGACGGATCGCCTGCACGAGCGACGGCTCGCGGGCCCACAGCAGCACCTCGTGCGACGAAGCCGCGTGGCAGGCGAGCGCCGTTCCCCAGGCGCCGGCGCCGAAGATCGCGACGCGCACCCTACCGCCCCCAGACCTCGATCGCCTCGACGTAGCCCGCCGCAGCGCCCGGATACCGCACGTGCAGCCAGCCCGCCGGCGCCTCGTCGTCGACGACCTCGAGCAGCACGCCGCGCTCGACCTGCAGCAGCAGCTCCGCGTTGCGCTGCGGCACGCGCCGCACCGCGGCAAGAGTGCTCGCGATGACGTGACGCGCGGCGCCCAGCTCGCCGCGCTCGATCCACAGGACGTCGCCCGAGAGATCGCGCACCTTCACCCAGCCGGCCACCGACGAGACCAGCTCGAGCGGAGTGCCGCGCGGCACGAGGAACAGCCTGCGCGCATGCTCGGAGGGGCCGTCGTACAGCACGCCGGCGGCGCTGGTCACCTCGCGGAACTCGGCGGCCCGCGCCCACTGCGGAAAGACCGCCTGCGCGAGGACGATCGCGACGAAGGCCGCGAGCCCGACGACGATCGGGCTGCGCCGCCGACGACCGCCGGCTCGCCCCGGCGCAGCCTGCCGACGCGCGCTCATCGGCATTCAGTGGGCGGAGCCGCCCGATCCGTTGTCCGTGCCGGCGCTACCCGCCCCCTGCGCGGCCTTCGCCTGGTCGGCCTGCAGCTGCTGCAGCCGCTGCTGGTACAGGCCTTCGAAGTTGATCTCGGCGAGGTGAATCGGCGGAAAACCCGTGCGCTGCACGGTGTCGGCGACGTTCGAGCGCAGGTACGGATAGACGATGTTCGGGCAGACGACGTTCACCAGCAGCGGCATCTGCTCGTCGGGCACGTTGCGGATCTCGAAGATGCCGCCCTGCTTGGCCTCGACCAGGAACGCGATCTTGTCGCCGACCTTCGTCGTGATCGTGATCGTGACCGTCGATTCGTAGATGCCGTCGGCGATCTGGTCGCTGCCGACGTCCATCTGGATCTCGACGCTCGGCTGCTGCGTCTCGAGAAAGATGCGCGGCGCGTGCGGGATCTCCACCGAGAGATCCTTCAGATAGACGCGCTGGATGGCGAAGGCGGGGGCTTGCGCCGTATCGGTCATGAGTGGTCCTTCGAGGGCCGGCGCAGTCGCCGGCGGGGTGGAAAACCGCGAAGCGCGGCGCTCGCCGCGGTCGGCGCTTCAGCCCTGCAGCATCGGCACCAGCTTGCCGGCGCGGTCGAGCGCAGCCAGGTCGTCGTAGCCGCCGACGTGCTGCTCGCCGATGAAGATCTGCGGCACGGTTCGCCGGCCGGTGCGTTCGATCATCGCGTCGCGCTGCGCGGGATCTTGGTCGATGCGCACTTTCTCGATGTCCTCCACGCCGCGCGCGCGCAGCAGTTGCTCGGCTCGCTGGCAATACGGACAGACGGCGGTGCTGTACATCACGACCCTGGCGCTCATCGAAATCTCCCTTCGCGCGCCATGCGCGCAAACCTATTTGACGACCGGCAGCCCTGCCTGGCGCCAGCCGTCGAGGCCTCCGGAAAGGTTGAAAACCTCCGTTCGACCCGCCTTGCGCAGCACGCCGGCCGCCCGGGACGACGTGACCCCCGACGTGCAGCAGACGAGCACCGGCTTGTTCGCCGGCAGTTCGGCGGCGCGCTTGTCCAGTTCGGCCAGCGGAATGTTGCGCGCATTCGGCAGGTGACCGGCGGCGAATTCGGCCGGCGTGCGCACGTCGAGCACGACGGCGCCGGAATCGTTGATCAGCCGGGTAGCCCGCAAGGTGTCGAGCGAGGCGCCTCCCGAGGTGCCGCGCGTGATCAGGGGCCACAGCAGCATCGCGCCCGAGACGACGGCGATCACGATGAGGGCGATGTTGTCGAGAACGAAATCCACGGAAGACCGGTGCGCCGCGCGAGCCGAAAACCGCGGATTATAGAATAGCGGTCTCCCCCGGCCGCCCCGACCTCTCCCCATGACTCACCGGATCGTCCTCCTTCGCCACGGCGAGAGCCAGTGGAACCTCGAGAACCGCTTCACCGGCTGGACCGACGTCGACCTCACCGATACGGGCCGCGCGGAGGCGCGCCGCGCCGGCGAGCTGCTGAAGGCCGAAGGCTTCGATTTCGACCTCGCCTTCACCTCCGTGCTGCGCCGGGCGATCCGCACGCTGTGGATCGTCCTCGACACGATGGATCGCATGTGGATCCCGGTGGTGCCCGACTGGCGGCTGAACGAACGGCATTACGGCGCCCTGCAGGGCCTGGACAAGGCCGAGACGGCCGCGCGCTTCGGCAACGAGCAGGTGCTCGTCTGGCGCAGGGCCTACGCCGTCGCCCCCGATCCGCTGCCCGACGGCGACCCGCGGCTGGCGCAGAACGATCCGCGCTACGCTTCGCTGCCGCCCGACTGGATCCCGCGCACCGAATGCCTGCGCGACACCGTCGCGCGCGTGGTGCCGTACTGGAACGAGGCGATCGCCCCTGCCGTGCGCAACGGCCGCAAGGTGCTGATCGTCGCCCATGGCAACTCGCTGCGCGCGCTGGTGAAGCACCTCGACGGCATCAGCGACGAAGAGATCGTCTCGCTGAACATCCCCACCGGCTGCCCGCTCGTCTACGAACTCGACGACGCGCTGCGCCCGATCGGCCGTCGCTACCTGGGCGACGCCGCCGAGATCGAGGCGGCGATGGCCGCCGTCGCCGCGCAGGGCAAGGCGCGCTGAAACGCGAGCGTTTCAGTTGAAACGGGAGCGTTTTCCCGAGGGAGATCGCGCCCAAAAAATCGCCTGCTGCCAGACGGGTGCGGTTTATACTCGTTCGCGGTCGCAGACGGCGTTTTCGCGTGCGTGTTTCTTGCGCCGGTCGCTCTGCCCGAAGGGAATCCAATGAAGGGTACGTTCAAGCCTCTAGGCCTCCTGTCGGCCGGCGCCATTGCCGGCGTGCTGATCAGCCTGGGGCTGACGGCCGTCGCGCAGCGCGAGCCTGCCGCGACACTGCCGCTCGAGGAGCTGCGCCAGTTCACCGACGTGTTCGGCGCCATCAAGGCCAATTACGTCGAGCCGATCGAAGACAAGCGGCTCATCACCGAGGCGATCGGCGGCATGCTGTCCGGCCTCGACCCGCACTCCGCCTATCTGGACGCCGAGGCGTTCAAGGAGCTGCAGGTCGGCACGCAGGGCGAGTTCGGCGGCCTGGGCATCGAAGTCGGCACCGAAGACGGCTTCGTCAAGGTCGTGGCCCCGATCGAAGACACGCCCGCGGCGCGCGCCGGCGTCAAGGCGGGCGACCTGATCGTGCGTATCGACGACAAGCCCACGAAGGGCCTGTCGTTGAACGACGCGGTGAAGCTGATGCGCGGCAAGCCGCAGACCACGATCACGCTGACGCTGTCGCGCAAGGGTGAGAACCAGCCGCTGATCGTCCCGATCGTGCGCGACGTCATCCGCGTGCAGTCGGTGAAGTCGAAGGCGCTCGACAACGGCGTCGGCTACGTCCGCGTCACGCAGTTCCAGGAGCACACCGTCGAGAACCTGGTCAAGGCGCTCGACGCGCTGTCGGCGAAGAACTCGCTGAAGGGCATCGTGCTCGACCTGCGCAACGACCCGGGCGGCCTGCTGCACGGCGCCGTCGGCGTGTCGGCCGCGTTCCTGCCGCCGAAAGCCACCGTCGTCACCACCGACGGACGCACCGAGGACGCGCGGCGCAAGTACGTCGCCAGCCCCGAGGACTACCTGCGCGGCATGCGCGAGGACGTCGTCGCCAAGGTGCCGGCCGCCGCGAAAACCGCGCCGATGGTCGTGCTGGTGAACGCGGGGTCGGCGTCGGCCTCCGAGATCGTCGCCGGCGCGCTGCAGGACCACAAGCGCGCGGTCGTGCTGGGCACGCAGACCTTCGGCAAGGGCTCGGTGCAGTCGATCCTGCCGCTGTCGAGCACCACGGCGATCAAGCTCACCACGGCGCGCTATTACACGCCGAACGGGCGCTCGATCCAGGCCAAGGGCATCACGCCGGACTACGTCGTCGAGGAGACGCCCGACGGCGACCTGAACGCGTTCCGCCTGCGCGAGGCCGACCTGAACCGGCACCTGAGCAACGATAAGGACACCGAAGTCCGTTCGGCGATCCCCGACCCGGCCGAATTCGCCGGGCAGAAGGATCGCAAGCCGATCGAATACGGCTCGAACGACGACTACCAGCTGCAGCAGGCGCTGAACTTCCTGAAGGGCGCCGACGTCGTCGTCGCCCGCAAGGACGATGCGGTTGCCGCGGCGCCGGCGCAGAAGGAGCCGGCACGCTGAGCGCGCTGCCGGCCTCCGGCTCGCTATCATCGAAGGCCGCGCATCGCGCGGCCTTTTTCTTTCGATGAACGACGAACAACTGCTCCGCTACAGCCGGCACATCCTGCTCGACGAGATCGGCGTCGAGGCGCAGCAGCGGCTGCTCGACGCCACGGCGCTCGTCGTCGGCGCCGGCGGCCTGGGCTCGCCGGCGGGGCTGTATCTCGCCGCGGCGGGCATCGGGCGCATCGTGCTGGTCGACGACGACGCGGTGGACCTCACCAACCTGCAGCGGCAGATCCTGCATCGGCAGGATCGCGTCGGCGAGCCGAAGGCGCAGTCGGGCCGGCGCACGATGCTCGAGCTGAATCCGGGCATCGAGGTCGAGCCGATCGTGCAGCGGCTCGACGACGCGGCGCTCGACGCGCTCGCGGCGCGCGCCGACGTCGTGCTCGACTGCTGCGACAACTTCCCCACGCGGCAGGCGATCAACCGCGCCTGCGTCGCGCACGCCGTACCGCTCGTCTCGGGCGCGGCGATCCGCTTCGACGGGCAGGTCGCGGTGTACGACACGCGGCGTGCCGATTCGCCGTGCTATCACTGCCTGTTCCCCGAGGGCGAGGAAGTCGAGCCGGTGCTGTGCGCGACGATGGGCGTGTTCGCGCCGCTCACCGGCATCGTCGGCACGATGCAGGCGGCCGAGGCGCTGAAGCTGGTCGGCCGCTTCGGCGAGCCGGCGGTGGGACGGCTGCTGATGATCGACGCGCTGAAGATGCAGTGGCACGAGGTGCGGGTGCCGCGCGATCCTTCGTGCGCGGTATGCGGGGCGCGGGAGAGTCGCCGCACGACGCTCGAAGGCTAGACCTCCCGCCGTAAGACGACCTGCCGCCCCGCGCGCGGCGCTGCGCCGGTACACTCGACGCAGCATGGATACCGATTCGCTCCTCCTTGACATCACGCACGCGCGCGATCCGCGCGCCGTGCTGCGCGACGTCTTCGGCTACGACGCGTTCCGCGGCGACCAGGCGGCCGTCGTCGAGCACGTCGTCGCCGGCGGCGATGCGCTGGTGCTGATGCCCACCGGCGCCGGCAAGTCCTTGTGCTATCAGATTCCGGCGCTCGTGCGCGACGGCACGGGCGTCGTCGTCTCGCCGCTGATCGCGCTGATGCAGGACCAGGTCGAGGCGCTGCGCGAACTCGGCGTGCGCGCGGCGTTCCTGAACTCGTCGCTGGGCGGGCGCGAGGCGGCCGCGGTCGAACGCGCGCTGCTCGCCGGCGGGCTCGATCTCCTCTACGTGGCGCCCGAGCGGCTGCTCACGCCGCGCTGCCTCGAGCTGCTCGATCGTTCGCGCATCGCGCTGTTCGCGATCGACGAGGCGCATTGCGTATCGCAATGGGGCCACGATTTCCGCCCGGAATACCTGCAGCTGGCCGTGCTGCACGAGCGCTACCCGCAGATTCCGCGCATCGCGCTCACCGCCACCGCCGACGCGCTCACGCGCACCGAGATCGTCGAGCGCCTGGCGCTCGGCGGCGCGCGCAGCTTCGTCTCGAGTTTCGACCGGCCGAACATCCGCTACCGCATCGTCGAGAAGGGCGACGCGCGCCGCCAGCTGCTCGCCTTCCTCGACGAGCATCGGGGCGAGGCCGGCATCGTCTACTGCGCCACGCGCGCGAAGGTCGACGACACCGTGCAGTGGCTCGTCTCGCAGGGCATCGACGCGCTCGCGTATCACGCCGGCATGGACGCCGCGGCGCGCAGCGCGAACCAGATGCGCTTCCTGCGCGACGACGCCGTCGTGATGGTCGCGACGATCGCCTTCGGCATGGGCATCGACAAGCCCGACGTGCGTTTCGTCGCGCATCTCGACATGCCGCGCAGCGTCGAGGGCTACTACCAGGAAACCGGTCGCGCCGGCCGCGACGGCGAGCCGGCCGAAGCGTGGATGGCCTACGGCCTGGCCGACGTCGTGCAGCAGCGCCGCTTCATCGACCAGTCGGAGGCCGACGACGCGCACAAGCGCGTGTCCACCGGCAAGCTCGACGCGATGCTCGCGCTGGCCGAGACGATCGGCTGCCGTCGCGTGCAGCTGCTCGGCTATTTCGGCGAGGCGGGCCTCGGTTGGAGCAACTGCGGCAACTGCGACAACTGCCTCGAGCCGCCCGAGCCGTGGGACGCGACCGAAGCCGCGCGCAAGCTGCTGTCGTGCATCTATCGCGTGCGCCAGGCCAGCGGTTTCGGCTTCGGTGCGCAGCACATCGTCGCGATCCTGCGCGGGCAGGCGACGCCGCGCGTCGTGCAGCACCGGCACGATTCGCTGAGCACCTTTGGCATCGGCGCCGATCTCGACGAAACGGCCTGGCGCGCGGTGCTGCGCCAGCTGATCGCGCAGGGCCTGGTGTCGGTCGATTACGCACGGCACCAGGTGCTGGTGCTCACCGAAGCGAGCCGCACGCTGCTGCGCGGCGAACGCACGCTGCAGATGCGCCGGCCGCAGGCGCCCGAGCGAGCGCGCGCGAAGCGTGCACGGCGCGGCGCCGCGCCGGCGAACACGGGCAGCCCTGGCGCCGAGGCCGCTGCGCACTCTGCCGACCCGCGCGACGAGGCGCTGTTCGAGCGGCTGCGCGAATGGCGCCGCGCGCAGGCCGCCGAGCGGGGCGTGCCGCCCTATGTAGTCTTCCCCGACAAGACGCTGCGCGAGATCGCGCGCGAACGACCGCAGTCGGTGCACGGACTCGCGAGGATCAACGGCGTCGGCACGCACAAGCTCGAGACCTACGGGCAGGCCATCCTCGATCTCGTGCGCGACGAAGCGCCTACTATGGCTGAACGGACGTGAGACGCAACGGAGAAGACCGATGCGAAGCGATCGCCGACGATGGGTTCTGGCTGCCGCGTCGATTCCGCTGGTGGGAGCCGGCCGCGCGCACGCACAGGCTGCGGCGGTGGTGCCGCAGGCGCTGCCGGTAGAGCGGCTGGCGGCCGAGCGGCTCGGCGAAGGCGCCGACACGCAACCGCTGCGCAAGCCCGTCCCCTCCACCGGAGAACTGCTCCCCGTCGTCGGGCTCGGCACCGCGCGCCGCTACGACGAGGCATCGCCGGCGCTGCGCGAGACGCTCGAGCGCTTCGCCGGCGCGGGCGGCCGCGTGGTCGACACGGCGCCTTCGTACGGCCGCGCTGAAGCGGTCGTCGGCGAGATCGTCGAGGCAGCCGGGCTGCGCGAACGGCTGTTCCTCGCGACCAAGGTCGGCGCCGACGGACGCCAGGCCGGACGCGCGCAGATCGAGCAGTCGTTCCGCCGCCTGCGCACGACACCGATCGACCTCATCGCCGTGCACAACCTGCGCGACGTCGACACGCAGCTGAAGACGCTGCGCGAGCTGAAGGGCGAGGGACGCATCCGCTACGTCGGCATCACCACCTCGTTCGACTCGCAATACGCCGACTTCGAACGCGTAATGCGAAACGAGCGGCTCGATTTCATCCAGGTCGACTACGCGCTCGACAACCGCGCCGCCGGTGAGCGCATCCTGCCGCTCGCGCACGAGCGCGGAATGGCGGCAATGATCAACCTGCCCTTCGGCCGCGGCCGGCTGTTCCGCGCGGTACAGGGCAAGGCGCTGCCCGAATGGGCCGCCGACATCGGGTGCACGAGCTGGGCACAGCTCTTCCTGAAATACATCGTCTCGCACGAAGCCGTGGTCTGCGCGATTCCCGGCACCGCGAAACCCGGGTACGCGCTGGACAACGCCGCCGCGGCGCGCGGCCCGATGCCCGACGCCGCCGAGCGTCGCCGGATGGAACGTTACGTCGACGCGCTCTGACGACGGGCGATCGGGCGTGAGCGACGCGCTCTCCCGTCTGGTCGACGTGCGGCCCGGCGAGCGGGCGCCGCTTGCGTGGTCGCTGCTGCTCGTCTTCTCGCTGCTGGCGTCGTATTACGTGATCCGCCCGATCCGCGACGAGATGGGCGTGCTCGGCGGCGTCGAGAACCTGCAGTGGCTGTTCACCGCCACGCTCGTCGCGATGCTCGCGCTCAACCCGGCCTTTTCGGCGCTCGTGCGACGCATGCCGCGCGAACGCTTCCTGCCGGCGGCGTACCTGTTCTTCGCGGCGAACCTGGTCGCCTTCGCCGTCGCGCTCGCAGCGACGCCGGCGGCGCTCGAGCCGTGGATCGGCCGCGTCTTCTTCGTCTGGACCTCGGTCTTCAACCTGTTCGTCGTGTCGCTGTTCTGGGCGCTGATGGTCGACGTGTTCGACAGCGAACAGGGCAAGCGCCTGTTCGGACTGCTCGCCGCGGGGGCGACCATCGGCGCGATCGCCGGCTCGTCGTCCACGGCCTCGCTCGTCGGCTCGCTGGGCGAGAGCCAGCTGATGCTCGCGTCGGCCGCGCTGTTGGGGCTCGCGTGCGCCTGCGTTCTGGGGGTGTCGCGATCGGCGAAGTCGGCGAACCGGCGTGCAGCGGGCGAACATCGCGCCGCTGCCGGCAACCAGGGCGGGAACCGGGCCGACGCTCGGGCCGACGAACGACGCGGCAACCGGCCTGGCTACGAAGCGTCGATCGGCGGCAGCGCCTACGCCGGCCTCACGCACGTCCTGCACTCGCCGTATCTGCTGGCGATCTGCGCCTACATGCTGCTGTTCTCGATCACGTCGACGTTGCTCTACTTCCTGCAGGCGGAGATCGTCGCGCAGCAGTTCCACGAGCGCGCCGCGCGCACCCGCTTCTTCGCCTCGATCGACCTGGCGGTGAACGCCGCGACGCTGCTCGTGCAGTTGCTCGTCACCGGGCGCGTGCTGCACCGCTTCGGCGTCGCGCGCACGGCGTCGATCCTGCCGGCGTTGTCGGTCGCAGGCTTCGGCGCGCTGGCGCTGGCGCCGGGGGTCGCCGTGCTCGTCGCGGCCCAGTTCGGACGGCGCGTGCTGAACTTCGGACTCGCGCGACCGACGCGCGAGCTGCTCTTCACGGTGCTGTCGCGCGAGGACAAGTACAAGGCGAAGAACGCGATCGACACCGTCGTCTATCGCGCCGGCGACCAGGTCGGCAGCTGGTCGTACGCCGCGCTCGCCTGGGCGGGCCTGGGCGTCACCGGCATCGCGCTGGTGGCGGTGCCGTTGTCCGCGGCCTGGCTGGCCGTGAGCTGGTGGGTCGGGCGCCGCCAGGAGAGCCTGGCAGCGTCCGCCGCGGGATCAGCGCCCGCGCTGGGCGGCGCGTCCGCGAACCGCCGCACCGACGCCGCGTGAGGCCGGCGCCCCATGCGGGCCGCGCGGCTGCTGCGGCGCTGCGCCGCGCCGTTGCGCCGGCGAGCCGCCGCGAGGCGCGGCCGACGGACGGCGCTGCCCGCCGCGCGGCGGGCGCGGGGGACGGTCGTCGAC
>ERZ778017.2470-NODE-2470-length-14948-cov-5.427651_pt1 | contig 14948 bp, 16 predicted proteins | sample MGYA00375747_ERZ778017 | MGnify/ENA primary metagenome ERZ778017 (study PRJEB29350, sample SAMN05509838) | bioreactor metagenome | biome: bioreactor; material: wastewater | place: South Africa: University of Cape Town | collected 2014-03-17 ...
CATGCTCAGGCCGCCGCTGACGCTGAGCACCTGGCCGGTAATGTAATCGGAACGCCCGCTGGCGAAGAAGACGACGGCGTCGGCGATCTCCGAGGGCCGGGCGAAGCGCTTCATCGGGATGGCGCGCTGGAAGGCCTCGCGGTGCTTCTCGGGCACGGCCTGCAGCAGCGGCGTGTCGGTGGGCCCGGGGCACACGCAGTTGGCGGTGATGCCGTGGCGGGCGGTCTCGCGCGCCAGGCCCTTGGTGAAGGCGATCACCCCGCCCTTGGCGCCCGAGTACACCGTCTCGCCCAGGCTGCCCACGCGCCCGGCGTCGCTGGAGACGTTGACGATCTTGCCCTGCTTGCGCTCGATCATCTGCGGCAGGAAGGCGCGCACGATGCGCAGCGGCCCCATGAAGTTCAGCTCCACCACCTTGGCGATGAACGCGTCGTCGTTTTCGAGGAAGGGCTGGATTTTGCCCCAACCGGCGACGTTGGCGACGATGTCGACGCGACCGTAGCGCTGCAGCGTGGCGTCGCGAAAGGCCGCCACCGACGCATCGCTCGTCACGTCGCAGTGCGCGTAGTCGGCGCGCAGGCCGGCTGCGCGCAGGTCGGCGCCGGCCTGCTCGCCGCGTGCGTCGTCGATGTCGCCGAGCATCACGGTTGCGCCGGCTTCGGCCAGGCGCTGCGCCGTGGCCAGGCCAATGCCCGAGGCGGCGCCGGTGACGATGGCGATCCGGTCGTCCAGTTTCATCGCAAGTGCTCCGTAAGAGGGTTCGAAGGGGGGAGGAGAAGAAGGAAGGAAGCGGTCAGCGCGCGAGGAAGGCGGCCACGCGCCGCTGGGTCTCGGCGTCGTTCATCAGCCGGCGCGTGGAGGCCAGTTCGTGCTCGAAGCCTTCGGTTCCGGGGCGGGTGGCGCAGTCGATGCACGCCTTCGCTTCGGCCAGCGCCGCGCGCGGCAGTTGCGCCAGCCGCTCGACCAGCGCCTGGGCGCGAGCGGCAAGCTCGGCCCTGGGCACCGCCCAGTGCAGCAGCCCGAACTGCTCGGCGGTGCGCCCGTCGAGGGTCTCGGCGCCGAGGATCAGGCGCCGGGCGAGCGCCGGGCCGCACAGCCGGGCGAGGCGCTGCGTGCCGCCGGCGCCGGGCACCAGGCCCAGTTCGACCTCGGGCAGGCCGATGCGCGCTTCGGCAGCGCCGATGCGCAGGTCGCAGGCGAGCGCCAGCTCCAGCCCGCCGCCCAGCGCATGACCGCCCACCTCGGCCACGCTCACCGCATCGAGCCGCTCGATGCGCTCGAACACCTGTTGCAGTCGCCGTACGAAATCGAGCTGCTGCTCCAGGCCCTCGGGGCCGGAGAAGCCCACGCGCATCTCGTCCAGATTCGCCCCGGCGCAGAAGGCCCGCCCGGTGCCGCGCAGATGCAGCACCGAGATCGAAGGGTCGGCGGCCACGGTTTCGGCAACCCGGCCCAGCGCTTCGATCAGCGCCCGGCTGAGCGCGTTCACCGGGGGCTGGTCGAGCGTGACGTGCAGTACGTTGCCGAGCCGCTCCTGTTGCATTCCGCCCATCGATTTCGGTCCTCCGGTCTGGTGAATGAATGATCATTCAACATACTAGACGCCGTATTTGAGCGAGATCAAGCGATCGGTCGATCGCGCGTTGCACGGTGCCGCGGGGGCCCGGAACATCGTTTATCGGATTCGGAAAATCTGTTTCACGATGCGGGATTTGCGCAGTGCAATGCGGCATCTCGGTATTTCACGAACTGCAGAATGCGTTTCACGAAGTGGTAAAAGTATCGCAAGATATTGATAAGTCGAACGAAAAGTTTTCGCACAACAAGCGCATTTCGCCATATTGCATTGCATCACGAGTCGCTAAGCTTTGCTCCATCTCGACGACGATTCGATCCCGCCCGCGCGATTGCGCCGGACGCGCGCGGTTCGCCGCCGAAACGGTCTTCAACTCGTCCAGGAGAACCCCATGTCGTCACGTGAACTCGACGCGCAGAAACTGCAGAAGGAATGGTCGGAAAGCCCGCGCTGGCGCGGCATCAAGCGCGGCTATACCGCCGAGGACGTCGTGCGCCTGCGCGGCTCGGTGCAGGTCGAGCACACGCTGGCCAAGCGCGGCGCCGAGAAGCTGTGGAAGCTGATCAACGAGGAGCCCTTCGTCAACTCGCTGGGCGCGCTCACCGGCAACCAGGCGATGCAGCAGGTCAAGGCCGGCCTGAAAGCGATCTACCTGTCGGGCTGGCAGGTCGCGGGCGATGCGAACCTGGCGGGCGAGATGTACCCCGACCAGTCGCTGTATCCGGCCAACTCCGTTCCGTCGGTCGTGCGCCGGATCAACAACACGCTCACGCGCGCCGACCAGATCCAGTGGATGGAAGGCAAGAACCCGAGCGACCCCGACTTCGTCGACTACTTCGCGCCGATCGTCGCCGATGCGGAAGCCGGATTCGGCGGCGTGCTGAACGCGTTCGAGCTGATGAAGTCGATGATCGACGCGGGCGCGTCGGGCGTTCACTTCGAGGACCAGCTCGCTTCGGTGAAGAAGTGCGGCCACATGGGCGGCAAGGTGCTCGTTCCCACGCGCGAGGCCGTCTCGAAGCTCGTCGCCGCGCGCCTGGCGGCCGATGTCTGCGGCGTGCCGACGATCCTGCTCGCGCGCACCGATGCCGAAGCAGCCGACCTCGTCACCTCCGACGTCGACGAGAACGACAAGCCGTTCCTCACCGGCGAACGCACGATCGAAGGCTTCTTCCGCGCGAAGAACGGCCTGGAGCAGGCGATCTCGCGCGGCCTGGCCTACGCGCCCTATGCCGACCTCATCTGGTGCGAGACCGGCACGCCCGACCTGAAGTTCGCAGGCGCCTTCGCCGAAGCGATCCACAAGCAGTTCCCGGGCAAGATGCTCGCGTACAACTGCTCGCCGTCGTTCAACTGGAAGAAGAACCTGGACGAAACCACGATCGCGAAATTCCAGCGCGAGCTGGGCGCAATGGGCTACAAGTTCCAGTTCATCACGCTCGCCGGCTTCCACTCGCTGAACTACTCGATGTTCCATCTGGCGCACGGCTACGCGCGCAAGCAGATGAGCGCCTTCGTCGAGCTGCAGGAAGCCGAGTTCGCGGCAGCCGAGCTGGGCTTCACCGCGGTGAAGCACCAGCGCGAAGTCGGCACCGGCTACTTCGACGCGGTGACGACGACGGTCGAGCGCGAAGCTTCCACGGCGGCGCTGAAGGGCTCGACGGAAGACGCGCAGTTCTTCGATGCGAAGGGCGGGGCGAAGAAGAAGGCGGCTTGAGCGCGGCTGATTCGGTTGGTGTGCGGGCCGGCGTTTGCCGGCCCGTGCTTTTTTGAGTCTCGTCGAAGGCGGTCACGGCGCCGGCCGTACCCGCAGCCGCGACTTTTTCAGCTTCTGCTCGGCTTGCCAGATCTCGTGAGCGGTCTGCTGACCCAGCCACATCCGCGCGTCTCCGCCGCGTTCCTTGCCCAGCCAGGCCTCCAGGCGCAGCGCCATCTCGGGAGAGATCGCCGCACGTCCGTTCAGCACGCGGGACAGCGTGACGCGGGCCACACCAAGCTGCTCGGCAGCCTCGGTTACCGATAGTCCCAGTGCCGGCAGCACGTCGTCGCGCAGCGTGAAACCGGGGTGGGGTGGATCGAACATCCTTGCCATCGTCTTTCTCGTTCAGTGGTAGTCCTGATAATCCACGAGCACGGCGTCTACGCCGTCGAACGCGAACGTCAGTCGCCAGTTGCCGCTTACCCACACCGCCCAATGCCCGTGCAGGTCGCGCCCGCTCAGGGAATGCAGGCGCCAACCCGGCAAGTTCATGTCATTGGAACAGGTCGCCTCGTCCAGCCGGGCGAGTTGCCGCGCGAGCCTGGGCGCATGAGCCGGCTGAATACCCGCCCTGGAACCTCGTTCGAAGAACGCCTGCAGCCCCTTGTGGCGGAACGATCTGATCACGATCCGAATGTATCGCGTTGCGTTACGGATTACAACGCTCCGCAGTTCTTCCCGGCCGTCATCCCAACGGACGCGACGAACGTCCTAGGCCGCCGAATCGGCCGAGCGTCGAATTCCGGCGCGCGAGGTGCGCGCCTATAACGGTTCCTGCGCCTTCTCCTTCCGGCGCCACAGGAGACCGTCCCATGCATCCGCTTCCCGTTCCCGCCCGCGCTTCCCGATCGCCTCGGCAGCGCGGCCAGGGCATGACCGAGTACATCATCGTCGTCGCACTGATCGCCGTTGCGGCCATCGGCGTCTACACGCTGTTCGGCCAGACCATTCGCAACCAGACCGCCGGTCTCGCGCTCGAGGTGTCGGGACAGACCGCCTCCACCGCCATCGGCAACGCGCAGGCGAATGCGACCACGGCGTCGACCAACGCCAATGCGCGCAAGGGCCTGGACAACTACGACGCGAACAACCGCTGAGCCGGGCGACCGCGATGCGCACAGGCAAGGCCGGGGCATCGCAGCGCGGGCAGACGCTCGTGCTCGCGCTTGCGCTGCTCTTCGCAGCGTCGCTCGCGCTGTTCCTGCTCTTCAGCACGGGGCAGGTCGTCGCCACCAAGCAGCGCCTCGTCAACGCGGCCGACTCCGCCGCCTACAGCGCAGCACTGTGGCGGGCACGCGTGCTGAACTTCCACGCTTACGCGAACCGCGCGATCGTCGCGCAGGAGGTTGCCGTCGCGCAGGCTGTCACGCTCGTTTCGTGGTCGAAGTACTTCGAGCGCTTCACCGGGAATGCCAGCACGCTCGCCGCGGCCTGGCCGCCTGCCGCCACCGTGCTCGGGGCGGCCGCTACGGTGGCTCGCACGGCGCGCCAACTCACCGAGGCCACGGCTGCCGATGAGATCCGCGTGCGAGCGCATTCGTCGCTGGGCTACAAGTCTCTGCTTGCGCGCAGCCAGGAGGCTCTGCAACTGGCGGCCGATTCCTTCGGGCTCGGCGCCGTTGCGATCGAGGTAGCGCGCGCGAACGATCCCGCCTTCTTCGCGTTCGCGCTCGGCGACGACGGCACGTTCTCGCGTTTCACGCGGCGCTACGCGAGCGACGCCGACCGCACGAGGCTGCGCGACGTCGTCGTCGATTCGCTCGACCCCTTCGTACGCGGGCCCCGGCGCGACGACCTGCGGCTGGTGCTGCTGCCTTCGTCGTGCTTCGGTCGCACGACGAGCATCGACAAATGGTTCCGCTGGTGGCGCAAGCGTGGCGGTACCGGAATGGCGCCCGATCTCGAGCGCTGGCAGGCCGTCGATACGGCGTCGATCCACAACTGGCGCAAGAGCGGGTTCCTGTTCGGCAGCTGCAGGCAGCGCGAGTGGATGCCGGTGGGGTGGGGCGCGTCGCAGGCTTCCGATGGTTCGAGCCCGCCGGGCATCGTCGGCAATCCGGGCAATACGCGCGAGAACGGTCTGGCCACCGGACTGGCCGAAACGGAGATCGACGGCGAAGGATACGCGGGCTTCGACAGCTACGGCGGCATCGAGCGCGTGCGCGAGCTCAACTACGCGGCGCTGGCCGACGGGCGCTTCCCGGTGTCGCAGGTCGTCGTGCTCGTGCGTACCGAAGCCCGGAACGTGCGCACGGCCAATGCGCTGGACGTCGGCATCGGGCGGCTGCGCCTGTCCGAGTCCTTCGCCGGCAACCGGCTGTGGGCGATGGCCGTCGGCGAGGCGTATTTCCGGCGCCCGCCGGGTGCGCCCGAGCGCATCGAATACGCGAGCCTGTACAGCCCCTGGTGGCAGGCCCGCCTCGCCGAGCCGAGCGAGGCGCAACGTGCGGCGGCGGCGAGCTATGCGCACTGAAGCGCGCGCCCAGCGCGGACAGGCGCTCGTCGAAGCCCTCGTCGCTACGATCGCGCTGGTTCCGCTCGCGCTGCTGGTCGTGCTGCTCGGCAAGTTCCAGTCGATGCAGCAGGCGACGATCGCTGCGTCGCGCACGCTCGCCTTCGAGTGCAGCGTGCGCCCCGACGACTGCAGCGACGCGCATGCGCGCGCCGCGCTCGCCGAGGATGCGCGGCGTCGGCACTTCGGTCGCATCGATCGCGAGGTCTTCAGCGCCGACGTCCTCGACGACGGCGCTCCCGTGCAGGAGCGCAATGCGCTGTGGACCGATCGCCGGATGCGCCCGCTGCTCGAGCGATACGCGGACGTGTCCATTGCCGTGACGCCGTCGCGCTTCGACGCCGGGCGTTCCACGGCGATCGGTCGTGCCGCAGGAGATGCGGGCCAGCTGCTGGACCGACTCGCCGGCCCCTCGCGCTTCGGCCTGTCGCTGGATGGCGGCCTCGCGATCTCCGAGCTGCGGGTGCGCGTGTCGCCGAGCCAGGCGGGCAACGAAAAGCTCGATCGCCTCGACTCGCTGCCGCTGCTGATGCATGCGCGCGTGGCGCTCGTCACCGACGCGTGGAACGCATCGGGGCCGTACGGCGCCGAGCCGCATTCGGTGCAGTCGCGCGTCCAGGCCGGACAGCAGGTGGATCCGGTGCATGAAGCGGCGTTCGGTCTCGGCTACCAGCTCACGCTGTGGTCGATGCAGCTGATGGACGTTGCCGGGCTCGAGCCTCGCGCCTCGGACTTCCATCCGCATCGAGCAGACGTCGATCGCGTGCCGGTCGACCGGATCGGCCGATGAATTCGCGCACCGCATTGCTGCTCGCCGCACTGCCGCTGGCCGCGGTGCACCTGCAGGCGCATGCCGACGACCTCGGGTCGCTGCAGTCGCTGCCCGGGATCGACAGTGCCCGCCTCGCGATTCCGGACGCTTCGATCGCCGGGCATTCGGTCGTCGTCTTCGAGCTGCGCAGCGCGCGGGCGCCGCGCGACGCACTCGGGGAGATCGAGCGTCATTGGCGTGCGCAGGGCGCCGACACGGTGCTGCAGGCGCAGACGGGAGACTGGTTCGTGTTGTCGCGCCTCGCCGGCTCGGCCGGTGCGGCTGGCGGCGCACTCGATCGATCGCCGGGCTTCGAGGGCTTCGAGACATTGCAACTGCGGGCGTCGGCGCGCGGCGGCAGCGAAGGCCTGTTCACCCGATGGTTGCGGGCCGCAGGCGCGCCGGGAGGCGAGCCGCTCGCGCGGCTCGTTCCCGCCGATGCGCAACTCGTGCGCCAGCTCTCGTCGGGCGGCGAAGGCGAGCGCAGGGCGACGACGCTCGTCGCGCATTTCACGCGTTCGCTCGACGACACCGAGCGGCATCTCGAGCGCCACCTGCTGCACGCCGGCTACGAACCGATGCGGGCGAACGGATCGCCGCGCGACCTGCGCTGGAACGACGACCGCGCGCGCTTCTATCGCAGCGCGAACGCCGAACTGCTCGTCACGCTGCATCGGCAACCGCAGGGCGCGAGCGCCGTCCTGCACCACGTGGAGACACCTCGATGAATGCCCGTCGTTCGCAAGGGCAGACGATGCTCGAGTATCTGCTCGTCGTCGTCCTGTTCGTATTGGCGATCACCGCCGGTCCGCACAGCCCGCTCGAGTCGTTCTTTTCCGCTGCAGCCGACCGCTACCAGCGCTTCACCGCAACGATCTCGCTGCCATGATCTCCCCGCTCGCCCTGGCCCGGCGCGCAGGCGCCATCGCTGCACACCATCGCTCCGGGCTGCTCGTCGCGGCCGCCATCGGATTCGGCGCGCTCGCGGTGTTCGGCGCGCGCGGCTACCTTGCCGAGCGCATCGAAATCGAGAAGGCGCGGCTCGCGCCGTCGCAGGCCACGGTCGAGGTCGTCGTCGCGCGGCACGATCTCGAAGCCGGTGCCGTCGTAGATGCAGGGAGCATGGCGGTGCGCGAAGTGCCGGTCGATCTCGTTCCGGGCAGTGCCGTGCGTCCCGATCGCTTCGAGCAGCACGTCGGCGCCCGCATCGGCGCGCCCATGCGCAGCGGCGAACCGCTGCTCGCCGGCGTCATCGTCGGGGCCGATGGGTCGACTTTCTCGACGCGGATCCGCCCGGGGATACGCGCGATGTCGGTGCTCGTCGACGAAGTCAATTCGGTGTCGGGGATGCTGCAGCCGGGCGACCGCATCGACCTGCTGTTCACCGTGCGCCCGCCGGCGTTGCCCGGCATGCCGCCCGCGCAGGAAGTGACGTCCACGTTGATGCAGGACCTCGCGGTGCTCGCCACGGGCCGGCAGGTGCGCGCCGACAAGGGAGATGCCGCCGGCATGCGTCACTTCACCGCGATCACTGTCGAGGTATCGCCTTCGCAGGCGCAGGAGCTGATCGTCGCGCAGCGCAGCGGAAAGCTCACCGCAATGCTGCGCAACCCGGAGGATCGACAGCCGTTGCGGGCGCGAGCGATGGACCTCAACGCGCTGCTCGGCATCGACGTGCCGCAACGCGCGCCGCTCGTGCCCAGGCCGATCGGCCCCGAGATCATCGTCGGCGGGCGCGGCGCGCTCGTCGCGACGGCGAGTCTCGGACCGGCGCCGATCGAAGGATTCGAAGCGGTGCGACCTCCCGAGCCGGGTGCCGCGCAGCAGATGCGTGCACGGATCGTCGATGCGCCGGCGATCCCCGCGCCATCGAACGGCGGGGCCGACGAACCCGCATGGAGGCTGCATCGCTTCGCGCGCAGCGCCGCTCGCGAGATGTCCACCGTGCAACCGACGCCGGAGGCGCAATGAGCACGACGCTTCTTCGCGCGGGTCTTCGTCGCGTGCTCGCGATCGTGCGTGCTTCGGGGCCGATGTCGGTGCTCTGCGCGGCCGTCGTGGTCGTCTGCGGGCTTCCCTCGGCCCGCGCGGCGGGGGCGCCGCCGACTCCGGTAGAGCTGCACGTCGGGCAGGTGCATCTCATCCGCGCTGGCGAACTGAAGCGCGTTGCGGTCGGCAACGGCAAGGTGATCCAGGCCACCGCACTCGACGGCGGGCAGGTGCTGGTGATTCCCGAGGCGCCAGGGCAGAGCACGCTGCACCTGTGGGCCGCCGACGGCAGCGAGAGCAGCTTCGAGATTCACGTCGTTCCGGCCGATGCGAACCGCTTGCTTGCCGAGGTGCGCGCGATGCTCGGCGAGTCGAGCCGCATCCGCGCGCGCATCGTCGGCGACAAGGTCGTGCTCGAGGGCAACGAGCTGTCGGAGGAGGAAGCCGCCCGCATGACCGAGATCGCGCGCCGCTATCCGCAGATCGTGAACCTGATCAGCCGCGTGGGGCTCGAGCGGATGATCGAGATGGACGTGCGAATGGTCGAGATCCGGCGCGACCGTCTCGACGACATCGGCGTGCGCTGGAGTTCGAGCATGCAGGGGCCGAGCTTCGGGATCATCGGCGACCTGCATCGCAGCACTGCCTTCCGACCGGGCGGCGCGGCGGGCGAAGCCGGCCTCGAGGTGCGCAACCGCGTGCCGCCCTTTGCGACGGCGCTCGGGCTCGCCACTTCGATCGGCTCGGTCATCAACCTGCTCGTGCAGAACGGCGACGCACTCGTGCTCGCCGAGCCGCGCCTGTCGTGCCGAAGCGGCGGCTCGGCGCGCTTCGTCGCCGGAGGCGAACTGCCGGTGCCCTTCGCCAGCGGGCTGGGGACGGTTTCGGTGGGATTCAAGGAGTACGGCGTGAAGTTCGAGGTCGAGCCGGTGGCGAGCGAAACGGGCGTCATCGCCGCGAAGATCGCCACCGAGATTTCGGCGATCAACTTCGACGTCCAGGTGCAGGACGTTCCGGGCCTGACGAAGCGCCGCGCCGAAACCGAGGTGAACCTGCGCGAGAACGAAACGCTCGTCATCGCCGGCCTGCTGAGCGAGGACGCGTCGCGTTCGATCGACAAGGTGCCGGGGCTGGGCGAGCTGCCGATCCTCGGCGCGCTGTTCCGCTCGCGCGAGTTTCGAAACAGCAAGACCGAGCTGGTCGTCTTCATCACGCCCCGTTTCGTCTCTCCCGGCAGCGACACCCAGCGCGCCGCAGCGGAGCGCAGCGCCGAGCGCGTCGAGCAGGCGCGCGAGCGGCTGCAGATGGCCGAATGAAATGCTGACGCTCTCCGTGGAAACCGACGAGGGTTCCGCCCGCAACCTGCGCATCGAGCGCTTCCCGGCGCGCATCGGGCGGCGTCCCGACAGCGCCGTGCACCTGCCGGGCTGGCGCGTCGCGCGCGTGCACGCCGAGATCGTGCGCATCGAGCAGGGGTTCAAGCTGGTCGATCGCGGCAGCCTCGGAGGAACATGGGTCAACGGCGAGCGCATCGCGGAATACGCGCCGCTGGCCGAGGACGACGAGATCGAGATCGCCGGATACCGCGTGCGCGTGCATCGGGCGGGCGAAGACGCTGCGCATATCCGGCACGGCGATGCGCAGCGCGCCGACGCGGACCCCGCGGATGCGCACGGTATCCGGGCGCACGGCCGGGAAGCGCAAAGGACGTCGACGCTCGTTCCGTCCGACGGTCTCGTTCCGTGGCGGCGCCTGCTGCACCGGCGGCTGCTCGCCACGATCGACCTGCGTCGCCAGGACATCCGCCAGTTGAGCGCCGAGCAGTTGCACGCGGAGATCGAGGCGCTGCTGCGCGAGATCGCGCACGGCGAGCGCGCGTTGCCCGAGCACGTGGACCGCGACCGGCTCGCCCGCGAGGTGCTCGACGAGGCGATCGGTCTCGGGCCGCTCGAGCCGTTGCTGCGCGACGAGACGATCAGCGAAATCATGGTCAACGCGCCCGACGAGATCTTCGTCGAGCGAAACGGGCGGCTGGAAGCCACCGGCGCCTCGTTCACCGGCGAAGACGCGGTGCGCGCCGCGATCGACCGCATCGTCGCGCCGCTCGGGCGGCGCATCGACGAGTCGTCGCCGATGGTCGATGCGCGACTGCCCGACGGCTCGCGCGTGAACGCGGTCATTCCGCCGCTCGCCGTGCGCGGACCGGCGATCACGATCCGGCGCTTCAATCGGCGCCTGTTTTCGCCGGCCGATCTCGTGGCGAACGGTTCGCTCTCGCAGCCGATGCTCGATTTCCTCGCGGTCTGCGTGCGATCGCGCCGCAACGTCGTCATCTCGGGCGGCACCGGCTCGGGCAAGACGACGCTGCTGAACCTGTTGTCGAACCTCATCGAGCCGGGGCAGCGCGTCGTCACGATCGAGGACGCGGCCGAGTTGCGCCTGGCGCATGCGCATCGCGTCACGCTCGAGGCGCGGCCGGCGAATGCCGAGGGCCGCGGGCTGGTCAGCATCCGCGATCTCGTGCGCAATGCGCTGCGCATGCGGCCGGACCGCATCGTCGTCGGCGAATGCCGCGGCGGCGAGGCGCTGGACATGCTGCAGGCGATGAACACCGGGCACGATGGCTCGCTCACCACCGTGCACGCCAACAGCCCCCGCGACGTGATCTCCCGGCTCGAGACGATGGTGCTGATGGCCGAGGTCGACATGCCGGTGGCCGCGATCCGCGAGCAGATCGTCGGCGCGATCGACATCGTCGTGCACCAGGCCCGAATGGCCGACGGTCGGCGGCGCGTCGTCGAGATCGTCGAGCTGACCGGGCTCGAAGGCGCGCGCGTGCTGATGCAGCCGCTCTTTCGCTGGGCCGCGGGGCGCTTCGGCGGCTGCGGAAACGTGCCGCAGTTCTACGAGCGGCTGCGCGAAGAAGGCGAGCCGCTCGATCTCTCGATCTTCCGCGCGGAAGGGTCTTGATCATGACGCAGTCCGCAACCTCGCTCGGTTTCGCGCTCGCTGGCGCTTTCGGCGCTGCAATCGCTCTGCTCCTGCTGTTCGTGCGCTTCGGAGCGCGCTTCGCGAGCCGACATCGCGAGCGCTTCGAGCGCGGCGTGGGCGCGCGCATGCGCGAAGCGTTCCTCTTCGTCGACACGGCGCGGCTGCTCGCCGCACAGCACCTGCTCACGTTCTGCGTGGCGGTCGCGGCGTGGTGGGCCACCGGCGCCTGGCACGCCGCGCTCGGCATCGCGCTCGCCGCGGCGCTGCTGCCGCGCCTTGCGCTCGCGCAACTGCGCCGTCGGCGCATGGAGGCTTTCCGGCAGCAGATGCCCGATGCGTTGATGCTCGTCGCCGGCGGATTGCGCTCGGGAAGCGGATTGACGCAGGCGCTCGCGCAGGCCGCGGGCGAGCTGCCGGCGCCGGCCCGTCACGAGTTCGGCCTGCTGCTGCGCGAGCAGCGCCTGGGCGTCTCGCTCGACGACGCGCTCGCATCCTTCGGCCGGCGCATGCCGATCGAGGAGAGCGTGCTGTTCGCCTCGGCCCTGCGCATCGGCTCGGCAGTGGGCGGAAGCATGGCTGCGACGCTCGAATCTCTGGCTGCGTCGATGCGTCACAAGCTCTCCATCGAGGGCAAGATCCGCGCGCTCACCGCTCAGGGGCGCCTGCAGGCGTGGGTGATGGGCGCGTTGCCTTCGTTGCTCGCGGCGGCGCTGTTCGCGATCGAACCGGTTGCCATGCGTGCGCTCGTCACCACTTGGCAGGGGTGGATCGTGTGCGGCACTGTTGCGCTGCTGCAGCTGGCCGGCGGGCTGGCGATCCGTCGAATCGTCGCGATCGACGTATGAACGCCTGGCTCGCCGTTTCGCTGGGCGCGACCTTCGTCGCGGTCACGCTGGTTTCGTGGGCGCTGTTCTCGGCAGCTTCGAGCGCCGCGGTGCCTGTCGAGCCGGAGAGCGCCGAGCGGCTTCCGTGGACCTGGCGTCTGGGTTGGCCGATCATCGCACGGATTGCGCCGGCGATCGCGCGTTTCGTCGGCGTTGCGCACCGCGAGCGCGTGCGCGCCGCACTCGCGCGCGCCGCGCTCGACGCACAGTTGAGTCCCGAGCATCTCGTCGCCGGCCAGCTCCTGCTTGCGATCGCTGCGGCGGTCGGAGTCGGTGCAGCGCTCGCAGCCCTCGGCTCGGGTTCGCTGCCGGCCGTGCTGGCTGCGGCGGCCCTCGGCGCCGCGCTTCCGCGGCTCGCGCTGCGCGATCGCATCGCGCGCCGCAGGCACTCGATCCTGCGCCAGCTCCCTCATGACCTCGATCTCGTCACGCTCAGCGTCGAGGCGGGCCTGAACCTCGGCGCGGCCCTTGCGCACGCGGCCACGCATGGTCCGTCGGGAGCGCTGCGCGACGAATGGCGGCGCGTGCTGCGCGACGTGCACGCGGGCCAGCCGCGTCACGAAGCGCTGCGCGCGATGTCCGCGCGGCTCGCGCTGCCGGCAGTCTCGAACGTCGTTGCCGCGCTCGTCGCGGCCGAGCGGCAGGGCGCGAGCCTTGCGCCGATCCTTCGCGCGCAGGCCGAGCAGCGGCGCACCGAGCGCTTCCTTCGCGCCGAGAAGCTCGCGATGGAGGCGCCGGTGAAGATGCTGCTGCCGCTCGTGCTGTTCATCTTTCCCGGCACCTTCGCGATCCTGCTGTTTCCGATCGTGCAGCGCCTGCTCGTCGAGGGAGTGCTCTGATGCGGCGAACCGGTCTCGTCGTCGGCGAGCCGGGTGCCGTTCGCCTGCGCGTGCGGCGTGCCGTGCGTGTAGTCGAACGCCTGGTCGGGCTGATCGCGCAGCCGCTGCCCGTTGCCGGTGCCGGACTGTGGATCGAGCCGTGCCGGGCGGTCCACACCCTCGGCGTGCGCGGTCCGCTCGATCTCGTCTTCGTCGCACGCAGCGGCGAAGTGCTTCGCCTCTGCGAGGGCGTGCCGCCGCGACGGGTGCGCGGCGCGCTTCGTGCGCGCGCCGTGCTCGAACTGCGTGCGGGCGAAGCGCACCGGCTCGGCCTGCGACCGGGGATGCACCTTCGCTGGATCGACGATTCGAAAGGAGGACAGCGATGATGAGGCGTGTGATGCGCGCTGCGGCGCTCGTGCTGGCGGCGCTGGCGCCGGTCGCGTGCGCGACCGAAGGCAGCCTGTTGCAGGGCGGTGCGGATCTGTTCGACGAGGAAGAGCAGTCGACGCCGGCGGCGACCGCGACTGCGACCGGCTCTGCGGTTGCGCCGCGGTCCACGCTGCAGTCCGCCTCGCAGCGAGCGGCGGGAAGGGAGGCCGTCGCCCCGCCGTCGCCCTCCGAGCTTGCCGCGCTGCAGGCGCAGGCCGAGGATGCCTACCGCGCGCGCCGCTTCGACGAAGCGGTGGCAGGTTACGAGCGCCTGCTGGCGTTGCAGCCGTCGAATGCGCAGGCGTGGCTGCGGCTGGGCAATGTCCATCACCAGCGACACGACTGGTTCAAGGCGCTGGCCGCGTATCGGCGAGCGGCGGCGCGCAGCCGGGCCGGGGTCGAGACGGAGCCTTCGCTGCGGGCCAAGGCGATCTACAACGTCGCGCTGATCAATCTCGAGCTTGCGCGCCAGAGCCTGCGTTCGCTCGAGCAACTGGGCGAAGCCGCGACCGCGACCGCGAACCCGGCGCCGCTCGCCCGCGAGATCGAGCGAACGCAACGCCGGCTGGAAGCGTTCGCGACGACGGAACGCGCAAGTCGCGGAGTCGCGCGGCCGTGAACGTGCAAGCCGCACCCCGGAGGACCGGCTGCAGGCAGGCACACCGACGGCGTCGCCTGCAAAGGGCGAGCGCGGTCGTGGAGATGCTGCTCGCCGCGCCGATCGTGCTGCTGCTCGGGCTCGGCGCCTTGCAGTGGGCGCTGCTGCTGCACGCGCGCACCGCCATCGAGTACGGATTGTTCGAGGCGGCGCGTGCGGGCAGCGTTGCCCAGGCGCGTCCCGATGCGATCGAGGCCGGACTCGCGCGCGGCCTGCTGCCGTTCTGGCAGGGCGCGGGGATGCCGCGTACGCCGGCCGCAGCGCTCGCGGCCGCCCAGGCGCGTCTCGGCCAGGGCCTGGCCACAGGGTGGATCGACTGGCGGCAGATCGCTCCCACGGTGGAAAGCTTCGACGACTGGGCAGAGCCGGCGCGCGATGCCTTCGGTCGGCCGATGCCGGGCACGCGCGAGATTCCGAACGACAGTCTGCAGTGGTCGTGGTTGCGAATGCCGGCGGGCGGCGTTGCGGGAATGCGCGGGCGCGAGCCGATCGGCGCCCGATCGCAGCAGACGTTGAAC
>ERZ778017.2472-NODE-2472-length-14943-cov-4.914696_pt1 | contig 14943 bp, 17 predicted proteins | sample MGYA00375747_ERZ778017 | MGnify/ENA primary metagenome ERZ778017 (study PRJEB29350, sample SAMN05509838) | bioreactor metagenome | biome: bioreactor; material: wastewater | place: South Africa: University of Cape Town | collected 2014-03-17 ...
GCTCGAAGAAGCGCCGGTCCTCGGTGGCAAGCGTCGCCTTGATCAGCACATCCGGAATCTGATCGAGCGGCACGGCGTCGTTATGCAGGATGCCCCGCTTGCCGATCTCGTTGCCGCTGACGTCGAGAAACGTGACGGCGTACTTGCCCGTTTGAAATTTGCTCTCGTCGAATTCCTGAAACGCGGGGAGGGCAAGCCCGTAGAGAACGACGAAGCCGCCGAACATCATCGTCAGGCTTTCGGACGCGAACTCATTGAGCAGCCGCCGCCAGCCGACGAGCTGGAAGCGCGCGAAGTAGCTGGAGCCGGCGTTCCAATGGTCCTTGATGCGCGACCAGCTCTCGCCGAGCGTCGAGTTGAGCTTCGAGTCGAGCGCCATCCAGTTGATGAAGCGGTCGCGCCCACCTCGCTTGAAGAACCAGTCGTTCAAGACCCGCCACCCCTTGCCACACCGCCGCTATCACGTCTTGGCCCGCCACGCTTGCCATGCTGAGCACGTGGGCTTAAGCCCCTAGAATAACTAAAGTGAGCAGCCAAATGCGTGACGCTTTGCAAGCACAATTGCGGCGCCTTCCGCTGGAAGCACCGCAAAACAGCTTCGCGGACGTTAGGCGTCTCAAGGCGACCAAATTGTGGTCAATTCGGCTGCGTTGGCAAGTGAAGAGCGAGACCTGATGTTGGACGGCGAATCGCAACCGTTCTGGAAGACGAAAACGCTCGAAGAGTTGACGTCCCAAGAGTGGGAATCGCTCTGCGACGGCTGCGGACGCTGCTGCCTCGTAAAGCTCGAGGACGAGGATACGAGCGAGGTTTATACCACCCGGCTCGCCTGCAGTATGTTGGATGTCCGGACCTGCCGCTGCCGCGATTATGCGAATCGTTTCAGCAAGATGCCGGACTGCCTTGAGATCGACGTCAAACGCGCCCGCGAGCTGACGTGGCTGCCGCCGACCTGCGGCTACCGCATCGTCGGCGAAGGCCGCGACCTGCCGTGGTGGCATCCGCTCGTTTCCGGCTCACCAGAGACCGTGCACCAGGCCGGTATTTCCGTGAAGTCCTTCGCCATGAGCGAACGCCGCGTGAAAGAAGAGAACTACTGGAAGTACATCATCCCGGATCTGGGCGAGGGCGAGCCGTCCTAATTCATCTTGCAACCTATCAGCAGGAAGCGCGGGATCAATTCCTTGGATGGCCGGGTCAAGCCCGGCCATGGAGTAGAAGTGGAATAGGAATCCGGCCCGCTAACGGGCTGGCCCAAACGTCCCTATCACGTCCTAAGCACGTCATGGCCGAGCGTGACCCGGCCATCCAGGGCCACACGATGAACAATCGGTTTTGCGTTTACATCATGGCCAACAAACGCAACGGAACGATCTACATTGGCGTGACGAACGATCTTGCGCGTCGCATCTACGAGCATCGCGAAGGCCTCGTGGAGGGCTTCACGTCGCGCTACGGTTTGAAAATGCTGGTCTATTACGAGGTCTTTGATTCCGTCTCGCTCGCTATTCAACGCGAGACGAGTCTCAAGCGCTGGCCGCGACGCTGGAAGCTGGCGTTGATTGAAAAGGCCAATCCTCAGTGGAAAGATCTGGCTGAAGAAGCCGCATGGTGATGATCTCGCAAGCGGCCCTGGATGGCCGCCTCAAGGGCGGCCATGACGTGAGTGGGATTCAGCTAAGCTTGCAACTCTCAATGCCTTCAATCGGGATTTCCTCGCCGATCCCTGCCCTAACTCCATGGCCGGGCTTGACCCGGCCATCCAGGATCGAACGCTCGGACCGAGCAACAAACGCGACGAGCGACTCAGACGAAATCCACTCGCGAAGAAAACTTATCCTCGCTATTCGGCACTGATTTAAACTCGGTAAGTTTGTACTGAGCGAAGTGCATTTTATCAATATATTTCAACATATTAAGCAATTTTGTCAATTGACAGCGCGACGCTTCTCGGGCATCATCTCTGTATAACGCGAAAAGTGTGAGGCGATGGTCTCGCCACTCAGCCGCTGTTCCGGTGAGCCGCGTTCTTCCATTTTGAAATTCCGAAAAGGTGAGCGGCGCATGGCAGCGGCATCGAGCGTGCGGCGGACGACGCGCGTTCGCGCAACGAAGACCGCCGCGACGGTTGATAAAACGGCGAAAGCAAAACCGAAATCGACAACGGTAAGCAAAACCGCGATCGAAAAAAGCGCAGCAAGCGCTCCGGCGTCCCCTTCAACGAGCCCGACTGAAAAACCAGCAGCGCGTGCCAAGGCCAAACCGCCCACGACGCGCACGCGCGCCAAACCAAATGCCCTCGTGCAGCGTGTCTACAACACGATCGACGGCGAGCTGACGAAACTCGAGAAGCAGAAGGGGCTGACCTCGCAGGACCGCGAGCGCGCCTCCCGCGCGCTGTCGCAGATGGTCAACGCTTTAGAGAAAGCCGTGGAGATGCAACGTGAGATGACGAAACGAAAGCCAACGGGTGGTGATGCCAAGAGCAAGGAGGCGCTCGCCCATGCGGAAGACCTGCGCCGCGAGATTGCGGAACGTCTTGAACGCCTCAATCGCAAGCGGGCGGCTCCACGAAGTTCTGAATGAGCTGAGCGCCGCCGAACTCGAATTCATCGCGCACGACTGGCAATTGTGGGCACGCGACGATCAGCTTGCACCCCCGCATCTTGTCATCCCGGGCGAGCCCTCTCGCGAGACCCGGGACCCAGAACTGCACGTCTCAATTGATCAATTGGCCCTGGGTCCCGGCTCGCCGCTGCGCGTCGTCCGGGATGACAATGCAGGTTGCGGCTCGCCCGGGATGACAGCGGTTGATGTGCCCTGGCGCGTGTGGCTGCTGCTTGGAGGTCGCGGTTCGGGCAAGACCCGCGCCGGTGCGGAGTGGGTTCGCAGCGTTGCCTGTGACGAAGACACAAGCCCGCGCCTCGCGGCCGGCTCCCCGCAGGGGATTCGCAAGGCGCCGACCGAAGGCCAACCGGCACGCATCGCACTGGTCGGCAAGACTCTGGCCGACGTGCGCAACGTGATGATCGAAGGCCAGTCAGGATTGCTCAGCGTGCATCCGTCGCGTGAGCGGCCACTGTTCGAGCCGTCGAAGCGCCGCCTCACATGGCCGAACGGCGCAGTCGCGGAATTATTCTCGGCCGATGAAGCCGAAGCGTTGCGCGGTCCGCAATTTACGGCCGCCTGGTGCGACGAGCTTGCGAAGTGGCGCAACGCCGAGAAGGCCTGGGACATGCTCCAGTTCGCGCTACGTCTCGGCGACGCCCCGCGCGCCTGCGTGACGACGACGCCGCGCGCCACGAAGCTCTTGAAGAAGATCATCGCGGACGATGCGACGGTGACGGTCCATCTCGCGACAGCGGACAACGCCACGAACCTCGCGCCGACGTTCCTCGCCGAGATGACACGGCGCTACGCGGGCTCTGCCATCGGGCGGCAGGAATTGCTCGGCGAGATCGTCGAAGATGCGAGCGACGGCCTGTGGCGACCGCATTGGATCGAGGAAGCGCGCGTTTCGAACGCGCCCGAGATGCAGCGCATTGTCGTTGCACTCGATCCGCCCGTGACGGCGACCGCCGCATCGGACGCGTGCGGAATTGTTGTCGCGGGCCTCGGCGTCGATAAGCGCGCCTACGTGCTGGCCGATCGCACCGTACAGGGACGAACGCCGGAGGTTTGGGCACGCGCGGCGCTCGGCGCCTACGACGATTACGAAGCCGATCGCATGGTTGCCGAAATCAATCAGGGCGGTGATCTGGTGATCTCGGTGCTGCAACAGTTTCGCGAGAATTTCCCCGTCGTCAAAGTTCGCGCGACGCGGGGAAAATGGGTTCGGGCCGAGCCGGTCGCGGCGCTCTACGCGGAAGGCCGCGTTGCGCACGTCGGCCGCTTCGATGCGCTCGAAGATCAGATGTGCGCGTTCGGTTCGGACGGAACGGTCAAAGGCCGCAGCCCCGACCGCGCCGACGCACTCGTCTGGGCGATCACCGATTTGCTTCTCGATACGACCACGAAACCGTCGGTGCGAATACTCTAACGACTTCCGTCATCCTCGAACGAACGAGCCTGCGAGGCCGTTCGGAGATCCACTGCGAGAAGCGCCGAAGGCCCAATATTGCGTCTTCGACAAGCCTTGCGCTGGATCCCCGACCATCGTCGCGGCTTTGCCGCGCTCGGCCGAGGATGACGGGAGTAAATTCAAAGGACAGTTCATGTCGCTGATCTCGGACGCGTTGACGCGCTGGCTGCCGATGCGGAATCGCGAGCCCGGCAATCGGCTCGCGGAGCGCAATTTGCCGAATACGATCCACAAGGGCACCGCAACCGGACCGCTGATCGCCTACCAGAATCTCGGCGAACCTGTCTGGGCGCCGCGCGATTACGCCGCCTTCGCCCGCGAGGGCTTCATGCAGAACGCCATCGTCTATCGCTCCGTGCGCATGATCGCGGAGGCCGCCGCCTCGATCCCGCTGCTGCTCTATGAGGGCGCGACCGAAATCGAGGATCATCCGCTGATCGGGCTGCTCCGGCGGACGAGCCTCGATCACACCGGCACGGATTTCCTCGAAGCCTGGTATGGGTTCCTGCTCGTGGCAGGCAACGTCTACGCCGAGGCCGTGACGCTCGATGGAGAGTTGCGCGAGCTGCACATCCTGCGCCCCGACCGCATGAAAGTCATCCCCGGTCTCGATGGTTGGCCGGAAGGCTACGAATATACCGCCTGCGGACGATCTGTGCGCTTTCTCGATGATGTCGTTGAAGGCGTGCGCCCTATCCTGCACCTCAAGCTCTTTCACCCGATCAACGACCACTACGGCATGAGCCCGATCGAGGCGGCCGCAACGGCGATCGACATACACAACACGGCGTCGGGTTGGAATAAGGCGCTGCTCGATAATTCCGCCAGGCCTTCGGGCGCGCTCGTCTACGCCGCATCGAACGGGCAGATGACCGAAGATCAATTCACGCGACTCAAGAGCGAACTCGAAACGAACTTCCAGGGCGCGCGCCAGGCCGGGCGGCCGCTGCTTCTCGAAGGCGGTCTCGACTGGAAGCCGTTGTCGCTGACGCCGAAGGACATGGATTTCATCGAAGCGAAGAACGTCGCCGCGCGCGAAATCGCGCTGGCGATAGGCGTGCCACCGATGCTGCTCGGTATTCCCGGCGACAACACGTATTCAAATTATCAAGAAGCGCAGCGCGCCTTTTGGCGGCAAACCGTGCTGCCGCTGGTCAACCGGACGGCTCGCGCGCTTTCGAGCTGGTTGTCTCCCGCGTTCGAGGCGAGATCCGCGCTCGGCGCAGATATAAAGCTCGAACTCAAACCCGACCTCGATCAGGTCGAAGCGCTTGCCCCCGAACGCGACGCGCTTTGGAAACGCCTGGAAGCCGCGAGCTTCCTCACCAGCGACGAGAAACGTGCGGCGGCGGGATATGCAGCGAAAGGAGGCGAGGGCCAGTCCATCCGCCCTTTTGAGGATAGCGCGAAGTTCAATCCCTATCACGACAGCGGAAGCGGCAAATGATCTGACCAATCAAGCGCTGCAGAAAAATATGACACCCGCAAACGAGCGTTCAGAATAATTGGACTTCAAAATGGATGTGCCTGAAGAGTTCAGGCGCCTACCAATGCTTTTGGCAACACAGCGACCGAAGATGCCAGGGTAGGCGTCGTTCTGAACCCATCCTATTCCGTCACGCCGCGTAGGCGGGCATCCGTCGAAGCTGATCGCTATGGCAAAGGCGGCTGCTCGGATGGATTCCGGCCTTCGCTGGTATGTCGATGACGAATGATGATTACCATCAACATTCAACATTCCCATGCTCGGCGGACGCCTCGCGGAACGCGAGACGCCGGGCTCATCAAAAACGGAGCGCACATGCACGCGACCGAAAACTTCCTGCTGCCTGCTTCGCTGGCGAAACGCAGCCGCGCGTTGCCGCTCGATATGAAGTCGCTCGACGACGACGGCGCGTTCGAGGGTTACGCGAGCCTCTTCAATCGCGAGGACCTTGGCCACGACGTCATCGCGCCGGGAGCGTTCCGCGAGAGCCTGAAAAACCGGGGTGCCGCGCGCATCAAGATGCTGTTCCAGCACGATCCAGCGGAGCCGATCGGCGTCTGGGATGAAATTCGCGAGGACGCGCGCGGGCTCTACGTTCGCGGACGATTGATGACCGCCGTCGCCAAAGCGCGCGAGGTGCTCGCCTTGATGCGCGCCGGCGCGCTCGATGGATTGTCGATCGGCTTCAAGGCGGTGAAGGCGCGGCGCGATGCGGCCTCCGGCATTCGTCGCTTGGAGAAAGTCGATCTGTGGGAAATTTCGGTCGTCACGTTTCCGATGCTGCCCGGCGCGCGTGTCGAACACGTGAAGACGCGGCCGTTCACGGCGAGCGTGCCGACGATGCGTGAATTCGAGCGCTGGCTTACGCGGGATGCTGGGCTGACGCGGTTGGAGGCGAGGGCGGTGCTCCGCTCGGGCTTCCACGGTCTCAAGGCTCTGCGGGACGCGAGCCGGACCTTCGACGACGACGCCGTGTTGGCTTCTCGTTTCAGAGATGCCGCGCGGCTGATGCAGGCGACGTAATCTCCCTCTCCATATTCAAGTGCAGAGAATGGGGAGAGGGAAACAACACACGCAATTCGTCATCCTCGACCGAGCGCGCCGAAAGGCGCGTCGAAGGTCGGGGATCCAGCGCAAGACTCGTCGAAGACGCAATATTGAGCCTTCGGCAATTCTAACGCTGGATCCCCGAACGGGCTTGCTACGCGCACCCGTCCGAGGATGACGGTAAGTTTCAAACCTCACACAGGACACATCACATGACGGAAACGACCTTCCTCGAAACGAAGGGGGCGGGCGGAGAAACCGCGCGCGCTTTCGAAGAATTCCTCGAAGCCTTCGAAGCCTTCAAGGAAACCAACGATCAGCGCCTCTCGGAGATCGAGCAACGCGGCGCATCGGACGCGCTCGTTGCGGAAAAGCTGGCGCGCATCGAGCGAACGCTCGACACGGCCAAGCACGCTGCCGACAATCTGGCGCTCAAGGCGTCGCGGCCGCAGCTTTCCGGCAGCGGCGCCCCGTCGGCATCGCAACTTGCGCACAAGGCCGCGTTCGACGGATACGTCCGCCGAGGCGATGCTTCGCGCTTGGCACGCATCGAGGAAAAGGCGCTCGCCGTCGGCACGAACTCCGGCGCCGATGGCGGTTATCTCGTTCCGGCCGAGACGGAAGCCGCAGTCAACAGCGCCTTGAAAGCCATCTCGCCGATGCGCGCGATCTCCGGCATCCGCCAGGTCTCGGGCTCGGTCTATAACCGGCCGTTCGCGACAACCGGTGTCGGCACGGGTTGGACCGCGGAGACGGCGTCTCGAACGCAGACGGACACGCCAACGCTTGCAAACCTGCAGTTCCCGACGATGGAACTCTACGCGATGCCGGCGGCGTCGCAGACGCTGCTCGATGATACCATCGTCAACATCGACGAATGGCTGGCGGAAGAAGTTCGCATCGCCTTCGCCGAGCAGGAAGGCACGGCGTTTGTCTCGGGCGACGGCAGCAACAAGCCAAAAGGCTTCCTCAGCTATAACACGGTCGCCAACGACTCCTGGGCTTGGGGCAAGATCGGCTTCGTCGCGACGGGCGCGGCAGGAGCGTTCGCCTCAACCGCACCCGGCGACAAAATCCTTGATCTCGTCTACGCCGCGAAGGCCCCCTATCGCGCCAACGGCACCTTCATGATGAGCCGCGCCACGGTCTCCGCCGTGCGCAAGCTGAAGGACGGCGACGGCAACTACCTCTGGCAACCGGCGAATGCGCCGGGCGAATGGCCGTCGTTGTTCGGCTATCCGGTCGCCGAAAGCGAGGACATGCCGGACATCGCAGCTAATGCGACGGCGATCGCCTTCGGCGATTTCTCGCGCGGCTATCTGATTGTCGATCGCGCCGGCATCCGCGTGTTGCGCGATCCCTACAGCGCCAAGCCCTACGTGCTCTTCTACACGACCAAACGCGTCGGCGGCGGCGTCCAGGACTTCGACGCCATCAAGCTCCTGAAGTTCGCGGAGTCATAACGACACGCATCGTTTCCTTTCCCCGTCCTTAACGGGGAGAGGAGCGAGCGATACGCACTCTCTCGTCATCCTCGAACGAGCGAGCCAGCGAGATCGTTCGGGGATCCAGCGTGAGAAGCGCCGAAGGCACAGTATTGCTCTCGAGTCTTGCTCTGGATCCCCCGATTTTGACGCGGCTTTGCCGCGCTCATCCGAGGATGGCGCGAAATCAATTCCCGCACGGGTTCCCCTCCCGCCCGTGCGGAATGTGTGCGGGACCATCGGACCTCGGTGGTCCCGCATTTTTTGCAATAAGGACATCCCATGCCCCTCGTGATGACGAGCCCGCCTGCGGCGGAGCCCGTGACGGTCGCCGACGCCAAGGCGCACATGCGCATCGACACCGATGCGGAAGACGTTCTGATCGGCAGTCTGCTTCTCACGTCGCGCCTGCACATCGAGACGGCACTCTCGCTGGCGCTCATCACGCAGTCATGGACGCTGACGCTCGATCACTGGCCGAGGCGAGGGCAGGTCGAACTGCCGATTGCCCCATTGCGCGCGATCCATGAAGTGCGCGTGAAAGATGCGCGCGGCCTTCCAACGGAGGTGTCCGAGCAGAATTATCTCGTCGATCTCGCATCACGCCCGCCGCGCCTTATCTGGAACAATTGCGCGCCGCCGCTGCCAGGCCCAGCCGCAAATGGAATAGAAATCGATCTGACCGCCGGCTTCGGCGATACCGCCGATAGCGTCCCGGCGCCATTGAAGCATGCGATCCTCATGTTGACCGCGCATTGGTACGAGCATCGCGATCCGCAGGAAATCGGCACTGCAGGAACGCGAATTCCAGAGGCCGTCGGCGATCTCATCAACCCGTTTCGGACCATCAAACTATGAAAGCACCGGTCAAAGCCGGCGATCTTCGCCATCGCATCGCGATCGAGCGCGCCGAACGGAACAGCGATGGCGCGGGCGGTTCGACAGCGGAATGGCAGACCGTCGCCGAAGTCTGGGCGGCGATCTGGTCGCGAACGGCCGGTGAAGATTTCACGCTCGATCGCATCGCCGGAACGGCAACGCACGACATTTGGATCCGTTACCGGGCCGACGTTCAGCCCGACATGCGCATCCGGCTTGGAAGCCGCGTGTTCGACATTCTCGGCGCCATCGACGTCGAGGACCGCGCAGCTTGGCTGAAGTGTCCCGTGGAGGAGCGCGATCTATGAATGTCAATGTGAGTATTGCCGGGGTTGCGACGTCGGCGCGCGTGCGTGCCCTGTCACTGGCGCGCGAGGCAATCGCCAAGCGCGAGCAGCAGCTGCACGACGCGCGCGCGACAGGAATGCCAACGAATAGCAGGCAGCTGTCATCGGCTCCGCTGCAATCGGCACGAGGCCGCTGATGTCGAGTGCTGAATTCGCGTTGCAAAAAGCCATTTTCGAAAAGCTGTCGAACGATTCCGCGACGCTGGCGGCGCTCGGAGGACCACGCATCTATGACGATGCACCAGCTCGCGCCGAGTTTCCGTTCATGATCTTCGGACAATCGACGGCGCGCGATTGGTCGACCGGAAACGACGTCGGCTACGAGCACGAGGTGACGCTGCACATCTGGTCGCGCGGCCGCGGCCGCAAGGAGACCGATGCCATCATCGCCGCCGCCCGCGACGCTCTTCACGATCAGGATTTGGCGTTGACCGGACATCGGCTCATCAATCTCAGGCACGAGTCTTCCGAAGCCAAACGCGACAACGACGGCGAAACCTTCCACGGCATCGCCCGCTTCCGCGCCGTGACGGAAGCGGAGTGACGCGACCGCTCCCTCTCCCCGATCTTTACGGGAGAGGGTTAGGGTGAGGGGCGGCCGCTCATTAGAAGCACGACGTGCTCACCACATCGTCATCCCGGCGAAGGCCGGGATCCACCCAAGTCAGACCCATTCAACGAACTGCGAGCTTGGACGGATGCCCGCCTGCGCGGGCATGACGGAATCTAAACAGAACCTTCGAGTTCGCGCACAGTCGATCATTCGCAAAGAGAGTTTGCACACATGGCAGCACAGAAAGGCAAGGACCTTCTCCTGAAGGTCGATACGACGGGCGCGGGCGTTTACGTCACCGTCGCGGGACTTCGCGCGCGTGGCCTCTCGATCAGCGCCGAGACAGTCGAGATTACCAACACGGAAAGCGCGGGCCAATGGCGCGAGCTCTTGACCGGTGCAGGCGTGAAATCGGCGCGTATCACCGGTTCGGGTGTTTTCAAGGATGGCGACTCGGATGCGACCGTCCGCGATTACGCGTTCAACGGCACCATTCGCGCGTGGCAGGTCGTCCTTCCGGATTTCGGTACGATCGACGGCGCGTTTCAGATCACGTCGCTCGAGTTCAGCGGCCGTCACGACGCGGAAGTGACATTCGACATCTCGCTCGAAAGCGCCGGCGAACTGACCTTCACGGCTGCCGCTTAGCGTCCTCCATCTGTCATCCCGGGCGAGCACTCTTGCGAGACCCGGGACCCAGACCGCTTCCTGGGTCCCGGCTCTCCGCTTTGCTTCGGCCGGGATGACACGTTTTGCAATCTCGGGAGTTTCTGCTTTGGCCAATAAACATCGCGGCGAGATCGAAGCGAAGCTCGATGGCGTCACGTATAAGCTCGTGCTGACGCTCGGCGCGCTGGCGGAACTGGAAGATGCGTTCGGCGACGGCGACATGCTGGCGCTGGCGGCGCGCTTTGAGAAAGGCCGCCTGTCCGCACGCGATTGCATACGCGTCATCGCGGCGGGACTGCGCGGCGCCGGACATGCGGTGACAGACGAAGACGTTTCGACGATGCAAAGCGACGGCGGCGCCGCGCGCTATGTCGATATCGTTGCAAGATTGTTGAACGCGACCTTCGGCGGCGAGACGTCGCCGCAAAATGCGCGAGGGGAGGGCAGCGCCGCAGCGCGCGACCCTTTCGCTGGGACGTCGTGATGGAGATCGGTCTCGGGGTGCTCGGCTTTGCGCCGCTCGCCTTCTGGTCGCTAACCCCGCGCGAACTGCAAGCCGCGCTGCACGGGCGATTTGGATTGAGCGGTGAAAATTCGTCGCTCTCCCGAAAAGACCTCGACGCCTTGATGCGCCGCTACCCTGACTGAAGGAATGCCAACAATGCCGTTGACCGACGATCCGCTCGAAACCTGGAACGTCAAGATCACTGCCGATACAGGCGATTTGGAAAGTGCGCTTTCGACAACGAGCCGCCTTGGTCGCCAGTTTTCGACCAGGCTCGTCTCGGCTTTCGACGACATTGCCGTCAAAGGCAAAGGCGTAGGCGATGTTTTCAAGTCCCTGGCGCTCAATGTCTCGCAACTGGCGCTGAAGGCGACGCTGCAGCCGCTGACGACCGGCATCGCGTCGATGTTCCAAGGGCTGATCAGCGGCGCCATGCCATTTGCAAAGGGCGGCGTCATTCAACAGGGGACGCCTGTGCCGTTTGCGAGCGGCGGCGTCATCGCGAGCCCGATCTCGTTTCCGCTCGCGGGCGGCGCAACGGGACTTGCTGGCGAACGAGGTCCCGAGGCGATCATGCCGTTGACGCGCGGCCCCGATGGCCGCCTCGGCGTCGCCGCTGCAGGCGGTGGCGGGCAGCCGATCACGATCAACATCTCGACGCCGGACGCTGCGAGTTTCAACCGCTCGCAAACGCAGATCGCCGCGATGATCGCCCGCGCCGCCGCCGCCGGCCAGCGAAACCTCTAACACGAACGTCATCCCGGCGAAGGCCGGGATCTATCCAAGCTCGAGGATTGCAAACTCGATTGCGACTTCGACGGATTCCCGCCTGCGCGGGGATGACGGAGCATCGCGCAACAATTGCCCGCATCGCCGCAGCTCACGAAATTTGTAAACGTTATTTATTGCCCCAAGCCTTCCTCTCCACTCCATGGCCGGGCCTGACCCGGCCATCCAGTAGTACTTGTTGGGTTTAGCGTGTGACCCTGGATGGCCGCCGTCATACTGGAAGCATGCTCCGCATGCGTGGGCGGCCATGGAGTGTGAAAATGGGCCCCGTTCGCCTTAAAAATTCGAGCAGAACATCATGTCCTTCCACGACGTCAGATTTCCGACAGCGATTTCGCGCAACGCCCAAGGCGGACCGGAGCGGCGGACAGATGTCGTCGTGCTCGGTTCGGGATACGAAGAGCGCAACAGCCGCTGGGCTGATAGCCGCCGCAGCTACAACGCCGGGTACGGAGTCAAATCGCTCGACGATCTGCATCAGATCATCGCGTTCTTCGAAGAGCGGCGGGGCAGACTGCACGCGTTCCGCTGGCGCGATCCGCTGGACTGGAAATCCTGCGCGCCCAACGCAACGCCGTCGGCGCTCGACCAACTCATCGGTATCGGCAACGGAACGACGGCAACATTTCAGCTTCGGAAAACATACGGTAGTGCATTCGCGCCGTGGGCGCGCGAGATCGCGAAGCCTGTGGCGGAGACAGTGAAAGTCGCCGTCGCCGGAACGGAGCTTATCGCCGGAACGGAGTTCGCGGTCGATACCTCGACCGGCATCATGACGTTCCTCGCCGGCCACATTCCGGCAGACGGACAAGGCATAACGGCGGGCTTCGAATTCGACGTGCCGGTTCGCTTCGATACCGACAAGCTCGAAATCAACCTGTCAGGTTTCACCTCGGGCGCCATCCCGAACATCCCGATCGTCGAGGTGCGGCTATGAAGACGCTGTCGCCTGAATTTGCGGCGCACCTGGTATCCGGCGCGACGACGCTCTGCTGGTGCTGGCGCGTCATGCGCCGCGACGGTGTCGGGATGGGCTTCACCGATCACGACAAAGCCGTGGTGTTCGGCGGGACGACCTACGAAGCAGCGAGCGGGTTCACCGCGAGCGACATCAAAGACAGCCTCGGCCTCTCGGTCGACAATCTCGAAGTCACCGGCGCGCTGTCGTCTGCGTCATTGACCGACGGCGATCTCGCAGCAGGGCGTTACGACGATGCCCGCATTGAGATTTATCGCGTCAATTGGAGCGATCCGGGTCAGCGCGTGCTGATGCGATCCGGCAGCATCGGCGAAGTGCGACGGAGCGGGACCGGATTCACGGCTGAGCTGCGTGGCCTCGCGCATTATTTGCAACAGCCGAAAGGGCGCCTTCTGCAATTGACCTGCGATGCCGATCTGGGCGACGCGCGCTGCACGATCGATCTGTCGTCGCCGAAGTATCGCGGAACCGGATCGATCGTCGCGGCATCGTCCTCGCGCCGTTTCACCGTTTCCGGGTTGGATGCTTTCGACAATGGATTCTTCTCCCGCGGGTTGTTCGCGTTCACCTCGGGTGCATCGGCCGGATTAAAGATCGAGGTGAAGTCGCACCTGAAACCCGCGAGCGCCGTGACGATCGAACTCTGGGCGGAGGCCGAAGGTCCGCCTGCCGCGGGCGATACATTTGCCGTCACCGCCGGATGCGACAAGCGCGTCGAAACCTGCAAGGCGCGCTTCGCAAACGTCGTCAACTTTCGCGGCTTTTCCTCGATGCCCGGCAATCAATTCCTGACGCAGGTCGGACGCAAGAGCTGATGATGCAGACGCCCATGACGCGCGAAGCCATCGTTGATGCGGCGAGGGCTTGGATCGGCACGCCTTATCATCATCAGGCGAGCCGCCGCGGCATCGGCACCGATTGCCTGGGGCTCGTCCGCGGTGTCTGGCGCGATCTCTACGGATCGGATGCCGAGATGCCGCCGGCGTATACGCGCGACTGGGCCGAAACGAGCGGTCGTGAGACGATGCTCGAAGCTGCGGCGCGGCATTGTGAAAGCATCCCGGCGCTGGAAATCGAAGCGGGCGACGTTGTCGTCTTTCGCCTGCGCCCCGGCGCTGCCGCCAAACACGCGGCGATTATCGCGACCGCCACCACGATGATCCACGCCATGGAAGGCGCGCCGGTTTCCGAAGTGGCGCTATCGAACTGGTGGCGCCGCCGCATCGCCGGAGCCTTCCGCTTTCCTGGCGTTGTCGTAACCAATGGCTCACCCGTTCCCCTCCCCCTTGCGGGGACGGGCTAGGGGCGGGGGTAATAATCTGATCTTCCGAAATGGGCACGTGTGCGTCGTACACATTCGATGATGAGACGTACTCCACATCGCCTCGCTCTTCACCTCACCCACGACCCCTCCCCGTCGCGAGAGGGTGAGAAGTGGGTCACATCTCAATTCCTCGGGGCAAGGAGTAAGCGCAGGCAGCGCGACCAATCCCCAGAACTTTAATCCCTGAAAGAAAGCACACGCATGGCGACGCTTGCATTAGCGGCGGTGGGCGCTGCCGTCGGCAGCAGCGTGCTCCCAGCCGGAGTCGGTTTCCTCGGCGTCGCCCTTTCCGGCGCGACGATCGGATCGCAGGTCGGCGCTTTCGCAGGCGCTTATGTCGATGCGGCGCTGTTTGGCGCCTCGGGACAGAGCCGCGCCGTCGAAGGCCCGCGCCTTAGCGATCTGCGTGTCACGGCGTCGATCGAAGGTTCGCCGTTGCCGCGCATTTACGGACGCGCACGCGTCGGCGGTCAGATCATCTGGGCAACCGATCTCGAAGAAGACATCGTCACAACGACAGAATCGACGGGAGGCGGCAAGGGCGGCTCGGGCGGCGACACGACCCTGACGCAATATCGCTATTACGCAAATTTCGCCGTCGCGCTCGGCGAGGGCGTGGTGACGCGCATCGGCCGCATCTGGGCCGACGAACAGGAACTCGATCTGTCGCGCACGACCTTCCGGTTGCATACCGGCAGCGAGACGCAGGCCGTCGATAGCCTGATCGCGGCGCGCGAAGGGGCGGACAATGCACCCGCGTATCGCGGCGTCGCCTACATCGTGTTCGAGCGCTTCCCGCT
>ERZ778017.2473-NODE-2473-length-14933-cov-4.916185_pt1 | contig 14933 bp, 6 predicted proteins | sample MGYA00375747_ERZ778017 | MGnify/ENA primary metagenome ERZ778017 (study PRJEB29350, sample SAMN05509838) | bioreactor metagenome | biome: bioreactor; material: wastewater | place: South Africa: University of Cape Town | collected 2014-03-17 ...
CATACGAGATATTGGCGTGACTGGAGTTCAGACGTGTGCTCTTCCGATCTACAGTTGGTGCAACTACAAGAGGTGCCACGCAGGATGGAAGCACGGGCAACGGACAAAATATCCCTACTCTGTTGATCGATCGGTTAAAACAGTCGTCCCACCCAATTGCCTTGACTTTCTACTTGATATTTCGTGTTTCGCCCATTGTGATATACATGTTTGGAAACTTCTTTCTTGGAATGGTTGTAGAGAAGAACCGATTTATATTACATTTTATCATATTGATATTCCTTGTGGCTGGCGATTTCTGGAATTTGAAAAACATTGCCGGAAGATTGCTCGTTGGGTTGAGATGGTGGAATGAAACAAACCCCGTCGAAAATAAGCCCGGGGAATTTGAAAATATTTGGGTGTTTGAAACTGCAGACCCAAACCGGTACATCAATCCAATTGACTCTAAGATGTTCTGGATCCTTTTGTATACTCAGCCAGTAGCGTGGATAATTTTGGCGTTTTTCACCTTGTTGAATTTGCAATTTCTTTACCTTATATTAGTCTGTATTGCTATTGCATTGTCGTTAACCAATGCAATGGCATTTACAAAATGCGACAAGTTCGGGAAAGCAAACAATTTAGCCTCCAGTGTCTTTTCAAAGGCTACTGGTTCTCTCTTCTCAAGATTCAACCCATTTAGTTAGTCAATAACTATTTCGAATATAGCGAACTTCATTGTTTTCAACAAACAGTTTCCGTGGTTTTAATATTCCCAGATCAATTCGTCGATGTTGACTAACGCTGTTTTGATTGGAGCAGTCGTACCTTTTGGTTGTAGTAATTTTATTTTGGCAGTTTAATATCTTGGAGCCCACTGTTAGTACGGTGCGAGAATCGGAAGAGGAATTGTAATACACATCAGAGGTATCGACATTGGTTGTATTGGTGTGATCTTGGTCATACCTGCTTATGATTGTATCTATCAAGTCATCATCTTTGTTTTGGGACTTTTGTAGACAAGTCCCCAATCGTTTCACAAAGGCTGACACAAAAAGAGTTCTTGCCATGCAAAGAATAAAAGTCAAGCACTACAATTTCAACTATTGTAATTAAAAATAAAATTAACAGGTTATCTTATCGTGGTACACAAATGCAAATTTACGTTGAGTTATTGACATATTAAATTAGAATCTATATAACAGTTTGAGATAACGGAAATTGCCCATTTCACAAAAAAGAACTGAATGATCATAAACTCTCGTAAGGACTCCTTATTCAGTCAATGAAATAAAGACACCATCTTGGTGACACATGGTCAAGTGAACTGCTTTCTTTGGTGGGTATGGAGAATCATCTCTGTTTTCTAACTTAGTGAACATTTGCAATAATCTGGTGACAACATAAGAGATTTCAGTTAAAGCAAATTGTTGACCCAAACAAATTCTTGGACCACCATTGAAAGGAACGTAAGCCCAACCCAATTTCAGTAATTCGGCCCATCTTTCTGGTCTGAATTCTAAAGCATCTTTACCATAAAATTCTTCTAATCTATGAGTACAGTAAACAGAGTAAGCGACAGTAGTGTTTTTGGCGACAAACAATGGTGATTGACCATCGCGACCACCACCTCTTGGTAAAGTAGTGTCTCTGGTGGCGACTCTGAAATTGACTGGAACTGCTGGGTACATTCTCAAAGCTTCATTAATAACATACTTTAAGTATTCACACTTCTTAAGCGATTCGAAAGTAATTTCTTCAACAGCAGCATCTTCTCCTTTACCAAAAGTAGCGTAGATTTCTTCCTTCAATTTCTCAAAAACTCTTGGGTTTCTAGATAATTCAAAGAAAATAAAAGACAAGGTACCAGCAGTGGTATCTCTACCAGCCAACAAAATGTTTAAAATTTGATCTTGGATAACTTGTGGGTCCTTGGTTTGTTTAGCCAATTCATACAAGAAAGTGTAACCATCTGAGGAGTGCTTTTCCAATTCTTCAGGAGTAGCCTTAAGTGCCTTTTGGACGAAATATTGGGTGAACTTGTGGACGTTGTTGTTACAAACGCTGAATTCCTTATTCTTGACTAAGAAATGGAACATTTGCAAGTAAGCCTTATTACCAAGATAGCTTTGAGATTGATTGAAAGAGTTTGCAAATTCTTTTCTTCCTGGGAACTCAGAAGGAGGAGCAACATCAGACAAGCCATCATATAAAGTGTGGACTGAGGTACCAAATAAAAATTCAGTAGCAGTATCCACAGTAAACTTGAAAAATAAATCTTGGATATTAATGGTATCTTTACCGGCATTTCTGATGTGCTTAGCAAAAATTTGAATATGTGGTTCTAACGACTTGACGTGGGCAACTTGTTCCCTTGCAAATTGTGGTCTCAACATAGTTCTAGAGTGTTTCCATCCAGCACCATCCAAGGTGAAGATACCGTCACCCAATAATGGAGCAAGATGATCATGTCTAAATCCCAAAGCAAAATCATTGAATTGAGTAGCCAAAACTGCCTTGATATTTTCAGGGTCTTCAGTAGCAACAACTCTCACACCAAACAATCTGATGATGAAAGTGTAAGCTCCCATTCTTTCGAACGTACTGTTGATAAAGTCAGCCAAGTAACCCTGGTTTTTGGATTGCAACAATGTGAAAACTAAAGGAAGTGAGAACACACCAAGCCTAAAGAAAGTTGGGGCTTCTTCGCAGCCATGTTTGGCAATAAATCTGGCTTGTTTGATGGACAGAGCAATGTAGTAAACGATACCAACAATGGCAAGTATAGTGTACCACTTGGTCAAATATGGCAATACTGTATCAACGTTAAACTCCATGTTTCAATGTTTACAGTGGAATTAGGGTACAACCTTGCAACTTTGTCTTGTCTTATATAGGCAAACTGTATGCTTGAGGGGGGTGCAAAATCTAAAAATACTCGCATGTGACAGTTGCGGATGTATCGCAACGCAGCTTTATTGTGACATGCAACAATCAGGGAAATGATGTATGAACAGGGAAACAGCCGGTCATTGCACTACACACATGTATTGTAGTGATTTTCACGTTAAACACGTAGCGTCCTCTGTGTTGTACTAATGAGTACTGACAAATTAGTGGGTGGAAATGACAGGACGTGTCCTCGCCAGAAATATGCGATAGACGTACTAAACATCAATGCTGCTGCATGGTGCGTTCAATCCATGCAGCAAAGAAAAAAGGATGGGGTTCAAGGTGCCTTAGGGTGGTAGTAGAATTGCCACTCCTAGATTCCAACAAATGCCACAAACATATCAATACAATCGAGTCAATGGTTGTACCAACAAGTATGGTTGTGTATGTTGCTCTCATAGCACGCCTAGCGTTTCCGGTGAGTACATTGAAGTATCCGGATTTTTCATATGATCAGTGGGGGAATTTCACTACTCCGAAGGTGACATTCGGAGTACCTATAAGCTCCGTCCAGGTCGAGTCGTGCGACATGGCCGTATTCATATGATAGTCATATGATGGGGAGTACAATCTACGTCGACACATACTCCTCTCCAGACTATCTCACTCAGAGGAGGGCTTAAGAGTTGGCCAGTGCTACACTATTGAGGATGTGGAGTGGATTCTGTTTTGCATGAAACACAGGACTTTCCCAAAATGGTGTCTATATGACCTAAACTGATGGCTACCATCGTGACCAAATCATGTCCAAATACCCACGCCTACATTGGCTAGATCTGTACATCTCCTGATCACACATGCTTGTACCAAGTTTGACAAATCATAGCATTAGTTCTAAGAAATTGTTGAATTTTCTGCATTTGATCCGGGTTATATGAAGGATAAAATATTCTTAACAGTTTTACATACTAATCCAAATAGGCAGACGTTAGTGCTAAACTGTTGGTGTATACAAACAGTATGTAAATAGCGTTTTATTACTGACAGGTATGTGCTATTCAGACAAAGAGTATATTGGTTGCACGAAATGGTCAGGACGACCACGTGCAGCGTGTTACGACATTTGAAACTACAAAATTTAAACTAATGACGATTTAACTCTCCGTGTCTGTAATATTTACAGCCGTTTTAAACCTAAAATTATATAGGGCGTCAGACGGTATGCAAGCAAAACGGAATTCGTCAACAATGTAACGATATACTATACGTGTCTGTAGGCAGGTATCACGTTCCATCTACTTAATTTACCTGTGAAAATCGGCCAACAATAGCGTGGTAAAGTTGTAGCTTCTTCTCCATATTCCTGTAGCGCTGATCCGTACCAGAACCTGGTTTCCTGGTAATGCGATACTCATTGGCAATTTTAGCCACCAATAATGTTTCAAAGGTTTGTACAAGCTCAGGAAATGTAGCAGGGTCAAGCTCTAATCCTTGTAATTTATGTGCTCGATACTGTTGGGACGAGGTTTCTGACTGTTTATATATGATTGCCAACATTAACTGATTCAAAATCAAATTGAGTTCGTTGTTGTTTGAAAATTTTATCACCGACTCACTTAAACCTGGAATATGTACATTTTTTGGCATCCGTTTCAATATGGTAATAGGATCGTAGTATATGTTTGATTGTTCGTCTGCATGCTCTATCAACGCTGTGATAAACTTGGGTTTGGTCATTGAATACTCGAGTAGTATATCCCATACTTCGTTGTCATTTTGTCGCTTCGCAAACTCGATAGCCTTAACTTCATCATTCAATTTTTCGATAATCAATTGTAATGCCTGTTTATTTTCTCCAATTCGTCCTAGTAAATACACCAACTCTTCAGTTAGGTCGTTGGTGGTGCATGTCTCAATTGCTTTATCAATATCATAATTTGAATTCTTCTGTAAAAATCTCAAGAGTTGACTTCGGTCGTATAACGTCAATAATTGTATTCGTTCATTGCAAAAGTCATTAACTTGGTACTCATCAACTTCCAGCAATTTCTGTAAATAAAAGTAGTTCACAAAATCCAAATTGCTCTCCTTGAATACTTTAATCACTTCACGTGGTGAAAATTCGTGTCTATGGTTGACGAGAATTTCGATATCATTGACAATTTTGGACCCAATAGTTTCGATCGGAAGAGTATTGATTTGTGTATCGGTGAACTTTAACTTGATCATTTCTGGTAATTCTTTGACAAAGTTGTCGAAAATATGATGCTCAGAAATATAGAATATAATGTTTTCATCCTTCAAGTCTAGTAAATGAGTTACAGCTTTAATTGGTTCAAACGAAAGCTCATAAAGTTTTGTTAAATAGCGACGAAGGGTACTTTGATGTGGTTGTTGAACCAAAATTTTCTCTATGGTTTCCTCGAGCAACTTAATATCATACAACTCAGGGCTCCATTCATCAACCAAAATATAAAATCTTTCAACATCTTCTTTCAACCAGTATTCCAATATCAGATTGTATATAGACTTTGACAAGTTGTATTTGGGGTTGGTTGGAATAACTTCTGTAAGTTGAGGTATGTGGTTAGTATTGATGCAGATATGAGACCAAGTAGTCCACAAGTTAACTATTTCACAAATGTAACTGTCTCGACTTTCCGTTTCGGAGGTAGCTGTTGTGCTCTTTCCATCTGTTTCAGGCAATTCATTTTCATCAATATACAATAATTGCTTCAATGTTGTGATTGCTCTGGTCCATTCGTTCTTTTTGATTAAATTATCGACGTTTTGGACACCATAATTCAATCGTTTGATAGGGGTTACCAAATGCTCGCTCATTTCCCATGCCTCTTGATATCGGTCATGAGCTAAAAACCATTCAAGACGATCGTCAAGTTGGAATTCCTGAGCTATAACCAAGTCTTTGGCACTGACAATATAATACGTAGGACTTTTTCCATAGTGTGATCCCAATAAGAAATCATTTAATCCTAGATTTTGTATTCCCTTTAACCCAATCTCTTCTTCAAATTCCACTTCACCAGTAATTGAGTTGATTAATTTTAGATCAGGGTTATGAAACTCTTTCTCGCCACTTTCCTCGTCAATTGTATGAGGTTCGAACGTTAATACCATCCACAAGTCATCTTTAAACGTTGTTATACCACAAATTGGGTGGTCGAGTTGATATATATGCTCAATTTCCACGTTTTTCTCTTGAACTGCTCTAAATGTAATACTCGCAGTAGAAGGAAGAATCTTACTCATAGTTGAAGACGAAACTCCACCTTCATCTTTAGTTTTTAATGATACTCTCAATGACCATATATAATTACCCCATGCAATTAAAATTCTATCTGCCTCGGGAAAGTATACTCGTGGCCAATAGAGGTCACCTCGGGGGGAATCTTGTGGTATATCGATAGTGGTAATAATTTGCTTTGAAGAAATTTGATAAATAGTAATGCCTTTGTCATTCATCCAAAATAGAAGATCATCTAAAATATGCACAGCTACAATGGGTCCTTTGTCTGAATCAAGAACAACATCAACTCTTTTCCCCAACCAATTTTTACTTGAATACAACACTTTACCACTCATTCCTCCGGTTATGAATGCACCTGTTTTAGCGTAGTTTGTATCCAATATGACGGCGTGAATAGGACGTTTAAAGTCGTATGCCGTGATGTCCTTTTCATCTGATATTGACCCAATTACAACCGTTCCGTCCATAGACCCCGTGGCAAAGTATACACCGTCGGTATAGACCGATAGTACTGATGCTCTATGTGCTTTAAACGTCCTATAATGTTCAAAATCGGGTTTGCAGATGTGAACTAAACCCGAGTGGGTTGCAAAAATAAAGTAGTTTTCATGGAAACAGCAGGTGGAAATCGGTTCTTCATCAAAAAAATTTGCCGGCAATTTATTGGTTCTCGAATACTTTAAAAGCGGTGGTCCATCTTCATCTTCTTCATCGTCCTCACTTTCGTCTACTTCGTCGTCGTCATCCTCTTCTATTTCGTTGTCGTCATGATTACTGCTAATTTCATGATGCGGTGTTTTATCGTGATCAATGCTGGTAATTGAAGGTTGATTGGAATCTTTGCCGTTGTCCTTAGTTTCTGGTGGTGGTAGTTGGACAGATGTGGTTTCTGAGTCTGGGTAGTCATTGCCGTCCTGCGGTACTTCTTGGTCTATTTCGGCAGTATTATTTTCCGGTGTTGAATTAAATGATTTCATATCTGACATTGAATCTTCCGCCGACTTAGGTGCCTCGGCCATGTCATCAATTGACATGTTCAATGCAATATTATCAGAACGCTAATAATGTTTATCTGTTTAGAGGAACAAATACACGCAGTACCGAGAAACCGTGGTGATAAGGCTGGGTCGAACAGTCGTATGTGTACCGCGAAAAATTTATTAGCTGCCGCAAAATCCTGGTACAAGCTACCACCACCAGATCGTGAAGTTTTGTTGCCGTATACTTATTCAAAGGTTTAGAAATTGTGCTCCTGTAGTGGTGAATCCCGTGTGTAAGATATGCCAACTGCTTCAAAAGGGGTTTTGGTCCAATGCGATCCGTCAATCAAAGCATTAATTCTTCAGATGGACTCGCAAACCCCAGGCATTATATTGGAAGAGTTAGACGAAACCCACTTGCTAATTAAACCTGAACAGGTTCAATATGTCAAAACTGAATTGAATAATCTTTTGGCTAAGAATATCTATAATCCATTTGATGACGAATAAGGTTACTGTGTTATTTGGATCTTTCCAAGTCCACTCACGGAAGAAACCTACCATCGTCGTACAACAAAATTCTGTCATGTCCAGTATGAATTTTTCAAACCTTAGAGCAATTTGGAAGATGTCTCAAATGGACATTTCTACCAGAAGTTCAGAAAAGTGGTCTTATAGAAGCCAGTGTTAACGGTATAGACTATAGAACATGGTTTGTTACGCGGGTCCGAAATTGTTTGTGTATGTAGCTGTATATACTTTATGCAATTTAGTTTAGTCTTCTAATTGTAAGTCTTTTAAGACGTTCTCATTAAATTCTATTTTGGTGGTATCTTCTTGGTCATACAAATCAGTCATTATATCACTGATGAACCCAAACAATGTGTCCACCTCCATAATTTCTGTCAAGTTCTGCTTTGTTTCCTTGTCGATCTTGTCGGTATTTTCCAAAAAGAACTTGTAAAAGTTGTCGTATGTGACCACAATTAAATTGGTAAGACTGTTCATAAGATACTTCGTAATGGATGCATCGTCAATGAAAATTGATATTTGTTTATAGACATAGGGAATTCTGGTGATAAGATTGTGTTTGAATTTTGAGTTAACTTCATTAGGATTTTTTAATATCAACTCCCTTTTCGTTTCAGAGTCTATAATTATCGGTTCACTGATGATATTTGTACATTCTTTGATGAAATCATTAACGGCGTTATTCAATTCCAACTCAATTTCAGCATTAGCATCAACCATATTGTTGACAATTTTGGGTACTGATTTCTTTACCATTTCAACAAACCCGTACTTGTTCAAAAATAACTCTCCTGATCTTATGGTTTTCCAAGCATCATTGAATCCACTAGTGAAATCAATTGAATAGTCATTCCTGACAAATTTTATATCAAAGTTGGCAATTTGGATTCTCAAGATAATTAAGTTCTTGAGATAATGCAATTTTGCGTCAACAAGACCCAAATGTGCTAGGGACAATTTGTAAAATTCTCCTTTTAGTAGCTCAATACAAGAATGAACAATGTAGTGAGCTAAATCATCAAACACAACATGATTGATAAGTTCATATATTTCTGATAACAACGTCAATGCTTTCCCTAGTGGTAAATAGACGTCGGGAAACAAATTTTCTTGATAATCAATATCGAGACTGTGGGCATGCACGTCAGATGACGTGGATTTTCTGTTGCCTATTTTCAAATCTTCAGACTTGGGTTTATACTTCATGAGAGTCTCGTCCACATAGATCTGGATTCTGAAAATAAGCCTTGATTGTACATCCTCAAGAATAGGTTGGAAAAGTTCACCGTAATTAATACCTTCTTCATTTTCGACCAAGACTTCATTCTCGTCAAATTCGTAGTATTTCTGGAGTAATGTTGTTAACTGACAAAGACTAGATATATTACTTTCACGCAAGATAAATTGCCTCAATGAATCGTATAATGGATCTAAAATATCTTTAAGAAACTTGTGAAATTCATCGTGGACAATTGATAGAACCATCGGCTGGTTTGCAAAGAAGCTCTTAAATAAGTTGGTTTCTCTACCAATTAACCGCTTATAAAATGAAATTTGATCCTGACTGATTTGTACCAGAGACTTGTTTTTAGTGTCACTTTCAGGAACACCGGCGACATAGGACTTTAATAGGTGTAACCTTAATCTGAAGTAATTGTTCATAATGTCTAACAAAAGACCTTTGTATTCCAGGTGGTTTGGAATTCTCGTGACAATTTCTTGAATCCATTGGTTGAACTTATCACTAGTTGCCAAATAGTTGTTGAACTCGGCATAAATTAACATATCAAGGTTCTCGTCACGATCATTTAATAATTTGTTTACTCTATCAGACAATGTCTTCAACTCATCATTCAAGTAGTTCTTAATCAATGTCAATGACCTTGTCATGCATTGCCTGAATCTAGACTTGTAGATTTCAACATCTTTAAATTCAGGATGGGAATTCACCAATTCAAGGGAGCAATCAAGCTCTTGCAATATATCGACTTTGAAGAATTGTGACTTTCGAACAATCAAGTTATATCCACCTCGAGACAAATTCTTGGTAATTGAGTCCAAATTTTCAAAGTGCTTGAGGTAATTGTTGATCTGTCCTAACTTTTTATCGTAGGACACTTGAAGAGTCAACAATTTGTTAGACTCGGTGTCAAAATCACTTGTCTCGCTAGCAATTTGGTGATACTTGGTCAACAACTCTTCTACGGAAGTCGATATGTCTGTTGTTTCTTTGATGAGTGACGAGATCTCTCGGTTATTCATTACACAGTTGTATTGGAAATTTAGTAACTCATCAATCTGATAGTCATTTATCGCCATAATATCGTCGTCATTCAATAGGCAATCATAACTGAAGTCTTCAGTATACTTGGCCCACACATCATTATCAAATGGGTACAACTGTAATCCCTGCAGCGACACAGAACTGTGTTTAGGTTTTGGACAATATGAAGCTAGCGACTTGGAACGACTCAATTTGTATGTCGTTCGTTCGAGTTTGTCCGTGCCCAAGTTCAATTGGTCTGCTTTGTACGTCGGCACATCAGCAGCGATCTTCTGAACTAGCGACTTACTCCGTCCCCTCGCCATGTTTCAACTTGGTACTCTAACCTATACGTTGTCTACACTGTAGATAGACATGCTTGTTGAAAAGATCGGGTTACGTGATCATATACTATAACGGGCTACTAGGTTACTTTGAATACTTTGAAGCGTTTGGCAACAATCCGGCGGAGTAAATGTCTAGTCATCTCGCGTCCCGTGTTTACAACTGCTCGCCCGCTTTAAGCCGTACTCTTTCTATTCTTGGTCCAGTTTTATACGCGTTGAGTAAATTCGATAAATTCACGTGACTACATCAGGATGAATCCAACTTAAGGAGCGTCTGTATTAGCAGGACCAGTCTCTCTGTAGCGATGTGGATAGCTGTGGGGGTTCATGTGGATCATTACTGTATTCCAATTGTTTGTTTACTACAGAAAATCGGAATTTGTGTGAAATTTTCATCTCGAATCAAATACCAAATGAGCGTAGTATGAGAGAGTAAGAGGTCAGAGCATTTATATCGATCAAGAAAACGTTACTGCTGTAACGTGACGTATGCTTATATCAATGCGTTGGACCGTGTAGGGTCGCATTTTCTCCGTTTAAGCGGCTTGCAGCAGGTTCAACGTGTGCTTTACTATTTGTAGCGCATGTACAACCTGTGAATTTTCTCACTATAGACTATATTGAATTGCATATCGAATAAACTATAACAGTGTGGTTTGAGCCATCTGTTTTCACATACCAATAATGCAAGATCCTCGTGATGAAGTGATAAACTCAGATGACTGTCTTACAGAAGATTCAAACGATGAAGTTAACGACTTGGTCAAGGAGTTTGAAGCTAAGTATGCTGAGATCAAACGCAAGAAACGCGATAAAAAACGAAGCAAAACCCATTCCGACGAAGCAACTGCTTCAGATCCGTCTCCTGTCACTAGTGGATCTAACCATGCCCGTACATCACGCGTTAAGTTTGAAACTGATGCTAATGGCAGTGATTCCAGACCTTCTGGAAATACCTTGAAACTACTGCGGTCGGAGGAGTCACCATTTATGTCAAATTCACTTAACGAAAAAGCATCTAGTTTTGTCAATAAATTGTACGAGTCAAACTACAAGCGGTCAGCGTCGATGGCCATGCTGATTGACTACTCTAAACGGATATTTGAGTTTGATACAAAGAATATCAAATTGAATCAGGATATTGACGTTGACGAAATAGACCCTTACTCTAATCAGGCCCTAAGGAAACGATACATCGAATCACAACAATTAAATTCGATTTTGGTAGCAACTGATGAAAAATTGAAGATCTTGAAGATTAACAAGCTACTAGCGAAAGTCAACAAAGCCAATGATTTCGCAGAACCAATGTACACCAATTGGTGTTTTGTGGGTGCAGTGTTGCAAAAGCACGCTACAAAACTAACTAAGGATAAACAGAAGTTTATGAAAGTTTCTGTAGGGGATTTCAATCATTCAGTTGATGTACTATTCTTTGGAGATGCATTACAGAAATATTGGAAATTGAGACCAGGTGACTTGATAGCCATTCTTAATCCATTTGTAAATAAATATTATTATCAACCACCAAATTCAAGTCATGTATTTTCGGGGTTTAACTTGAAAGTTGATGAAAACAATCTAAATTCAATCCTTGAGATCGGTGCACTAAGAGACTTTGGGTATTGTACTGCAATAAACAGTCAAAAGAATTCTAAATGTGTTAATATCATAGACAAAACGAAATCCGATATGTGTGAGTTTCATATCAATTTGAAATTTAAAGGTGTTTCTAACAAGAGAATGGAATTAAACGGAAGTGTTCAAATGAAATCACCCCAAAAGCCGAAATTTTCAGTATCAACGGCAAATGAAGAGTCAGTAGTCTATTGTGGAACCAAAGCAGGTTTTATGGAAGACCCACAAAACTATCAGAATCCCAAGTTGTTGTCGCAAGAAGCAAAGCGTCGAAAATTGTTAGATGCTAAAGCAAATAAATCATTGGAAAAGAAGTTGGCAAGTTTGGGAAATAGTTCAACTGTCAAAGTATTAAAATTGGTCAAAGATCAACCTAAATTTTCTAAAGAAGAGAATGTTAAGCTACTCGAAACAAGACAACGAGGGTTTTCCACAGAAATGATTGGCAAAATTGGTTTTGATCCTACTCAAAACGAACGACTGTTTAATTCGAATGGAACAGAAGGTTATAAAAGTCCCAATAGAAAACGAAAAGAAATCGAACGTGTCCGAGATCTATACGAATTAAGTGTATCACAATCAAAACAAAAAGAACTTACAAACTCCCCCGAGGATAGAAAATCAAAACATGATAAATGGAAATCAAACATCAACAATTTGAAGAGATACCAGCAAAAACTCAAGATGTCAGGAGCAAACAAGTCCACCCATGATAATTTGGCCGCAGCTATAAATTCGAAAGGGAAAGTTACTTCTGTCAAATTCAAAGGAAAGGATACCAACGATGGTGAATATCTCAGACTTGAGCTGGGGTTTTCAACTACTGACGAAAGTGATCTAGAAATCGAATTTAATGATGATGATGCAAAGAAACAATTTCAACTTAAAATGGGATACATAACTGGGCTGAAATAGAGTAATTATAGAGTTCAAATGTAAACTACGTTTGTAAAAAGGCGTCTTAAAAATATTGATGCAATTGATGTTGCTTTATACAACGTATATAATGCGTTATGTAGAACTCAACTGTCCCTTAAAAGTCCAACTATTCCCTAAAGGCCCAAATATCTCCATAGTATGTGAACAAGTCTATTTCCTTTTGTTTATATGTTATCAAAGTCCCTGTTTGCATATTATTATTGCCATCTTTGGTTGTTCCTCCAATTCTTGTATAAGCACACCAAAGATAACCTTTACAATATGAACCGTCCATTCTCCAACCTCTATTTGGTTCATCTTCTTCGTTCGCACAGTCGGTTTCCCATTTATTCTTGAATGGTGGAATAAGTGCGTGTTGAATTTTCAATGGGTTGTGGTATAATTCTTTAAGTTGTTCGACGCTCTCCAACCATTGGAATCTTCCTTTATGCTCAAATTCTCTTTCAAAATCGACACGATGAGTTTGACCACAAAATTGGAAACCTGAATTAAACCATGCAAGGGTATATCCATCTTCACCACTTATATGGCCAGGATGACAAGAACAGAGTTCTATCGATTCACGTTCAGTTCCGAATTTATTCAAATTATACTTTTTATCAGTTGTAGTACCAACCGCACCTGCAGCATATTCGTTGAAGTGATATTTTTCGTCACCATTTACAGAAAATCCTAGCCAAAAGAGTTCTTTGTCACCATATGACCGTGCATTAGCGGGTTGGGTCAAGTGCAACTGCAACATCATTAAAATGGAACCAAAGTGAATACTTCTATCAATCACAACCAATCCAGATTCCATGTAAAACTCCATACCATCAAAATACTCTGCCTTCATGGTTTTATCAGTCATAATAGGAATATCAAACAAAACTTGATCAACGATGGATGGACTCATTTTTTTGAAGAATTTACCATCAGCTACGGGACGAAACTGTGGAGCAGTTCTGTCGCGGTAGAAATATGCCCCGGTGTTTTTGTAACCTTTCAAATTAAAAAAGTATTCTGGGCTTTGAGTAGGAACAGCATCTGCATCAACCAATATATATTCCTCAAATGAGTTGAACAATGTTGCAAAGAATTTGTTACCAAATTTAGAGAATTTACCCCGGTAGTTGGTATGAATAGCATGGTGAACATTGACAAACCATAATTCTTGTTTAGGTAAACCCAGGGTGCTTGTACCATCGTCGGAATTAAGATAGTTATCGGGGAAGTATTGTTGAACAGTTTGGAATGATTGAGGCAAATCCAAAATAATTTCTCTAGCAGCCTTCACTAATTTCTTCTTCGATTCCTTAGACAAGTTATCAAAGTAGACAATTTGAATTGGATACTTGTTGTTCAAGGCTCTCAATAATCTAATCAAGGCCACAGTATCATCTACATGCTTGTCTCCGATAGACATAACAATACCCTTACCGTTCAAAGAATTCTTGAATTTATTTAAGAAACAAGACGATGATCCGGTTACTGATGACTTTGGTTTACCAGCCTTACCTTTTGATTTATGGAATTCAGGATTCGTTGGTTGAAACACCTGAGGGTATAAACTCTGGTCGAGGTAATTTGTATACTTTGGAGGCAGCGACAACGACTCACCAGTCCACCTTTCATAAATTGGATACGAGAATGATAACCAAGGATATATTCTTTTTTCGATTATTTCACATGAATCCGTGGTCAAGATTGAGTCGTCAGTCAATTTTGTATCTTTGGGTTGATCACCAATAATTTCATTCAATTCTTCTCTTTGTTTGGTCACAAATCTTTCGACTTCATTTCTTTGGATTTTGTCGTCGTTTGTGATGTAACATTTGTTGAAGATTCTGAGATGTGAAAGGAAATCACCTGCCTGCTGTTCGGATCGTAAAATCTTGGTCCAATATTCCGCAAACTTCTTCTTGATGAATTCTTCGACTTCTTTTGTCACTTCCAACTTTTCAGGATCCTCCATTTCAATATTATTCACACTAACATATTCCTTCTTCCAATCCCCCATATGCTTATTACGAAAGTCTGAATAGGTGTATGAGTCTCTCCACCCGACCTCGAATCTGTGATTTGGATCAATAAACAAGTTGATATTATCAGCA
>ERZ778017.2479-NODE-2479-length-14881-cov-5.091259_pt1 | contig 14881 bp, 11 predicted proteins | sample MGYA00375747_ERZ778017 | MGnify/ENA primary metagenome ERZ778017 (study PRJEB29350, sample SAMN05509838) | bioreactor metagenome | biome: bioreactor; material: wastewater | place: South Africa: University of Cape Town | collected 2014-03-17 ...
ATGTACAAAGAGGCTCTATTAACACGAATATCGTTCTATTTTCTATACACTAGGTTCTCTCTTTTTCCTCGTCCAACAAGGCAAAGTTGACGATCAATCCCAAGTCGCCTGCTCCTACCAGATCCGACCCCCCAGATTTGATAACCCAGTTGAAATTGTTCAACTTTTCGTTGGCATAGGAGTCGACGTTAATGTCGAACGTCTTTGACCCCCATGCGGGAATCGAAATAGCGTAACTTGAGTCGGCCATTTTCACGAAATTTGTGTCGAATTCTAACATGTATGGCACCCCTTTCTTGAATGTAAACCGTTGGCAGTGCTTGGGGTCTAGAAAGTACTTTATTCTCCCGACAGAATTGTCTGGGATCTGTAATGACGGATCATTTCCGGGATTTGACGATAAGTTCTCGGTGAAATTGAACTGGTTGGCCACCTTGGTTTTGGTGTGGACTTGGTTGTTTTCAGAATCGAGTTCACTTCCAACGTGAATGTACGAGAATGAGTTGACAGCAAGTCCATACAAATAGGGGCTGTCGGCGTAGATGTCGGCCTTTATGGTTTTGTTGATGAACCAGGTGAAGAGTTTCAACCCCGTCAGAAGAAGAGTCACGGGGATAACGTCCCTTACGGGCGTTGTAGTATCGTTTCCAAACAAAAGGTCTTGGCCAGAGATATCGAAATTGGGCGTAAACACTATTTTCATTCGTAAATTCGACACATCGCCAACATCAACATGATCAGCTTGGGATCCCGCCGGTTCCCCGTTTAATAAATTGGCGTCGTTCTGGTTATAGAGACTATTTGACAAATGGGGCACCGACCCATCAAATTGCTTAATGGAGATAATGACATCAAACCGACCGATTTTCGAATCAATTGTCACCGGCTTGTTGGTGTTTACGGGAACAATGTTTCTGTCGGCGGTGTAGTTGTTTGCTGCGGTGATAAATAATCGTTTGACCATGGTAAAGGTACTATCTCATATCAATTGTAGCAATGGCAATTCCACTATATAAATCCATGGTAGATATCCAATATGCCGTATACCAAACCACACCATAACCGTTTCAGCTAATTGTCTGTATGCACCGTGGAGCGGCCAGTGGTGCCGGTGAGAGTTCTGGGGTGTCGTTTCTACTGTGTCAACATATCTAAGCAATTGCATTATGGCATTTCTACGACCATAATCTTGTACCCTAAATTAGCATGGTTGCGTTCTTGAACCCATGCCAATCCTAATAGAACAACTTCAAAACCAAGAAACGTTCTAGTGCGTCTAGTGATATAGCTTGCTACCCCTGGGCTTACTGGAGCGTCTGTGTGCGCTACTTTATAGCCAAGACGTACAATGATGTAGTGTGGTTCCCATGCTTGGTGGCTGCGATGCAACGCAATATGGCTCGCGACAACCTTCTCCAACATTCTGCCATCTGCTCCCACACAGTACACCCAGTGGGTAGGGAATGACAGCCTGGCACCAGGCATTGTAGCTAGAGGCACCAGGCATTGTAGCTTGCTTGAGGCACCAGGCATTGTAGCTAGAGGCACCATCGCGCCATTTTGCGACCACCGAATCGCAGCATCACCGTTGAAATCCTGACACCAATTGGGTGGCCAGCCCACGTTGCAATTTCTACATTTTGGAGGTCCTGGGCAACGAGTGTCTACCCCTACCCCTTGAAACGACTCACCTTAGTAGTACATTACCAATGGGTATTCAAGCATCTATTGTGTCAGGCATTGTGAGTTGCTTTTCCATTATCGCATAATGATTACTAACATGCACTAATTAGTAATGAATATCGTCAGTGACTACCAGTCCCGGCCCTGTCACTACGGGATCAACGGCTGAGATGCACATGACTTTTGTATATTCAGTCCTCCACCGACATAGTGACCAAAAAAGAACTTGTCCTATATAGCCTCTGAGGTAGATGTAGGAACGTACCCAATATTGGAGGAAAATCCTGATTACTATGGCCCCGATAATTGGCGCAACGGCTGAGAAATTGCTTTTGTTGACGTGGTGCCAATTTTCGCGAAAATGAGTCCGGATCACAGGGGTGTATTGCCCACACCCAACTATTTCCGAGGGTAGTATCGCGAATTTCGGACGAGGTTTTCCCATGATCACTTTAACGGTATATATATAAGGTGAACCTCACGAAAAATTCTGGATGGGTTTCAATTATCATTAATTCACAAATTATGTCCTCAACTTCTCTCGAACAATTAAAAGCTACTGGTACCGTCATCGTCACCGACACTGGTGAATTCGAATCGATTGCCAAGTACACCCCTCAAGATGCCACCACCAACCCATCTTTGATTTTGGCAGCATCCAAAAAGGCTGAATACGCCAGCTTGATCGATGTTGCCATCGAATATGCCAACTCCAAGGGTTCCACTAAGGAAGAAAAGGCTGCCATTGCTTTGGACAGATTGTTGGTCGAATTCGGTAAAGAAATCTTGAAGATTGTTCCTGGTAGAGTTTCCACCGAAGTCGATGCCAGATTATCTTTCAACAAAGAAGCCACCGTCAAGAAAGCTTTGGAAATCATTGCATTGTACAAAGAACAAGGTATCGACAAAGACAGAGTCTTGATCAAGGTCGCTTCCACCTGGGAAGGTATTCAAGCTGCCAGAGAATTGGAAGCCAAACACGGTATCCACTGTAACTTGACGTTATTATTCTCCTTTGCTCAAGCCGTTGCTTGTGCTGAATCTAACGTCACCTTGATTTCTCCATTCGTCGGAAGAATCTTGGACTGGTACAAGGCTTCCACCGGTAAAGACTACCAAGGTGAAGAAGACCCAGGTGTGCAATCTGTCAGAACCATCTACAACTACTACAAGAAATTCGGCTACAAGACCATTGTCATGGGTGCTTCTTTCAGAAACACCGGTGAAATCAAGGCTTTAGCTGGTGTTGACTACTTGACCATTTCTCCAAAATTATTGGAAGAATTGTTGACTTCTAGCGACCCAGTTCCAACTGTCTTAAGTGCTGAATCTGCTAAGAAATCAGACCAAGAAAAGGTCAGTTACGTCGATGACGAAGCTGCCTTCAGATTTGCTTTGAACGAAGATGCCATGGCCACTGAAAAATTGGCCCAAGGTATCAGAGGTTTTTCTGCTGACTGTGTTACTTTATTGAAACAATTGGAATCCAGATTCTAATTTGCTCACTCCACAAAAACCACTCATGTATAGTTAATGTTGATATGATATTATTTTTATGGGAGACGTCTTTGTACACAATCTATTCCACTTGTAGTCAACCTGCCTGTTCAAACGGTGCTCTTACACCATCAGTAATACCAAACTTGGGCAGTTTGTAAGCACGTACTAATGGGTATGTTACCCGGACTTCACCTTTTCGAGATAACAAATACGTCAAATTGTACTCTTTGAAGCAGACACAGTACATACAATACAATGACAAGACCAGAGACAGTAATCCCAGAGTGTCCCGAAACCCCATTTCCCATTGTACAACAAGGGGAAGTCGTTTCCGGGTTCGGAAGAGGATCATCAGAATTGGGTATTCCCACCGCCAATGTTCCTGTTACCGAAGAGATCAACAAGTTGGAAACTGGTATTTACTACGGTTGGAGTAAAATCTTTCCTACTAGCGACAAACAAGAATGTATTCGTATGCGAAATGACGGCAACAAAGTAGAGTTCAACTACGGAAAAAAGTTGTCAGCCCACGATGTCAACACAGTATACCCTATGGTGATGTCTATTGGGTGGAACCCATTCTACCACAACAAGGAAAAAACCTGCGAAGTCCATATCATCAACAAATTCGATGAGAACTTCTATGGTGCTAATATACATTACAACGTCTTAGGGTACATCAGACCCGAATTGAACTACACAACAAAAGGTACGTACTATTAATGACATAAAACGATATGGGTCGTTTACCAGTTGAGAGTTAATATGCACATCTCATTTGCATCCTACCTGCCCAACTGATTTAGTCAGCTCATCTCAAAGTAAAAATGTAGCAATATTGCATTCTGGTAACTTGACGTGACCACCACTTCCGCGACTTGTGTTCATTCCATTTACTAACATCTAGAGGCCCTTATAGACGACATTAACTTGGATATCAAGATTGCCTTAGAGGCACTTGCAAAAGAAAACTACCAAAAGTACCGTACACAATTATAATTCATTCTCGTATATAGACCCCAGCCCGTATATAGATTATATATACCCTATTCTAATTATACAACTCATCCTACGGCTGCCAATATGGTTGTGCTCCCACAGTGTCATGCGTGTGGCTTGCGCCTTCGAAGGCTTCCACGCATAAAGCAACCCTCCTTCATATAATAAATTTTCATGATAAGGATTAAATAGTTGTGAAATGAAGCCGTATAGTCTTACGAACAAGTGCTTTTCTACTCAACTAAATTGGTTTTTCATTCACCCTATGGGTCAATTTGGAAAATCCGTATGGTTACTTCCGGTTTTCACATTATTTCTACTATGGGAGCTTTATGACCCTCAGGCTGCGATCTACAGTGAAGATACCCACTGCAAAATCGCCACATCTTTACCCGGTTCTACTCCATACCAAACTAATCTGGCAACTGTACCGTTAGTATTCGATGCAAGCTCGAGTTCAACCACATCTTCCCAAGTAAACGGATGTGACTTCATTCGAGCTCATTGCGACGTTAACTACTATTCGATTGCAAAAAATTATTATTGCTCAAAATGGTATCCATCATATGGACTTCTTATATTGCACTGCATTATCATTCTCGTTAATGTGTCCGTCATTTGCATGATTTTGACCATTCTTGTATCGAATTATTTGTTCAAAGATTTGTCTCATTTATGTCATGTATTTGGGATTGGACATTCCACCATGAGTTCTGTTTTCGTCCCTATCACAAATACGTTCCCCGATCTCATTAATTTCTACGTAGCATTCAAAGCAAACTCATCGGACCTTGTGTTGGGCCAGCTCATAGGATCATTGTTGATTTTGTTCACTATTGTGTTGGGAACAATAGCAATCATGAACCTGCCATATCAAGTAATTCATCCCAAATTATTGTTGATCGATTTGATTTGGGTCATCGCTGTATTGTTGGTGTTTCTGTACATTTTATCAGATGGTCAAATTACAGTATTTGAGTGTGTTTCCATGACGGGGATATATTTATTCTACGTGGTATTTTTATCCTACTATGATAAAGATAAATGTGCAGCCATTGGAGATGTGTTGGACGAGAGAGATCGTCCCTACAATGTCGAAGATGCATTGTCCATCCTTTCTCATCAAGATATTCGGAAGTCTCCCATACCTGTACCGTCAAATACGACTCACCTTCTGCCTGGATATTTATCACCACCTAATGAAACCGATGGTTTTACATCATTCGATTCAATGGTAAGTGACTATGGTTCAATTTCTCCAGCAAAATCTCCAATTCTCGATGCAATCCATAGTGTTGAGGAGTTTGTCCTTGAACATTCAATAAATACTATGAACGTAATTGTCAAAACTATTGATTTGGGTCTATTTTTATTAATCCCGGTTAACTCAAATCCTATTGATGATTCGAGTGATGATGTTAATGAAAATAGTACTAGTAATATGGAAACAGAAAGCTTTGATTCTGATTTAATTGAAGATATTCTAGGCTGGGATTCATTGAAAAATTCCCAATATTTGAAATATTGGTACGTTATGGTCACGGCATTATTTCTCAATTTTGAATTCTTCCAACTTAGTGCAAAAGATTTAATACCTTCTATTAGTGTTTGCATGGTACTGACTGCAGTTATCAGTCGACTTTTGCCAAATTACATTAAGGAATTAGTTGTTGACTTTAGTGGAGTTTTTTTGAGTGTAATCATAACATCAAATGTTTCAATAGAAATATTGCAGTTGTTGAAGAATTTTGGTATAATACTAAGAATTTCTGAGTACATGCTTGGATTGATTGCATTCTCGTTGAGTAGTTGCATGAATGACTTTATAACAAATACAACTATTTCATCGATAAATCCAGCTTATGGGATAAACTCGTGTTTGGGAACGCCATTGATAACAATTTTAGTGGGTGTAGGTATTAATGGCTTGATTGTCATTAGTCAAACTCATCATTCAATTAAATTCTTCTTGAGCAATAGTGTCATTGTTACCACAGTATCGTTGGTGGTGATAATGGTCAACTTATTGGGGTATTTATCATTAAATGGCTGGAAATTTAATAAAACTGTTGGGTTCATAAACATTGGGTGGTATGTTGTCATATTGGGGATAAATTTATATTTGGGTGATTAAAAATGGATGCAACTTAAAGGTATGAAAGGATTTCGTCATCATACTTTGGTGTTAAAGTTTGTGAACTTTCTTGAAAATTGTATTTTTCAAGTTTCTTTAACGATTTGTTATAAATGGTAGAATTTTGGAACTTTGATTCAAATTCAGTAAATAATGACTTTTTTAATTCGTATGAAATGGAATAATATAATACATGTTCGAAAAACCAATCGTTATTGGTTTCTTTGATCAATTCCTTGAATAATTGTATCATGTACTCGTCATCTTTTCCGTTGATCATTCTTTCTATGTTAAGTAATTTTTCATAAATTGGCAATGGAATGAACACATTACTCTTGATATATTGCACTATGATGTCTTTGGCTCTTAGTATTTCACCAAGGAACACATGTAGGTCAACCAATTTTACGATCAACTTAGGATCATTGCAGAAAAATATTGCCCGATTTAAAAGAGTGATTGCAGCTCTATGGTCAGAGTTTTGAATGAAATAGTCGCAATATTTGATCCAAAATTGTGCGTATGATGCAGTTGGAATTAGGCAACGTTCATAAGTCAAACGAATGAAGTCATGGTGATAATTCTTCAATTCCAAAAAATCCAAGTACCTATCCCATATCCCTAGTTGCTGTTGCGAAACAAAATTCAAATCGAAATAAGGTTTGGACAATTTCTTTTCAAAGTTATAAAGCTCGTACACCTTGTACTGCGTTGTGATATATACATCAACAAAAATCTTTTTTAATTGCACAGCAGTTGATTTTAAGTCTAGCTTACTGAAGTTGTGCAATTCACGTTTGGGGACGAGCAAAGGAAGAATTGATTCTTTCAATTGTTTTGACGTGCCTAATTGGGCAATTTGGTCGAATAATATCTTAAAGAAATATTCATAGTGATACAAAGGAATTTCAATAATCATACGTAGTAAAACAAAGTATTTTAACTGATATTTGTTGTCCTGAGTTTGATAATTCTTGAGAAACGACAAGTATAATTTATAAAATTCGTAACTGTGAAAATGCAATCCTATTTTATTCCTAGCAGCCTCAAAGAGTGAAAGCACTTCATCAAGGTTATTACTTATGGTGTTAACTTTGAATTGCAAATAGTCAACCCACATCTCAATGCTATTATCTAGGTATTGGAAGCTTTGGCAATAGATGCCATTTGCCACATCAGTATTGCCCAACTTTAACTCCCAAGTAGCATATCTGATCCAGTAATTGAATAATAAGGGGTATTTTCTCAACAATCCCTTGTAGGATTCACGCAAAAGCTCTAACTCTTCAGCAGAGCTGGACTTGTTGATGCCTCGTTTTTGGTTAAATTCTGCTGTGGATATTAACTTTTCCCATAGTTCAAGGTTATTTGGATCCAGAACAAGCTCTGTAGACACCTTCAGCCATTCTTGATTGACTATACTTGACATTGGAAACTCGCTGACTTGTGGATTGATAGATTCTGATTTCGTACAAATTCATTTTGTATTCTGTCAGTATTGCACACAAAATACCACTCTAAATGTATTCGTTATAGACACATTTCCTAACCATTATGGAATATTAACAAGTTCTGTCAATCAATATACACCTTAATCTTCAATTTCTAGTGTCAAAAGTATCTATTTTGTGGGTATTCCTTTTAAATTCATAATATTGTCTTGAGATATCTTCGCGATGAGGAACTCGATAAACATATTTTAGCGATTTCTTTATCATTTAATCAAAAAAATAGGTTGCACGTGTCTTCTTGTAGTTTCTCATTATGTCCACTATCACTATGGATATGCTTTTCGATTCAATTTCAACCAAACGTCCCTCTTCAATGATAATTAAAGATTTTCACGTGATCGGATTTTGAATTTTTCACTTAATACTGAATTTATAGTGAAGGTAGAAGAGAACCCCCAGCGAATAATGTCTGACGATGAGTTTGGGTTAGAAGGAGGGCTCTTCGAAGAACCAGAAGGATTCTTGCCACCACCACCTCCACCACATTCAGCAATGTACGAACGTAAACGTGAAAATGTTACTCCAAAGACCATTGATTTGAGGTTAGTAGGTAAGTCACCACTTTGGGGCCATTTGCTTTGGAACGCTGGGATCTTCACTGCTGATTATTTAGATAAACATAGTAATGAATTAGTCAAGGGAAAATCGGTTCTCGAATTGGGGGCCGCTGCTGGTTTACCGTCATTGATCTGCTCTCTTAATGGGGCATCAAAAGTGATTTGCACAGACTACCCTGATGCCGATTTAATAAGCAACATTACCCACAATTTCAAAACTTTAGAATCCAGTAATAAACTTTCTCCATATCAAGTTAAAGGTTATATTTGGGGTAACGACTATACCGAGTTGGTTGAAAACGTTGTTGATAACCAAATTCCCGAAACCGAGAAATTCGACTTGATCATATTATCAGACTTGGTTTTCAACCATACAGAACACCACAAATTGTTGGACACATGTAGAAATTTGTTGAAAAGAACTGGGAAATGTTTAGTAGTATTCTCTCCCCATAGACCATGGCTATTAGAGAAGGATCTTGAATTCTTTACTACATGCGAAGAACATGATTTCAAGGCAGAAAAAATCGATTTGGTGACCTGGAAACCAATGTTCGAAGAAGACGAAGAAACCGTGGAAATAAGGGCCAGAGTTTACTCCTTCTTCCTTTTGCCACAATGGTAGCATAGAGTATAATAGATTAGTGTATTTTATAATCCCATCAAACTATATCATATCTGGTATTTTAATTAATAAGCTATATTGGTTGAAATGTAGTATGTATTAATATTGGATGGCTCAAAAGAAGTAAATAAATTGTTGCTTGTTCTTTATTAAATTTTGCATTTTTTTTAAATTTTTGCAGCCATTCCAAAATATATACTTTACAATTTTTAAATAAAGAACAAATGATGATATTGTCATTCTCACTGGTTTACTCTTCATTATCTCTGCATTATAAGCATCAACTTCGTTTGTGGTTCTGAAACTCTAATTTACCAGGTGTTAGATCACACAGTTCTACAAACATTCCTACACTACACTAAGACTTCTATAAAAAACTACTCAACTGTAGTGTATTTTGTCTCGATGGAGAGATAAATTATTGCAATAATGAATTGGTTCATCAGATAAAAGAAGGCAAAAACATACTTGGATTGTGACTTGCGCTGTGAATTACTATGATCTCCCAACAAACCACAACGGCTTGAAATAATCCCAACGGTAGATTAATTTTTTGTGCTCGTTCTGTTTACTCATTGAGATCAAATGTTCTAGACAGCTTCGTTACTTGTATTCTGTGGTAATTGCGGTAACATCTGTTCGTCTTCCTTACATAATGTGCCTTCCTTTTCTCAACGAGTCGCCACATTTACTGTTCAGTTTGTTATCTAGATATACATTTATTAAAAACGATTAAAATAGCTATATGACTTATTTAGCGTTAGAGTTCATCTTTCTTTTACCGTTGGTTAAAGTGACGTTAACGAATCTTCTGGTGTAAAGTAATCTGACGTAAGCTCTACCCTTTGGCTTCTTTGGCTTTTCTTGTTTGTCAACTTTTGGACATTGGTTTTTAACTTTACCAGCACGAGATAAGGAACCGTGAACTTTACCCTAAAATTTGTTAGTAAACAGACCATAATATTTCATCTTCGACAATTTTCATAAAAAAACTTGGAACCACATATTGATTTGGAGTTGTATATCTCATCGAAACCTGGTTTTCCAAATTCTCAGTTAACATGATGGATCATTAATCGTTGTCTATTTGATAGTGAACTGTCTTATTCATATCTTTGCCTTGTTGGTGACGTTACAAAATAGATGATATTTCTTATTTGATGACGGAAATCGGATGTGGAGGACTCGATAGTTTTTGAAGATTATTTGCCGGGAGCTTCACCACGGGAATCATTTTAGCAGTTATAAGACTCTTCTCGTGTGTATCATTTCAACATACCATTTTTACTAATTAGTATTTGGAGTTTATCTATAAAAAATTTGTTAGGGATTTTTCAATAAAATTATAGTGATGAAAATTCTCGCGGCAAAAAACTTTTTACAGGTTGGGTCGCTTCGACATTTTTACAGGTTGACAAAAAAATCGATTGTCCCAAATCACGTGAACATCTTGCAAACAAGGTCAATAACCCTAAGCGCAGGTGTGAACTAGTACCAGACAAGGAATTGAGTTCAGAGATGGGATAGAAGGTATATACCAAACTGGAGTACCTGGAGTAGTTTGATTTGCTGTTCTTATTGCAGGAATTCAATGGTTTTAGTTTAGATCTCTGGTTTCACGACTTGGTGAAATTCTCCACTACTCATGAACGATGCACCGTATGAGAGCGCCATATTTACAGCTAAGAGAGAGTTCTTGACGTACAAACCCTCGTAATGTTCAAGTCGGAAGTCTAAGGTTTGTATTCCGGGGACTACACCATAATGAGATAAGAGAACAATTAACGTTTGTGGAAACCTAAATAATAAAGATAACGGTATATAACCGTAGATAAGGCTGCGTCAACTCACCGCAAAAGATTACACTCACAGACCGACCAATTGCACGTTGTATTTACAGACAACTCTGCAATCATTAGTAGTAGGCTCTTGGGATGGAATACTGTACATCTATAGTTAGAACAGTGAATAAAGTCCATACATGAAATGGTCAAAATATGACTTTATACGGGTTTTCGCAAATCGCACTGGTGCATTGGCCGGTGACCCGAATAGCTCTCTTGCCAGGTTTTATTCCACCCAGTGAGTACTGACGTCGGGGTTTTAAAATGGCCACTATAATACTATGCACTGGTTACTATTGTCATAAACTATCGATACTCACACCGAGCTTTTTAGCACCATTACAAAGGTTATGATGACCACGACTAAAATTAGCACAATCAACGTCATTATTGATAATCTCGTCGCTGGGTAGTAGTTCTTAGTTAGCATATGTTGCACCTGGTAAAACCTTACAAAGCCCATCAACAACGTAATAATGCCTAGAATAATAAAAATTGACCCCAACGGTTTCCCGTATTTGTCAATGGCTTTCCCCTTGCCCAACTTGTCATCTGCTAAAGGTATTGTAGAATCATTAATGTCCACCTTAGTGGACTTGTTCTCTAATCTAAACAATTGTGTTACTCCTACTCCAATAGTTACAAATGAAAGCGATGTTCTCAACCACGCCAAAAACGTCCTCTCATTAGCCATATGGTCTCTAGCCACGGAGCCTTTGTTCTCAAGAACTAGAGATTTGGTTGAACCGATAATGTCCCACCATGACGTCTCCGAACCAGGTGCCTCGATTTCGTTAGGTTGTGCAACACTACGATTTGTCCGTGAGGTCACGGTGGTTTCGTTTCCAAGCCGTGCCGACGAAATAGAACGATCAATAGCAGCCATGGCTCACTCAAGAGATATGGTCTTCATCGTCCCTAGTTTCTTGTAGTCGTTATCGCGTGTACCGTGTCTAGTCATGTGACAATCGATAATTTGATAACTTAAACTTCAACTGTGGTGTCAATGGCAATTGCACCCACAATGGAAGTTGCGCCATCGTTTTCGTTACTTCGACCGCGGTTTGAACTATTACTGCGTCTAACACTGTGGACTTGTTTACCATGTATTGAGCATTAGCCTACACATAATATGTACGAACGAAATAATGATTTCAAAGACACGGATATATTGAAAAGAAGCCCGAAGATGCAGCGTAAAACCACACCGCGAGACTTCAACAATCAAGGCACAATAATGGCACGAACGCATCCGAAAAATTGCCGGTGCAGCTGCCGAGTATATGTGATGTGCTGCAAACAAGGCGTTGGAGTTTTAGTTATATACAAACCAAACCATCACCTAAGTAACGACAAGCAAGTGATGCAACTCGAGCTTCGCGTCTTGGTGCCACGCAATATGACTACCATGGTTGTGGCAGGCAGTGCTCAAACACCGACGCAATGTGGTGCGCAACAACTCAGAAACAAAAGTAGAAGTGAACAGATATTTCATGAGATTGGTAAAATGCCCTTTTGAAATACAGGAGAGATGAGTTGTGGTTACCAAATGTTGAAACTGAATCCAGTTAGGCTTACTGTTAATGATTTCTAAAATGCGATTTCCAGGTTTCCCGAAGGAAACTGTTTAGGGGAACCAAGCAAGACAATAGTGATGAGTGCGTGGCACAACGTCCAAGACTGATTGACAAGAATTCTGTATTATGCAACTATAAAAATGTATACGTCATAGAAATGATATTTTGTGATGTGGTGAAACTTCTGTAGAGAGTCTTGATGCTCTTGGTGCTGAAACCTAATGCTGTTGAGCCTCTGAAGGGCAACACACCACTGTTCGAACTTGAAGGAACGGAATGAAGTAAAATTAAAATTTCAATACGCTATGAAATTTTCAAATGCAATGCACTACTGCATGGTGCGACAGATCAAACCACGATGACTGTTAATGCTAAAATGCTGAATACCATCAACCACAACCTATAATTAATGGATGTATTACCCCCAACAATACGTTTCGATTTGATTGAAACTCCTCCGTTCGTCACTGTAGAATATGTCCTGATTTTTCCCACTTCTCCCGATAAGGAACCCATCCCTACGGCACCTGATGGAACTGATACTGAAATAGTTATTGGAGTTTTGAAGCTTTGAGTGTACGGAACTTGAAATGTAGTTAATGCTCCATTGATGACTGAAGTAACCCACACAGATGTGGGCGATGCTGTACTTGTGGTTGTTGTTGTGATAGAAGAGGACAAACTTGTGGTGTCAGCACCCAAGGCAATGGATGCAAACACCACCCAAAGGAGCAGGAAAATCTTCATTGGTGACCTTACGTGCTAGATCAAAGAGCCAGGGATATCAACGCTTTATATATATTTTTTTTGTAACTAAAAATATCATGCCTTCATGAGCGTAAGGCTGAAGTAAAAAAATCTAGCATGTTTCCATAAACACCCCCTAGATGCCAACCACACAGGATGCTTCTGCCACAAAATTCAATGCCAATTGTAAATACCTGAATTTCACATATCCCCGGGCATCTTTCTCGATATTAACTATACTACCACTCTATTGGCGATATTGTCCCAATTACCTTCGATTTCCCAAAGTTATTTAAAACCGGCCGGAAAAACTTACTTGGGTTTGTGCATGAAAAGAAATTTTTGACGTGGTAAAATTACTCAAACCAACACCTTCTCACCACTTCACGACCACTAATCTCCTTGCTAGATATAAATAACATCGGTCAAATATATATTGTCATCATTAGTTTCACAGGCCCTGGACTATTTACATCATTACTACGGCTTTCTTACTCTCATAATGGGCCAGAATCAAAAAATTCACCTCCGTTTTGACAAACAGCTCTCGCATAACGTTAAATCCAGAACATGAAATGATGATGAAAGAAGGCACTGGCAACACCGGAATTAGTACCGGCAAATCTTTATTCTTAGTAGTTCTGTACCTGGGATGCACGTATACATGGAACGTCGGATCATCCTGCATTTTCTCATCTAGAAATAATCTGCGTTTCCTATACAATTCAGGACAACAATAGGATCTTCCTAAAGACTACCAAAATTGCGCCTGGTTTTTGTTGTTTGCATAACTTGTTCAGCAACACAATCGGCAAAAACGGAATTTTCAGCATAATACCGTTTCTGTGTCTTATTGTTCTTTATGTTTACCAAACAAGGTGTTTGCTTTTGATTTCTCGTATCTCTATCTTAGTAATCTCCGCAATTTACAACCAGTTCCTTAATTACATCATAAACAGTTATTTCCGGCCGCGATCTCTCTGTTAGGAAATAAAACCGAGTGCTTGTATGTACTTACCATGGCCCCAAAGTTTCTCACATTTGCATATCAGTAAAATGATTGTACATATATATGCGTCGTGTCATACGTCGATTGCTCATCTCTCAAAAATTCGGTAAAACGAACCTTAATCGCGTGTTCAACAGATAATTCAATTTCCAAGTTTGGAAACGATCATGAGCCCATTGAGTATATTGTAATGTCATGCTTACACATGTCCCTAATATTTTCTTCTTTACTGCTTGGTAGATTTGCTTTTCCTTCCTAAATGAAGTAATCAACAGTAGGTTTCTTAGAAGGCACTGTATTCACGTCCTGTGTCGCAGCATGAAATACCTTGTAATCACGATTTAAATTGTCATCAATGGCCAAAACCGAAGCAATGTTTCCACAGCGATAACAATAGTTTGGAGCTGACCATACGGTCAGCAACATCGAATTGAACATCTCCTTATATCCTTCCATGACTAATTGGTGGGCCCTCGTTATTAGAGATATATCATTGGTTTGGCAGAACTGTTTAACCTCATTTTCTCCAAATAAATAACCTGCTCCTCGAGGACTCAATGCCCAGGTAGGAACGTCTTCTGGATCAGACCATAGTAAATCGCACATCCCTCCGTCGTGGGGCACCTCTTGCTTTCTATCTAAAATTCTAATTTGATCTATAGTTTCGATATCTGGACTCAACCCACCATGAATAC
>ERZ778017.2481-NODE-2481-length-14878-cov-4.761654_pt1 | contig 14878 bp, 11 predicted proteins | sample MGYA00375747_ERZ778017 | MGnify/ENA primary metagenome ERZ778017 (study PRJEB29350, sample SAMN05509838) | bioreactor metagenome | biome: bioreactor; material: wastewater | place: South Africa: University of Cape Town | collected 2014-03-17 ...
GCGGAAACGACGCTCGAAACAGGTAGCCCGAAAAAGATCGGCCCGTTTGAAGTCCCGAAAGCCATGTGCTCCGGGCCGTCGGCAGCGCTGGCGACGGCCTTCCAAATCAAGGGCGTCAACTATTCGATCTCTTCCGCCTGCGCGACGAGTTCCCACTGCATCGGCAACGCCACCGAGTTGATCCAGTGGGGCAAGCAGGACGTGATGTTCGCCGGCGGCTGCGAAGAACTCGATTGGACGCTGTCGGATCTCTTCGACGCGATGGGCGCCATGTCATCGCACTTCAACGCCACCCCTGAGAAACCCAGCCGCGCCTACGACAAGGACCGCGATGGCTTCGTAATCGCGGGAGGCGCGGGCGTCGTCGTGCTTGAGGAGCTTGAGCACGCAAGAGCGCGCGGCGCCAAGATCTATGGCGAGGTCAAAGGATACGCGGCGACGTCCGACGGCTACGACATGGTGGCGCCGTCCGGAGAGGGAGCCGAACGCTGCATGCGTCTCGCGCTGAAAGGTTTCGACGGCAAGGGTCTGCCGAAGATCGATTACATCAACCCGCACGGCACCAGCACGCCCGTCGGCGACGCTAAGGAAATCGACGCCATTCGCGCCGTCTTCGGCAACGCGATTCCGCCGATATCCGCGACGAAATCGCTCACCGGCCATTCGCTCGGCGCCATCGGCGTGCAGGAGGCGATCTTCTCGCTTCTTATGATGAACAACGGGTTTATTTGCGAAAGCGCCAACATTGACGAGCTCGATCCGGCCTTCGCCGACATACCGATCGCTCTCAGTCGCATCGACAACGCCGACCTTAACTGTGTGATGTCGAATAGCTTCGGTTTCGGCGGGACCAATGCCACTCTGATCTTCGGCCGGCACGATGCTTAACTAGCGGCACGATCGCGAGCATCGCCAGTCATCCTTGAGCGGCAGACGGGCGATGAGTATGCGAGTATATAAGCGCGGCAGCGGCTGGTTTGACGTGCGCGGCCGCACCTTTGGTGACAAAACGAGGCTTCCAATGACCGACATCGATATCGCCAAGCCGGGCCCCCTCATGGCGGGTAAACGCGGTCTGGTGATGGGCGTCGCCAACGATCGATCCATCGCTTGGGGTATTGCGCGCATTCTTGCAGGCCAGGGCGCGGAACTGGCATTTACCTATCAAGGCGGTGCCTTCGGCCGCCGCGCGGTGCCGCTCGCGCAGTCGCTCGGCTCCAAGATCATCGAGGAATGCAACGTCCTCGATCTTGCAAGCGTCGACAACGCTTTCGATCGCATCAAGAAGGAATGGGGCAGCCTCGACTTCGTCGTGCACGCCCTCGCCTATTCCGATCCGAAAGAGCTGGCCGGCCGCTACGCCGACACGACACGCGAGAACTTCATCAACTCGATGGTGATTTCGTGCTTCTCGTTCACTGAAGTTGCGAAACGCGCCGCGGCACTGATGCCGAATGGCGGTTCGCTGATTACACTGTCTTACGGCGGCGCGACCCGTTGGGTGCCGTCCTACAACGTCATGGGCGTCGCCAAAGCCGCGCTTGAAGCCTCCGTCCGCTACCTCGCAGCCGACCTTGGGCCGCAAGGCATCCGCGTCAACGCGCTCTCGGCAGGGCCGATGCGTACGCTCTCGGGCGCCGGCGTCTCGGACGCCCGCGTCATCTTCAATTTCCAGCGCGATAACGCGCCGCTGCAGCGCACGCCGACCCTCGACGAGGTCGGCGGCTCCGCGCTCTACTTGCTCTCGCCATTGTCTGGCGCCGTTACCGGTGAAGTTCATTTCGTCGACTGCGGCTATAATACCGTTTCGATGCCGACCCTTCAGGGCCTCAAGGAGCACGATGCTGACGCCAAGGGCCCGAGCACGTCGCCATCCGCTGCGGCGGAGTGATCCATCGAAGCCGTTGACGTCCGCCGCCGCGCATCGCAAACACTCGGGCCATGATCGGCGTCTTTGATTCAGGTCTCGGGGGCCTCACCGTTCTGCGCGTCCTTATCGAGCGGTTCAAAGCCGCCGATTTCGTGTATCTCGCCGATCACGCGCACGTCCCTTACGGCAATCGTCCGTCTGAGGATATTATCGGGTACACGCGGGACTGCGTCGAAGACCTGTTCGACCGCGGCGCCAAGCTTGTGCTCCTTGGCTGCAACACCGCGACAGCCGTCGCATTGAGACGCTTGCAGCAGGAGTGGCTGCCCAAAAGCCGGTGGGCTGGAACGCACAACGTTCTCGGCATCGTCGCGCCGACCGTCGAAGGCGCGACGCAAACGCCGTGGGCCGTGACCTCGCCCCAATATCCGCAGAAGTACAATACCGACACCATCGGCGTTTTCGGCACGACGCGCACGGTATCGTCCGGCGTCTATCCGGAAGAAATCAGCAAACGCTGCCCCAAGGTCATAGTCGTCCAGCAGATTTGCTCGGAGCTGGCGGGTGCCATCGAGGAAAAGCGTCCTGAGGCAGAACTCGAGCACTTGGTCCGTCTCGGCGTGTCAGGCCTTCTTGACGGGACCAATGGGATGCCGCCGCATCGCGCCATCCTCGGCTGCACGCACTTCCCTCTCGTCGAGCACTTGTTTCGCAAGCACCTGCCACCGTTCACGCGCATCCTCTCCCAGCCCGAGGTCGTCTCCGACAGCTTCGAGGATTACCTCGCGCGCAAGCCGCATTATCTGAACGGCAACGAGAGCGGGAAGCTGACGCTCCTCACGACGGGCGATCCAAGCGACGTCAGCGAAAAAGCTCGCGTCTTCTGGCCCGATGTACCCGCCTTCGCCCGCGCCTGAAGAACACGCGCCACTGACGCCTCCACATCCTCCATGGCCGGGCTTGACCCGGCCATCCAGAAAAAATTCGTCCGAGATGCCGCCCTGGATGGCTGCATCAAGGGCGGCCATGACGCGAGAACGTTGGAAAAGAAAAAAGGCCGCCGGATAGTTGATCCGGCGGCCTCATTTCATTCAGTGATGTGATCGATCCGATCAGTTGCGCTCGCGGCGCGGACCGCGAGGACCACCACGGCCGCCTTCACGGCGCGGCGGGCGGCTCTCGAACACTTCCTCCGGCTCGCCCTCGGCGCGCGGGATTTCCTGCCCCGTCGTCTGATCGACGATCTTCATCGACAGCCGCGTTTTGCCGCGATCGTCGAAGCCCAGAAGCTTCACGTAAACCTCCTGGCCTTCCTTCACGACATCGCCGACCGACTCGGGACGACCCGGTGCCAGCTGCGAAATGTGAACGAGACCGTCCTTCGCGCCAAAGAAGTTCACGAAGGCGCCGAACTCCATGATCTTTACGACCTTGCCCTTGTAGATCTGTCCGACCTCGGGCTCCGACGTGATGCCACGGATGCGGGCGAGCGCCTTCTCGATCGACTCGCGATTGGCCGACGCGATCTTCACCGTGCCGTCATCCTCAATGTCGATCTTGGCGCCCGATTCAGCGACGATCTCGCGAATGACCGAACCGCCCGAACCGATAACCTCGCGGATCTTGTCGACGGGGATTTTGATCGTCTCGATGCGCGGCGCGAACTCACCGAGCTCTTCACGCGCACCGGTCAAGGCCTTCGACATTTCACCGAGAATATGGATGCGGCCGTCGTGCGCCTGATCGAGCGCGATCCGCATGATCTCCTCGGTGATGCCGGTGATCTTGATGTCCATCTGCAGCGAAGTCACGCCGTTCGCGGTGCCCGCCACCTTGAAGTCCATATCGCCGAGATGATCTTCGTCACCAAGAATGTCGGAAAGAACGACGAACTCCTCACCTTCCTTGATGAGGCCCATAGCGATACCGGCGACTGGCGATTTCAGCGGCACGCCCGCGTCCATCAAAGCCAGCGAAGATCCGCAGACCGTCGCCATCGACGACGAGCCGTTGGACTCGGTGATCTCGGAAACGACGCGCAGCGTGTAGGGGAATTCCTCCTGCGACGGAAGCATCGGATGGATCGCGCGCCACGCGAGCTTGCCGTGACCGATTTCACGGCGGCCGGGCGAACCCATGCGACCGACTTCGCCGACCGAGTAAGGCGGGAAGTTGTAATGGAGCAGGAAGCGCTCCTTCTTCGTTCCTTCGAGGCTGTCGATGTACTGCTCGTCCTCGCCCGTGCCGAGCGTGGCGACGACCAGCGCCTGCGTCTCGCCGCGCGTGAACAGCGCCGAACCGTGCGTCCGCGGCAGAACGTGAACTTCCGATAGGATCGGACGCACCGTCTTCAGATCGCGGCCGTCGATGCGCATCTTCGTCTTCAAGACGTCGCCGCGCATGATGTCCATTTCGAGCGCCTTGAAGGCGTCCGAGAGCAGCACCTTCTCGTTCGGATCGTCGGCCGGGATCGCGATACCTTCGGTAATGGCCTTCTTCGCCTGCGCGACGAGATCCTGACGTTTCTGCTTCTCCTTCGTGGAGAAAGCTTCTTTGAGCGTTTTTTCTGCGAGCTTCTTCACATCGCCCGCATACTTCGCCTTGTCGGGGATCTGAATGTCCCACGGCTCTTTCGCGGCCTTCTCGGCGAGCTTGATGATCGCCTGGATGACGGGCTGCATATGCTTGTGGCCGAACATCACGGCTTCGAGCATCTGCGTTTCCGGGAGCTCCTTGGCTTCCGATTCAACCATCATCACGGCGTCATGCGTGCCCGCGACGACGAGATCGAGCGAGCTTTCGACCATCTCATCGACCATCGGGTTCAGCACGAACTCGCCGTTGATGAGGCCGACGCGCGCTGCGCCGATCGGGCCGAGGAACGGCAGCCCCGAGAGCGTCAACGCCGCCGAAGCCGCGACCATGCCGAGAATGTCGGGATCGTTTTCGAGGTCGTGCGACAGCACCGTCACGACGACCTGCGTTTCGTTCTTGAAACCTTCGACAAAGAGCGGACGGATGGGCCGGTCGATGAGGCGCGACGTCAGCGTCTCCTTCTCCGTCGGACGGCCTTCGCGCTTGAAATAGCCGCCCGGGATTTTGCCGGCGGCGTATGTGCGCTCCTGATAATTTACGGTCAGCGGAAAAAAGTCGATGCCCGGCTTCACGGAGCGCGCGCCGACGACGGTCGCCAGAACGGTCGTATCACCATACTGCGCCATCACGGCGGCATCCGCCTGACGGGCATAGTGGCCGGTTTCGAGCTTCAGCTTGCGGCCACCCCAGTCAATTTCGACTCGATGGATATCAAACATGTTGGATCTTTCGTTTTCGCTTTTCTATTCGGTCGGACTTGCCCGGCGGCCTCGTGCCAGCCGAGCACCTATGGCGCCGGCACCAGAAGGCGCCGGCGGCTCTCTTTTCTAAGTATGTGTGCTTGCGGCCATGCGTGGCCCCGTCCTGGGCGCGAGACGTTTCGCGCGGCTTAACGGCGGATGCCGTTCTTCTCGATGATCTTCTGATAACGCGCGTTGTCCTTGCTCTTCACATAGTCGAGCAGCTGACGGCGCTGGCTGACCATCTTCAGCAGGCCGCGACGCGAGTGATTGTCTTTCTTGTGCAGCTTGAAATGTTCGGTCAGCTCGTTGATGCGATGCGTGAGAACCGCGATCTGAACTTCCGGCGAGCCGGTGTCGTTGGACTTGGTCGCGTTGTCTTTGATGACAGCTGTCTTAGCCTCACGGCGATGAGGCGCGATCTGCGACATCGGTTTCTCCTTTCAAAATCTGGAGTTGGTCTGAAGCGGCCACGGCCGGGATGTCGTCCAGCGGGGTCGCAAACGAAAGCCGCGCGAAAGTGCCAGCACCTCGCGCGGTCGGAGCTACTTATACACGAACCACGGGCAAACGCGAGATTGAATCGAAGTCAAAATTATTTAGATATTTTAATGCCTTACCATCGCGTCGCAGCCTATAGAGTATTCAACCGAGGTTGAAAACCCGCGTCGGATGCAGCGCGCCCTTCGCAAGCTCGCCCAAAGCGATAAGACGGCCCTTCGAGGTTGCATAGGCGGGCCCCGACAGGATCGGGGCATCGCGGCCCCGGATTAAGACGGTCTGGCCCCGCGCCAAGCTCGCGGCATCCGATTGCGACACGAGCAGCTCCGGCAAATCGGCGAGCGCCGCCTCGACGGGCTGCAGCAACTGCGAAAGCTGACCGGGATCACCGGAATCGGCGGCAGCCATGAGGTCGTCCATGGTGACCGCAGCCTCCTCCTCGAACGGCCCGACGCGCGTCCGGCGCAAGGCGATGACGTGCCCATGACAGCCGAGAAGACGGCCCATGTCGCGGGCCAGCGCCCGCACATACGTACCCTTGCCGCAGCGTGCTTCGAACACGCTGGTAGCCTCATCCGGCATATCGACAAGCTGCAAGCTGTCGATAAAGACCGGACGCGCTTCGAGCACGACTATTTCACCGTCTCGCGCCAAATCGTAAGCCCGCGCGCCATCGACCTTGATCGCGGAATAGGCCGGCGGCACCTGCATGATCTCGCCGTGAAACTGCGGCAACAGCGCTTCGATGCTGGCGCGATCGGGGCGCAGGTCGCTGGTCTTGGTGACAGTGCCCTCGGTATCGTCCGTGTCGGTCTCTGCGCCCCAGCGAACCGTAAAGCGGTAAGCCTTCTCGCCATCGACCGCGAATGAAACCGTCTTGGTCGCTTCCCCGAGCGCGATCGGCAGAATGCCGGTGGCGAGCGGATCGAGCGTCCCCGAGTGTCCGGCTTTCTGCGCGTTGAACACCCGCCGGATAATGCCGACGGCCTGCGTCGACGTCATGTTGATCGGCTTATCGAGTACGAGCCAGCCGTGAATCGGCAAGCCATTCTTGCGGCGTCCCATCGTTATGCTTTCCCCGTGTCGCGCCGAACTTTTTCGCTATCGAGCAGCCGGTCGATGCGGGTTGCCTCTTCGAACGTTTCGTCCTCGCGGAAACGCAAATCCGGCGCGTAGCGGAGGTTCAACGTGTGTGCGACTTCGGCACGGATATATTTCTTGTTGCGCGTCAGTGCCTCGATGACCGGTTTCAGGTCCTGGCCGCCAAGCGGCATCACGTAGACGGTGGCGAGCTTCAGATCGGGAGACAACCGCACCTCTGGGATCGTGATGACGTGAGATGCGAGCACGTCGTCGTGGACTTCGCCGCGCGACAGCATCTCGGCGATCTTGTGCCGGATCAACTCACCGACGCGCAACATGCGCTGCGACGGCGCTTTCGCGCCCGAATGCGAAGACTTTCTTGTCATTTTCTTTCCGCCGCGGACTCGGACCGCGCTCGGCCTCTTGAGACAGTGTGAACAGAACTTCGGCTCGAAGAGCCGGGCGGCCAAGGGCCGCCGCAGAGCTGGCCCGTGCGGTATTTGCCGCGCGGATCAGCCAGCGTGAGCGATTAGAGACTTCTTGCGATTGTCTCGACCTGGAAACATTCGATCTGGTCGCCTTCGCGAATGTCCTGGTAGTTGGCGAAGGACATGCCGCACTCCTGACCGGAGACGACTTCCTTGACATCGTCCTTGAAGCGCTTCAGGATCGAAAGCGTACCTTCGTGAATGACGACGTTGTCGCGCAGCAGGCGAACCTTGGCGCCACGCTCGACCTTGCCCTCCGTGACGACGCAACCCGCAACCTTGCCGGCCTTGGAGATATTGAAGACCTGCTTGATCGATGCGTAGCCGAGGAATACCTCGCGCTTCGTCGGCGCGAGAAGGCCCGACATCGCCGCCTTCACCTCATCCACCAGATCGTAGATGATGTTGTAGTAGCGTATCTCGACGCCCTGGCTGTCGGCCGCCTGCTTCGCCTGCGCATTGGCGCGAACGTTGAAACCGATCACGATCGCCTTCGACGCGGCAGCAAGCGCGATGTCCGATTCAGTGATGCCGCCGACGCCCGAATGCACAAGCCGTGCTTCGACTTCCTCGTTGCCAACCTTGCGCAACGCGCCCGCGATGGCTTCGACGGAGCCCTGCACGTCGCCCTTGACGACGAGCGGAAATTCCTTGCGCCCGGCATCCTTGAGCTGCTGCATCATCTGCTCGAGCGTGCTCTTCGAACCCGCCGAGCCCAGCGTCTCGCGGCGCTTGCGGACACGATAATCCGTCAGTTCGCGAGCCCGCGCTTCGTTTTCGACGACGGCGAATTGATCGCCGGCTTCCGGCGCCGAGTCGAACCCGAGCACCTCCGCCGGAACCGACGGCCCGGCCGATGCGATGTTCGCGCCATGATCATCGAGAAGCGCCCGGACGCGTCCCCATGCGGTGCCCGCAACGATGATGTCGCCGACGTGCAATGTGCCGCGCTGGACAAGAACGGTGCCGACCGGCCCACGCCCACGTTCGAGCTTGGCTTCGATGACGATGCCATCTGCGGTGCGAACCGGATTCGCCTTCAAGTCGAGAATTTCGGCCTGCAGGTGAATTGCTTCGAGCAGCTTGTCGAGATTCGTACGCTTCAAGGCCGAAACCGGCACTTCGAGCGTATCGCCGCCCATGCTCTCGACGACGATCTCGTGCGAGAGAAGATCTGTGCGCACGCGGTTGGGATCGGCCTGCGGCTTGTCGATCTTGTTGATCGCGACGATGATCGGAACCTTGGCGGCCTTGGCGTGATTGATGGCTTCGACCGTCTGCGGCATGACGCCGTCATCGGCGGCGACGACCAGCACGACGATGTCCGTCACCTTGGCGCCGCGAGCCCGCATCGCCGTGAACGCTTCATGGCCTGGCGTGTCGATGAACGTGATTTTATCGCCGTTCGTCGCCTTCACCTGGTAAGCGCCGATGTGCTGCGTGATGCCGCCCGCTTCTCCGGACACGACGTTCGCAGAACGGATAGCGTCGAGCAGCGACGTCTTGCCGTGATCGACGTGCCCCATGATCGTGACGACAGGTGCGCGGGATTCCAGCGCCGCATCGTCGGAATCCTTGTCGCCGACAAAGCCGATTTCAACGTCAGCTTCCGAGACGCGCTTCGACGTATGCCCGAATTCCTGAACGATGAGTTCCGCCGTGTCGGCATCGACGACGTCGGTGATCTTATGCATCGCACCTTGCTGCATCAGGTACTTGATCAGATCGACGGCGCGCTCCGCCATACGATTGGAGAGTTCCTGGATCGTGATGGCTTCAGGAATGATCACCTCGCGCGCAATTTTCTCGCGCGGTTGCTGAATGCCCATCGCCTTCAGCTTTTCTTTTTCGCGCTTGCGCTTCAGCGATGCGAGCGAACGAACCTGGGCTTCGCGGTCGAAGTTGGTGATCGTCAGCTTCTGGCGCGTGCGCCCGTCGTCGTTTGCTTTAACGGCTGGACGCGCAACTTTCACGCCGCCGGGACCGCGCTTGCGGCTCTCCTCGTCTTCGACCTGAACACGCGCGACGGCCGGGCGCGGCGCGCGAACCGGTTTTTCGATCGTCGTCGCATCGGCAGGTGAAGCACCACGACGCGAGGGGATCGGCAATTCGATCTCGCGCGGGCGTCCGGCTTCGCGCGGCATGTATGCGGTATTTCCCGTCGGCCGCCCGCCTTGTCTTTGGAAGGACGGTCGACCGCCTTCGCGCGGCGGGGGCGCGCCAGCCTCGCGGCGCTCTCGCGGAGGAGGCGTCTCGCGCGCAGCCGGAGCGGCGGGTTGTGATTCTGCTGGCTTCGGAGCGGCAGCTGCGGGGGCCGCAGCAGGAGCGGCAGGTGCGCTCGGCGGCGCAACGTCCTTTTCACGCGGTTGCGGCTCAGGCGGCCGGGCGACCGGCTCGAAACGAACGGGTTCGGCTTCCACGCTGCGGCTCGCGCCTTCCGCGCGCGCAGCGGCAAGCGCACGCTCACGCGCCGCCCGTTCCTCGTTCGAAAGTGTGCGACCCTGGGACTGGTTGGAAGATGCCTGCCTGGCCACCGGAGGCGGCGGAGCTTTGACCGGCGGCGGAGCTGCCTCGACAGGCGCCGCCGTAGTCGCAGGCGCGCTTTCGCCGCCTTCTGAACCTGGACCACCGAGCCTGCGCGTCTTCTTTTTCTCGACGACGACGGATTTGGACCGTCCGTGACTGAAGTTCTGCCGCACATGCCCGGACTCGACCGTTCGCTGCAGTGACAGCTGCTTGCGCGCTCCTACGCGAATGGTCTTATCGGTCTGGTCGTTCGAATCCGTCATGCGTTGTCCGTTCAGCCTTCGCTTGAAGCTTCAGAAAAAATATTGGCGGTCTGTGTCGCTGAGGACCGGTAGCGCATCAGGCGCTCCGCTTCCTCAAGAAACCGATCCGACAGGCCTCCGGGTGTGAGGGCAGCATGTACCACACTTCCCCGGCCAATAGCCAAGCTCATTTGCGCGATTGTCAGAACATCGACAACCGGCGCCGCCTGGCCCCGAGACCCCTGAATAGCCCTGAATTTCCGGTCGATCTTGGAGCGCCCGTCGGCAGCCGCATCGGTCCCGTGCAGCACCACGGCCACAGGACCTTTGTCCAAGGCGGCGGACACTTTCTCAAAACCCGAAACAAGCAGCCCCGCCTTATTCGCAAAGGACAGGGTCCCCAAGAGATGCTTAACCATCAGGGCACCGACACATTCGGCGAGATCCGCCGGTGCCTCCGCCTTGGTCTTGAGGCTCTTGGCAAATGTGTTGGTCTTTACCGCTTTTTCAACCAGACGGCGATCGCAGCCGATCCATACGCCGCGCCCCGGCAGCCGGCGATCGAGATCGAGCACAACCGTGCCGTCCGGCGACAGCACGAAACGGATCAGATCCTTCGGATCAAGGCTTTGCCGCGTAACGGCGCACAGCCGCTCGGGCGCGGAGGCTTTGCTGCCCCGCTCCGTCGCAAACCGATGTTGCCGCTCTGTCATCACGCGCGCTGTCAGCCTCTCCGAACATCACCTTCAGCCCTGAGCGCCGGCGTCGTCCGACGCGGCTTCAGGTTTGGCTTCCGCTTCGTCATCCGCAGCTTTTTCGAGGTCTTCCGGTTTGATCCATCCGGCGTGGACGCGAGCCGCCATGATCATGTTCTCGACGTCGGTGCGCGACAGCTCGAAGCCGTCGAGAATGCCCTTGTGCTTGACGGCATCGGCGTCCTTTTCCTTCTTGCGCTCCGTCCAGCCGACAAGCTCGTCCGTGGCGCAGTCGGCGAAATCCTCGACCGTTTTGACGCCGTTCTCGCCGAGCGCCACCATCATCGCGGTGTTGATGCCGGGGATCTCCGCCAACTCGTCGGCAACGCCGAGCTCGCGTCGCTTCGCGTCGCGTTCGGCTTCCTGCTGCTCCAGGTATTCGCGCGCACGGCTCTGGATCTGCTCCGCCGTACCCTCGTCGAAACCTTCGATATGCGCGATCTCGGAAAGATCGACGTAAGCGACTTCCTCGATGCTCGCGAAGCCTTCCGTCACCAAAAGCTGCGCGATGACTTCGTCGACGTCGAGCGAATCCATCAACAGCTGCGTGCGTTCCGCGAATTCCTTCTGGCGCCGCTCGCTCTCTTCTTGTTCCGTCAGGATATCGATATCCCAACCCGTCAGCTGCGAAGCGAGCCGCACGTTCTGGCCGCGCCGTCCGATCGCCAGCGAGAGCTGCGCTTCCGGAACGACAACCTCGATGCGATTTGAATCTTCATCGAGCACGACCTTCGTGACTTCGGCCGGTGCGAGCGCGTTGACGATGAAGCTCGCCGCATCCGGATTCCACTGAATGATGTCGACCTTCTCGCCCTGAAGCTCGTTGACGACCGCCTGCACGCGGGCGCCGCGCATACCGACGCAGGCGCCGACCGGATCGATCGAAGAATCTTTCGAAATGACGGCGATCTTGGCCCGGCTTCCCGGATCACGAGCGACCGATTTGATCTCGACCACGCCGTCGTAGATCTCGGGAACCTCAGCGCGGAACAGCGTCGACATGAACTCCGGGCGCGCGCGCGTCAGGAAGATCTGCGGCCCGCGCTGTTCCCGGCGCACGTCATAGATATAGGCGCGAATGCGATCGCCAAGCCGGACGTTTTCGCGCGGGATCATCTCGTCGCGGCGAATGATACCTTCCGCGCGCCCAAGATCGACGATGACGTTGCCGTATTCGACGCGCTTTACCGTGCCGTTCGTCGTATCGCCGACGCGATCTTTGTATTCGGAGAATTGCCGGTCGCGCTCGGCTTCGCGAACCTTCTGGACGATGACCTGTTTGGCATTCTGCGCGGCGACGCGGCCGAATTCGAGCGGCGGCAGCGTCTCGGCGATCATATCGCCGACCTTGGAGTCCGGGTTGCGCTTCTTCGCATCCTCGAGATTGATCTGCGTCGCATCGTTTTCGACGTCGTCGACAACGGCCAGCACGCGCGTCAACTTGGCTTCGCCGGTTTTCGGATCGATCTCACAGCGAATGTCGTTCTCCGCGCCGTAGCGCGATTTCGCGGCCTTCTGGATAGCGTCTTCCATCGCCTCGATGACGATCTTTTTGTCGATCGTCTTCTCACGCGCGACCGCGTCTGCGATTTGCAAAAGCTCAAGCCGGTTGGCGCTAATGCCTGCCATGGCCATGGAATCAATCCTCCAGATCGTCTTCGTCGAGTTCGGCACCATCGCCGGGCCGTTGAGAATGTCGCTCTTTGGCGCGGGCGAGAGCTTCCCGGATCAACTCATCCGTTAGAACCAGCTTGGCGTCCGAGATGAGATTTACAGGCAAACCAAGATGTTGAATGCCGTGCTCGCCGGTGTCGGCCTTGAGGCGAACCTCGCCATCCTCGAAGCCTTCGAGCACACCTTTGAACTTTCGTCGGCCGTCGACTGGCTCGGTCAGTTCGATCTTGGCCTCGTGGCCGGACCAATCTTCAAAATCGCTCGGACGAACGAGCGGCCGGTCGATGCCGGGCGATGACACTTCGAGACGATAAGCGCCCGCGACCGGATCGGCGACGTCGAGCACGGGCGAAACCTGCTTCGAGATTACTTCGCAATCGTCGATCGTAATCGTACCGTCGGGCCGCTCGGCCATCAACTGCACGATCTTATCAGCGGCGGCGCCCTGGATTTTCACCCGCACCAGCCTGAAGCCGAGATCCTCAAGAACGGGCTCGACCACGGCCGCGACCTCGGCCGCAACGCCCGTCTCGCGCAGAAAACGGCGCGTATCGGACCCGCTTTCCTCAAGCGGCGAGGTGCTGTCGATCGGTTCTTGCAACGGCGTTCCTGAGCTTAAAGTCTGTTTGGAGCGGGCCCGGAGGTCCACTCTCAATTTGATCATCGAGTTATTGGAATAACGGCTAGATAGGTGAGATTGCGACGATACGCAAGGCTTTCGCAGGCGCTTAGGTTCTCAAAAAGCGGAAATAGTATCGCCGGCGCCCCGCCTCGATAGCTTTGGCCTCGTATTTGGTTTCCACCCAATCGGCCGGTTGCGTTCGCCAATCGGCCGGACTTTCCGCCTGCCAGGCGAAACCTGGCTCGGATCGAAAGGCTTCGAGCATCGTGCGCGCATAATCGCCGATATCGGTCGCGATACGGAGTTCCGCGCCGGGCTTCAGCGCCCGCGCCAACAGCTCAAGTAACGAAGAATTAACCAGCCGCCGCTTGCGATGTTTTCGCTTCGGCCACGGATCCGGGAAGAGGATGAAAGCGCGGTCGAGGGCGCCTTGCGGAAGCGCTCGCAGAATGTCGCGCACGTCGCCCATATGGATGCGAAGGTTCTTCAATCCCTCCGTCTCGATGGCGCTCAATACCTTGATGACTCCGTCTTCATAGGGTTCGCAGCCGATGATGAGCGCGCGTGGGTTATGACGCGCTTGCCAAAGCAAATGCTCGCCGCCGCCGAAGCCGATTTCGAGCCACGCCAAAGACGCATCCGCCACTTCGGCCGCATCGACCGTGATCTGCAAGAGACCGTCGCGTAGCAATGCCGCTTGCCGCGCACTCGGCTTCCGGCCCCGCCGTCGCCCATACGACCGAAGCTCGTGCTCGCTCCCTTTGTCTTCAATCATTCATCGTCGCTCGACACATCCCAACCCGTCATGGCGGGCTTGACCCGGCTCCAGGGCCACACGCAAAGCCGTTTGCTTGGCTCTCGATGGCCGCCGTCATGCTGGAAGCATGCTCCGCACGCGGGGCGGCCATGGAGTGAGTGATTAGACTTGTACAGATCTAAGCAAAAGCGGCCGCTCTCGCAGCCGCTTTCATACACACTATACTGGATACTGGCACGACTGCCTCAGCCAACGGCCTTGGCAATCTTCGGCGCGAGGTCGGTCCGCTCCCACGAGAAGCCGCCGTCCTTTTCCGCCGGACGACCGAAATGCCCGTACGCGGACGTGCGCGCATAGATCGGCTTATTGAGATCGAGGTGGCTACGAATACCACGCGGCGTCAAATCCATGACGTTGCCCAGCGCGTCCTCGATCGCCGACTCGTCGAACTTTCCCGTGCCATGCGTATCAACGTAGATCGACAGCGGCTTGGCGACGCCAATTGCATACGACAGCTGTATCGTGCAGCGATCGGCAATGCCCGACGCAACGACGTTCTTGGCGAGATAACGCGCCGCATAAGCCGCCGAGCGATCGACTTTCGTCGGGTCCTTGCCCGAGAACGCGCCGCCGCCATGCGGAGCCGCGCCGCCGTACGTATCGACGATGATCTTGCGGCCCGTCAGACCCGTGTCGCCGTCAGGCCCACCGATGAAGAATTTGCCGGTCGGATTGATATGCCAGATCGTGTCGTTGCCGATCCAGCCCTCAGGCAATGCCTTGCGAACGTATGGCTCGACGATCTCACGCACCTGCCGCGAGCTCAGGTTTTCGTCGATATGCTGATGTGAAACGACAATCTGCGTGACGCCCACGGGTTTGCCGTTCTCGTAGCGCACGGTCACTTGGCTCTTCGAATCCGGGCCGAGTTTCGCAGCGTCGCCCTGCTTGGCCTTACGCGCGGTCGCAAGATCACGAAGGATTTTATGCGCGTAGTAGATCGGCGCCGGCATGAGTTCCGGCGT
>ERZ778017.2485-NODE-2485-length-14854-cov-6.839246_pt1 | contig 14854 bp, 17 predicted proteins | sample MGYA00375747_ERZ778017 | MGnify/ENA primary metagenome ERZ778017 (study PRJEB29350, sample SAMN05509838) | bioreactor metagenome | biome: bioreactor; material: wastewater | place: South Africa: University of Cape Town | collected 2014-03-17 ...
CCGCGCAGCCGCTCCTGGAGGCAGAAGACGTGGATAGCCGTCGCCTTCTCCCAGAAGGTCCGCTCGGCGTGCATCACGCGCGGCCGCGCTGTTGGGAACGTCACGCCTTCAATCAAGACGGATGCATCGCATGAGATGTCGCGAAGGCTCGCCGGCTCGCCCGTCGATCGCGCCCCGAACTCCAGCATCACGCTTGGCGCCACATAGCCGGAGCCTGCCGCAGTCGCCTCATAGTCGATGAACAGCTTCTCGCCCTCGACGCGGATTGTGGCAACCAGCGCCTGCGCGGCCAGCGCGTCCGCGATGACCGGCTGTGCGGCCCCCGCCACCCACTCCGGCAAGCGCTTGCGCACCTCGCTCGACCAGCGCTTCTCCTCGCTGCGAGTTTTCGGCAACGCCTCGCCGTTATCGCCGACCAGGTCGGGCGCGATCGCCCGGATGTCGTAGGTCAGGTCGACGTCCTCGGAAAACCGCCGAATGACCCCAAACGCCTTCGACAGTGACGTGCCGCCCTTGAACACCAGGCGCTCGCCGAGCGCCGAGCCGTAGAGCGTGGCGAGCGCCCACACCACCCATACATCCTTCTCAAGAAGGTGCGCTGGTCGCCCCGACTGATCGGCCGCGACGCTTAGCGCCTCGCGGCGGTCGGCGACCGAAAGGAGGAGAAAGGCGTCAGCCATGCGCCGCCTTTCCCACGCTGCGCGCGAGCCAGGTAGGAAGCTGCGGCGCTGCCGCCACCAGTTCGCTGAAAGTCGACGGCGGGAGCTTCCGCTTCAATGTCTTCAAGGCAGCTTCCGCCTTCTCCGGCCCAAGCCAGGCCAGCGCCCGCACCGCCTCGCCAGCCGGCTTATGAGCCAAGGCGAGCTGCCAGCGCGGAGCGTGACGAAGTTCGACGACCTGCTTGCCGAGATTCATCGTTCGGCTGCGGCCGGAGGTCAGATAGACCGACCGAACCGGCACCTGTGTCGTCAGGCCGAGCGTGTTAGCCGCCGCCGCCCCGCTCGGGACGATGACTTCACCACGCTGGCTGGCGAGCGCCTCGACCGCCTGCTGGACGGAGGGAGCCCTCGTGCCGAACCTGCTTGTGACGGGACGGAGATAAACGCCGCGACCGGCCCGGATCAGTTGACCCCGCTCGGTCAGACGCGACAAGGCCTGATCCACCGCGGCTCGATTACCGAGGTGGAGCAAGCTCTTAGCCGCTACGGGCGTGCCTTCCGGCAACCCTTCGGCATGCCCAAGAATCTGTTCGGTTAACCGTTGCATAGCCGTTCTCCTGTCAGAAATATACGCAGTTTTCTGACAGTTTTCAAGCCGGCGGACGGCCCTAGGGCCGTCCTTTTCTAGCTAAATCAAGGGGGCGCCCCTATCGAGCAGACCGTCCAGGAAGTCCTCCCGCGAGCCGATCGGGCCCGCGAGCGTCGCAAGGATCAGCGCCTCAACGACCTGGCGGGCCAAGAACCGCGCCATCACCCGCTCTTTCGTCGAGATGGCGGTCATGGCGCGCCCGTGCAGGAAGGCGCTCCGCACGTTGAAGAGCTGCTCATACTGGTCGGCGAAGCGTCGATCACCCAGCAGGCCAGCCACCCGTCCCCGCATCCTATTCGTGGCGCGCATCCCTTTGTGGCGATCAGGCGCGATGCGAAAGTTCTTCTGATAGTCCGCGCGCAAGCCGAGCGCTGCCTCGATCGTCGTGATGTGCGCAAGGAATTCATCCACGCCCTCGGCCAGGAACGCGCGGACCAGGAAGTGAGGGATCGGCGTCTCGAACAAAACCGATTGCTTCGCCTGCTCGACGGTCGCCCAGCGGCTCTGGTCCCAAACCGTCAGCTCGGTCTTTGCATCCTCCTCCAGATGCAGCTCGACCGGGCGCTCTTCCTCGTATGTCCCGCCATAGCCATCGTCGTAGACTCGGTCCTCCCAGCTCAGCGTGTCGGGGGACGGCGGCGAACTGGGACGAGCGAAAATGTCGCTGTCGATCGTGTAGACCCACGGCACACGGAAACCTCGCCAATCGACTTCCTGCATGGTCGACCAGCTCTCCCAGGGAGCCAGCAGGAGGAAGAACAGCGCTTCCTCCAAGGCAGTCGGAAACCGACCCTTATGCGGTTCGATCCGCCCCAGGTCCTGGCTCAGGTCCATGAACAGGACCGGGACTGCGCGCTCCTCCGGCTCCTGTTCTAGCGCCACGGCCTCCTCGACGATCAGCCAGTGGAATTCGGAGAAGCGCTCGGCATCGAAGTCCTGGCGCGGGTAAAGCCGCTTCAACCGAGGCGCATCGATCAAGTCGCGCAGCTCGTCCGCGCTCAACCGGCACACCCTGGCCGGACCGAATGCGAGCGCCGGCAGGTCAGCGGCAAGATCGAGCGGCGCAAGGTGAATGCGCCTGGTGTGGGTGGCGCGTAGCCCCGCGTCCAGTCCCTTCGCCGCCTCCTCGACAGGCAGGGCAAGATGGGCCGTTGCATTCTGCAGGTGACAGGGAAGGCCCAGAGCTCGCAATGCCGTCGAGAGCGCGAAGTTCGGCCCTTTCTTGCCGGCATTCGGATAGCCGTCGCGGCACGTCTCGCGCAGCCGCATGAAGGCGGGATGCGCGAGAATATTGTCGGGCCCCGGCGGACGTATCCGCCACAGCTCCGTCATCGCCGCAAGCATCGCCGCGCTCGGAACCGGCTTGTTCATCAGGAGATCCGCAGCCGCCGCAGAAGCTTGCCGAGAACCGTCTCGTACTCCTCGGGCCTGGAGAAATCGGCGTAGAGTTTGCCCTTGAGGAACTCCGGCAGCTCGCACTCTTCATAGAGCAGCGGCAACACCACGACCTCGCCGCTGGCGATCTCGCGGTTCATGGCCACGTCGAGCTCCTTCTTTACCCAGGGCGCGCCGATCGACTTCTTCGACAGGACGACGGCGATGTAGCGGCTGAGCTTCATTCCCTCTTCGATCTTGGCGATCAGGGAGTCCCCGATATTGATCTCGGCCTCGTCCAGCCATACATGCTCCACGCCATGGGCGAGCAGATCCTTGCGAAGCTGGCGCACAAAGGGTTTGTCGACGCCGGTGTGGCTCAGAAAGATGCCGTGATATTTCTCATGCGCCGGATTGGCCTTCTCCAGCGTGAGGCTGTCGCGGACGAGTTGGTTCTGGCCTTCCTGCGACGTCGGCGGCGTGAGCAGCCAGCCCGTCGTAGTCCCGAGCGTCACCTGGCCGCCGAGGCTATAGCCCTCGGGCGTCGCGGCGACCGACGCGTAGCCTTCGCCAGGGTCTGACAGGCACAGCGTCCAGCCGCCAGTCCGCGACAGAACCTCGAAATAGCGCGCGAAGGGGCTGTCGGGATCAACCGCGCCCATCCTGCGCCCCTTCTTCACGAGCAGCTCCGAGCGCTTCACGAAGCTCGCCACCTTCGGCGCCACATATCCGAGATGAGTCTCGCGATAACCAAAGAAGTTCACCCGCTTCGGCTCCGACAGACACCAGACGACCGTCGCGCCACCGGCAATGGCGGCCTCCATCTCCTTGCGCCGATCCTCGCCGTCGAAGGCGGAGTCGAGATCGTAGCGGTCGTTCACGCCCTTCAGCTTGCCGAGTTCGTAGAGTTCGTTCGAGAACTCGCCCGCCTTGCCGAACAGGAAATGCGTGTAGCTTTCCGGATTGATGATGATCGTGTCGTACTCGTAGAGCGGATAGGCCGAGCGCTCTCGATCGACGTCGGGTTGGCAAAGCCCAAGGTTTTCGATCTCCACGCCTTCGATTTTGTCGCCAGTGTAGGTCAACCCCACGGTCAACACCCGTCTCATGCACCAGTCCTTTCCGCCACCTGCTCGGCTGCGTTTTTCGCGTTCACTTCCAAAACCTCGCCACGGCTGCCGACGAGCGCGATCTCGATGCCGGCCAAGCCGCAGCGCGGCGCAAGCCGCTCGGCAAGGCGCAAGGTGCCGTCCGTCAGCGGGACCACGGCAACCTGACGCCCCAGCGATGGCGTCGCCATCAGCATTCCGACCGTCTCGCAAAGGCCGCGGTAGAGCCGAGACACCTGGCCTGGATGCCGCGTGTTGATGATGCCGCCCTTGCATTCGGCCGAGATGATGTGGTCGCCGACATCTGCGACGACATCACCGAGCCCGGACTTCGGATTGACGGTGATCGTCTGGCCCGCAGGGTTGCGATAGACCCGCCGTAGGCGGTGCTCCCGAGGTTAGAGACCTTGTCGAACCCTCGCCGCTCTAGCCAGCCCGTGAAGTCAAACTGCTTTCCGTGCTCGCCGTCGGGATGGACGCGAACATCCCGCGCGCCCTGGGTGCGGAGCAGATGCATGGCGTAGGCGACCATGACGGCGCCTTCGTAGAGATGATGTTCGTGAGCGCCGTCCAACTTGCCGACACGGTTCGGCGGCGGCTCCAGCGCCGTCACGAGATCCTCGAAATCCAAGCCAGCCTCCCCCGTCCGGTCAGCAGACGCCCCGCGCGCCGCCATTGACAGCAGCTTATAACCGTCCATATATGCCCGGTAAAGGAGGGCCTGTCATGTTTACCTATAGCCCCGAAAAATTTGCATCGCTTTATGCGTCCGAACTTGGCCAACGCATCTGGGCCTTTCTCACGCAGCCCGAGAATGTCGCCCGCCTCGAGACTGCCTCCGAGCTCGGCAAGCCGGCGGTCGAAGGCATCGAGGAGCAGCTCCTCGCGGAGTTTCGCGAAGAGGTTCTGGCCGACCGCGTGAAGCAGATGGTCGGCCATATGGTGCGGCAGATTCTGGAGCAGCGCGATTGGGTGCTCGACCAGACGGACGTGAAGGTCCAGTCCGTCCCCTTCAGCAAGGCGGCGCGCTATCGCCGGCCTGACTGGTTCACCTTCCATGCCTTCCGCAACACCAGCGATCCGCGTGATGTCGTCATCACCGATCGCCGGCAGAACCCGACGCTGCCCGCCGGCCCGCGCTGGACCTTCTATGCAACCTTCGCCAGCCCCCTGAAGGCGGCCGTGGCCTTCGGCGTCCACGACATCAAGCAGCTCCGCCAGCAGGTCCATTCCCACGGCTTCCACCGGGTGCAGGTCCCCCGAATGCTGCGCCGTGCATAAGACGAGCGGACGATGAGTGATCTTTTCGACGTCGACGGCGCCAATCTTGATCGCGGGTTTGAAAACCTGAAAGCCGCCGAGCATCCGGTCGAGCAGCAGCTTCACGCCATGCTGCAAGAGATGTGGCAGCGCTACGAACCCTATGCCGATCCCGACTTTCGGCATGGGTTCGCGCGCGATGTCGATGGGCGCTTCTGGGAAATGTATCTGGGCTGCACCCTGCTCGACGCTGGCCGTACCTTGCTTCCCGTCGTCGAGCGGCAGCGCGAAGGTGGCCAGCCGGACCTCTGCGTTCTGGAAGATGGCCGTCGCATCTGGATCGAAGCCATCACCCCCGATGAAGGCGCGCCAGGTCCCGACCAGATCGTGCGCCCGGTTCCCCTAAACGAGGGCGGCGGCCTCTTCGCGGCACCGATCCGTCAGGCACAGTTGCGTACATCCGGAGCGTTCTGGACCAAGGCGCAGAGGATCGCGCGCTATCTCGAACAGGGCGTGATCGCCCAGGAGGACACGCGGATCATCGCGATCAGTGCGAGCCGGTTCGGCGTCTATGTGGCCGAGCAGCCATTGCCGCTGATCATGACCACGTTGTTTCCGATCGGAGACGCCTACATCACGATCGATCGCGAGACCGGAGACGTGGTCGAAGAAGGATTTCATCCAGCCCCCTTCATCAACCGCGAACGCAATCCGATCCCGCGCACGGCATTTCTCGACGAGCGCTTTGCCGACATCTCGGGTGTGATCTGGTCGCGCGTCGGCCTCGGCAACCTGTCGCGCCGGACCCGCCCCCTAACCTATGTCCACAACCCGCTGGCACAGGTCCCGCTGATGACAAACTGGGGCGTCTGGGATCGCGAGTTCGTCATTACGCCGCGCGGCGACGAGTGGGAGGCCAACGACATCCTGGCCCAGGCTGCAGCGGAGGCGTCATGACGATGCGCCCAAGTCGCCGCGGCGGACGCTTGCCGACCCGCGAGGTAGATCATGGCCATCGGCGATGAGAAGCGACTGATCACGCCGATCGGCCAGCGCCAGTTCGAGCTCTATGCGCTGTCGCTCGAACGCGGGCCCAATTTCGATCCCGCGCAGATCTTCGGGAGCTATCAGGCGGGGCGCGGCACCGCGAGCGGCTGCATCCTCCTTCATCCGGAGCGCGCGACCTTCACCACACTGGTCCTGCGCAGGCGCGTCGATCATCGCTGGGTCCGCGTCGACGAAGGCGGCCCCTATTCCACGCCCGAAGCCGCGCTGGATCACCTCAGCATCAGCATGCGCGCCGGCGAGCCGCCCGAGCCATTGCCGCCGGGCGCGCGGCGGCGGCCGCTTCTGTTGAAGACCGGATCGCGAGGGACGTCGCCGGAGTTCGATCTGCTGACGAGCACGATCAGCCATTTCCCGGCGCTGATGGCGGTTGGCGAATGCTACATCGCCCTTCCCAATCCGGACGCCAACTTCGTCACCGATCTGCAGACCAACAACTTCGCGTCCCGGCTCTTCGAACTCTACCTTCTGGCTTGCTTCCGCGAGCAAGGCCTGAGCGTCAGGCAGGAGCATGTCTCACCCGACTTCCTGATCGAAAACGACGACGCCGTCTGCTGGGTCGAAGCCGTGACCGCGAACTCAGAAACGCCGCGCTCCGGCGGGATCGGAGACTGGGTGCACGCTCCGGTCGACCGGAACGAACGCCTGACTGGCGCGCCCGCCGAGCGCTTCGCCAAGACTCTGCGAGGCAAGCTTCAGCGCAACTATCATGAGCTGGATCATGTGAAAGGTCAGCCCTTCGCGCTGGCGATCGCCGACTTTCACGAATCCGGCTCGATGGTATGGAGCCGCGAGGCTTTGCCGACCTACCTCTACGGCCTGCGGGCCGATGTCGAAGGCGAAGGCGCCGGGCGACGCGCGGTCGGCACGCCGATCAGCAACCTTACGGGAAGGCACGGCATTCCGGCCGGACTGTTCCGCGATCCCGACTTCGCCCACCTCTCCGCCGTCATCTTCAGCAACGCGGCGACGCTCGCCAAATTCAACCGCATGGGCTTTCTCGCCGGGTGGCAGCCGCCCGGCCTTACGATGACCCGCCGGGGCATTCTCTTCGACCGAACCCCGGGCGCGCTGGAGCCCATTGACTTCGATCTGTCGGTCGGCGGCGCCGAATACCAGGCGCTCTGGCCTTGGGGCGAAGCCTGGTGTCAGGAACTGGAGGTCTTTCACAACCCGCAGGCGACGCACCCCATTCCCTTCGATCTCATACCGGGCGCGACGCATTGGTTCGAGCGCGGCGGCGACGTCGAGTGCAGCACCATGTGGGCGAACTCGGTCATTTCGTCGATCACCCATCTCCACATGGCCGGCGAGCCCGACAAGACGGACGCCGCGCAGAGTGAAGGCGAGCGGCCATGATCGGCCCACCAGACAGGCGCCGTCGCCCATCACAGGAGAACCGCCAAGCATGAAGACCGAACCATCCGACCGGACGATCGTCCTCCACCTCTTGCGCGGCGCTGTCCCTGAGCGCGCCGACGAAGTGAGCGGCCTGTGGAGCCAGTACGGCCACGCCGTCGAAGTCGCGCCGAGCGCCAAAGGCGCCACGATGAATGCCGACGCCAACCGCATCAAGTTCGACACCAAGACGATCGACTTCTTCTGGCTGCTCGGCTTCAGCGCCTGGCGCGCAATCGAGGTCTACTCGCCCGGCCTGGTGCTCGCGACGCTTACAGGCATACCGCTCGATCAGGCGCTCAACATCGACGCCGAACGCGGGCAATATGAGCTCGACTACAAACAACGCATCGCCAGCGCCCAGTCGCTCATCGCCGCCGAACAGACCGCGCAAATTTCATGGCCCGAGGACATCCCCGAACCGACCGCCGACCGAGACAGCTTGGGAGATGTGCAGCACAAGGCGATGTTCGACCTCGTCTCGTTTGCCCTCGCCTTCGCGCTGCTGCACGAGTTTCGACACGTCATGTTCTGTGCCGACAACAGTGCGCCGTCGACGCTGCCGGAAGAGGAAATCGCCTGCGACACCTGGGCCCGCGAGTTCATGACCAGCGGCCTCGCCGCCTACGCGAAGGAACACGGGCACCAATACGCCCATGTCCACCAGAAGCGCGCGATGGGTATAGCGCTCGCCGCCGTGATTATCCACGCGATGACGCCGACCCACGCGCATTGGGGCAACCGTCAGTATCCGCCGATCGCCGAGCGGCTGACGGCGATGATCGGCGGCTACAATCTGCCCCCCGACTCGTCCTTCTGGCCCTTCACCGCCTGCCTTCTGATTGCGCTTATGAGGCAGGAGGGCCGGCCGCTCGACATCGTCGCACACTCAAATCAGGAAATGGTCGAAGCCCTGCTCGACCGGCTACGTTGACGCCGCGAGGAGCGCGACGTGCCGGTCTATTTCATTGGCGAAGATGAAAACGGATGCTCCCCGATCAAGATCGGCGTGGCGAAGAACATTGAGGCGCGCCAGCGCAACCTACAGACCGGCAACCCTTCGGAGCTGCGGCTGCTTGGATGGATCGAAGCGACCGACGCTTTCCAGCTTGAACGAGAACTGCACCAGCATTTCGGGTCGGCCCATGTGCGTGGTGAGTGGTTCGCCATCGAGCCGGGTGACATCCTGGCCATTCTCAAGCGCGTCGGCCGCGATGGGTTCGTGGCCAAGAATGCCGACGCCTTCCAGATCGTCGGCTATGATCGCGACGCTATTCCTGAATATCTCGGCGTCTGGGAGTGGGCCGATCTGGAAATCGACGAGTGCTGTCCCTTCTGCGGATGCCTGTGCGGCATGCATTTTCAGGAAGCCTCCCAAATGTACTATTGCATCCAATGCGACACCCTGACCGACTTTTCCGAGATCGATCCGCGTGACGAGGCGCCGGAGAATTAGGGCTTGGATCGGCTTGAGATAGGCCAATTCGGCAGAACGATATCGGCGAGCTGAGCGGAAGGCGGGAACACGCCGATCCTGAAAGACGTGGTTCCGGCTCTGCGCTTTTGAGGGGAACGCCTTCCCCTGCGCCCGAGCCTTTCGTCTCGGTCGACTCCTTCTGCGGGGAGCCCCCCAGGCTGTGCAAAAACCTCTCGTTACGCGGGCCACCTAGTTAAAAAACCAAGCGCCCCACCAGTCGCAGGCGCTCAGGCCTGTTCTAGCGAAGTCCGATGCTCAGTTCGGGCGGCCGTCCACACGGCACGTGCCGCGTCGAGGTTCATGAGGGCAATGCCCAATCCCACGACGATGTCCGGCCAGATTGAGCGCCAGAATAGTGTGGCGACACCTGCGGCGATGATGGCGATGTTGGCGACCGCGTCGTTGCGGGCTGAAAGGAACGCGGCCTTGGTCAGACTACCGCTGTGGTGGCGGAATCGTGCCAGCGTGAAGGCGCAGAACAGGTTGATGGCGAGCGCTCCAAGACCGGTCGCCGTCAGGGGGATTGCATCGGGTGGCACTGGCGCGTTGAACTTGTGCCAGAGCGTCCAGAGAAACGCCCCCGCCGGGATGAGCAGCACGCCAGCGAGCAGCATACCGACACGAGCTCGCCGCGTTGCGCTCCAACCGAGCGCGGCGAAGATGAGCAGGTTGACCGCCGCGTCCTCCAGGAAATCCACGCTGTCGGCCAGCAGGGATACCGAACCGATCCGCAGGGCGACCAGGAACTCGACGCCGAAATAAGCGAGGTTCAGAAGCGCCACCAGACGAACGGCGGATCGCAGGCGGTCATGGTCAGGCATCATCGTACTTCGCACATGGTTCGATCCGTCCTTTCAGTTCAACACCGTCTAAGAGTTCAAACCGAAGGGCTGCCACCCGAGATGACGATGTCGCCGTCTTCCTTGGTGAAGGCGGTGGGCTTCTTGTCGAGCAGATCGAGTACGACTTCGGAGGGGCGGCAAAGGCGCGTTCCCTTCGGCGTGACCACGATCGGCCGGTTCACCAAAATCGGGTGCTCTACCATTGCGTCGAGGATCTGATCGTCGGTCGCGCTCGGATGGAGTAGGCCGAGGTCTGTAGCCGGCGTGGCTTTCTCGCGCAGAATATCGCGCGGTCGCGCGGGCATTGCTGCGAGCAGTTGCTCAAGCTGCGGACGCGTCCAGCCTGCCTGGAGATATTCAACGACGGTCGGCTCGTAGCCGGCCGCCCGTATCATGGCGAGCGTGTTGCGCGAGGTGCCGCAGGCGGGGTTGTGGTAGATCGTGACCGGAAAATCGCTCATGCGGGACGCTCCTGTTTGAATAACCACCCGCACAACGCTGCCGCGATCGCAGCGCCCGCGAGCTGGGCGAGGATGAAAGCTGGGGCCGATGAAGGTGCGATGCCCGCGAAGGTATTGCTCAGCGATCGTGCGACCGTCACGGCCGGGTTGGCGAACGACGTCGAGGCCGTGAACCAGTATGCCGAGGTAATGTAGAGTCCGACGATGAACGGCGTCGCTTCCGGCCGGAAGCGGATCGAGCCCAGGATCGCGGCGACGAGACCGAAGGTGGCGACGCCTTCCGAGAACGCCTGCGCGGCGCCGTCCCTGAACTTGGCGGAAATCTGGAACATGGCCTCGCCGAACATGAGGTGCGCAGCCCACACGCCCACGATCGCGCCGACCACCTGGGCCATGATGTAGGCGACCGCGACCGACGCCACGATCTCCCGGCGCGTCGCGAACACCAGTGTAACGGCGGGGTTGAAATGGGCGCCGGAGATCGGGCCGAACATGGTGATGAGCACCACCAGGCCCGCGCGGGTCGCGAGTGTGTTGCCAAGTAGTGCGACCGCGACATTTCCGGCGGCGAGGCGCTCACCCATAATGCCCGAGCCGATGACGATGGCGAGGAGAAGCGCCGTGCCGAGCGCCTCGGCCGTAAGTCGCCGAGGCAGATCGAAACGTTGAAGCGGCGGTTCTAGGCTCGCCGAGGACGTTTCCGCACTGAACACAGCCTGCGTCACGCTTGCACGCCATCACGTTCGGACGCGCAGCAGGCGGCGCGGTTCACGACCTCGACCAAGGGTGCGCAAATTTCGGATGCGCCCTGGCAGCAATCTTCCATGAGGAAGCCCAGCAGCCCGGCCATGCGATCGTAAGACGCCGTGTAGATGATGGACCGACCGTCGCGCCGCGAGTCGATCAGCCTAGCGTTGCTTAGCACGTTGAGGTTGGCCGACAGCGTGTTGGGCGGCACGCCAAGGCGTTTGGCGATCTCACCCGCCGGCATACCGCTGCTACCTGCCTGCACCAGCATACGGAAAACAGCGAGCCGACCTTCGTGGGCCAGCGCCGAAAGAGCGGTGACTGCAACCTTGATTTCCATATTTCCACGATATTAGAAGTAATGTGATTTGCCAAGCCAGAGTATCCCGATGACCGACAGCTTCCCCGCACTCGACCCTACATTCCTCGATCAGCCGAACCTGGAGAAGCTCGCTCCCGTTCGCGTGTTCTCGCACGCGCCGCGGTTCCTGCTGCTCTACGGCTCCCTGCGCGAGCGCAGCTACAGCCGATTGTTGATCGAGGAAGCCGACCGGCTGCTCCGCGGCTTCGGGGCGGAAACCCGCATCTTCGATCCGCGCGGCCTACCACAGCCCGACGACGCACCGGCGGATCATCCAAAGGTAGCCGAACTGCGGGAGCTGTCGATCTGGTCGGAGGGGCATGTATGGTGTTCGCCCGAGCGCCACGGCGCGATGACCGGCATCTTCAAAAGCCAGATCGACTGGTTGCCGTTGGAGAGCGGCGGCGTCAGGCCAACCCAGGGCCGCACCTTGGCCGTGATGCAGGTCAATGCGGGCTCACAGTCGTTCAACACTGTAAATCAGCTTCGGGTGCTCGGGCGTTGGATGCGGATGATCGCCATTCCCAACCAATCATCGGTCGCCAAAGCCTATGACGAGTTTGACGAAGCTGGCCGTATGAAGGCGTCCTCCTACTATGAGCGGCTCGTGGACGTGATGGAGGAACTCTACAAGTTCACGCTCCTGACCCGCGACCGGGCCGATTATCTGGTCGATCGTTACAGCGAACGGAAGGCCGAAGGGCGCCCTCCGCACGGCGCCGAGCACGTCGTTGCCGCCAATGAGTAGTACCCAATGAACCCGACTCATCTATGCCACGGCTGAGCCTGTTCTTCGCGCCGACTGCTATTGATCGGGGACGAGTTTCCTTACCCTCCCGACCGTCAGACGCGGCGGGGAGAGCATCGGTGAGCTTCATTGAAGGTGAGGACAGATCACAGGCCAGCTTATTGCCGCCCTGCATCGACGACTACATTGCGCCGGACGCCTTGGTGCGCGTCGTCGATATGTTTGTCGATAGTCTGGACCTTGGCGAACTCGGGTTCGAGCGCGCTGTCTCGGCCGCCACAGGGCGACCGGGCTTCCGTCCGGGCGATATGCTTCGACTCTACATCTGGGGCTATCTCAACCAGGTTCACTCTTCCCGTATGCTGGAGCGCGCATGCGCGCGTGACCTTGAGGCGCTATGGCTGATGCGCCGTCTCGCGCCGGACTACCGGACCATCGCCGCCTTCCGGCATGACAACCCCGAGGCGATCGTCCGGGCCAGCGCCGCGTTCGTTCAGTTCTGTCGCGAACAGGGCATGATCGGCGGCGGCACCGTCGCGCTCGACGGGACGAAGATGCGGGCGGTCGCGAGCCCCAAGAACATCGCCGGCGCCGAACGCCTGGCGCGCGACCTCACCCACACGGAGCGAGAGATTGCCTATTACCTCGATCGCCTGGACGCCATCGACGAGCAGGTGGCGCAGGGCTTCGACGACCGACCCACGCACCGGGATGCGTTCGGCCGAGCGATCGCATCGCTTCAGCGTCGCAAGGACCGTCTTGCCAAGCGCCAATCCGAACTGGCTCAGTGCGTGGAGAAGGTGATCGTCTTTGGCGAGCCGGAGGCGAAGCCGATGGGCTATGCACGCGCACCGAAGCTCCCATCCTATAATCTCCAGAGCGTCGTGGATGTCGCGAGCGGGCTGATCGTCCACCATGACGTTTTCAATGACGCGAACGACAGCCATCTTCTCCACCCGGAATCAATGGCTGCCAAAGAGGTGCTGGACGTCGACGAGTTGCACGTCCTGACCGATGGCGGCTACTCCAATGCCGAGGAGGTCGCTCGCTGCGAAACTGATGCGATCACCGTGTCCGCGCCGATCAAACGCGGAGCAATGAACACCGAGCACTTTCGGCCGACCCAGTTCGTCTATGACGACGACAGCGATACGATCAGGTGTCCAGCCGGACAAACGCTGCGGCCATCCGGCAAGCATACCCGGAATCGCGCGATCCGATACCGGACATCCGCGTGCAAAACCTGTGTCCTGAAGCCACGCTGCACGCCAGGCGCTCAGCGCACGATCCATCGGCTTTTCGATCAGGATGCTCTCGATCGGATGGAAGCACGCATCTACGCCGACCCGAGCCTGATGCGGATCAGGCGATGCACAGTCGAGCATCCGTTTGGAACCATCAAACGAATGTCTGGCGGAGGCAGGTTCCTGACCAGGGGGTTGCGGAGGGTGAAGGCGGAAGCCGCCCTATCGGTGCTGGCCTTCAATATTATCCGGGCGGTGAACGCCGTCGGAACAGGGAAAATGATAGGGGCAAGCTGAACGGAGTCACCCCGCGTCGGCATCAGCGCGGTGGAGCCGCGTCCAGCCTCGTCGCGGCGAGTTTCTGCACAGCCTGCCCCGCAACGCCCCCTTCAGAGTGAGAGTGCGGACGGGATTTGCCGCGACGGGTTGAGAGCTGGGAGAGAGTCTTCCGGCGCCCGTCGCGGAGATCCGCGATGTCCAGAAAGACCGCAACCGCTCGCGCCGGCCAGGACCGGACGAGCCTCTACGACGAAATCACCGGCAAGATCATCGGCGAGCTGGAGGCCGGCCGCGTGCCCTGGATCCAGCCATGGGGAACGGCGGCGGCGAAGGCGCCGCTCGCCATACCAAGGAATGCCGCGACTGGGCGCCACTATTCAGGGATCAATGTGCTGATCCTCTGGGGCGCCGTCATCGAGCACGGCTTTCCCGGCCAGAGCTGGCTCACCTTTCGCCAGGCGCTGGCGCTCGGCGGCAACGTCCGCAAGGGCGAGCGCGGCACGACCGTCGTCTATGCGGACCGCTTCGTGCCCGACGACGAGAAGCGGCGCGCTCGCGAGACCGGCGAGGAAGCCCAGACGATCCCGTTCCTGAAGCGCTTCACGGTGTTCAACGCCGCGCAGTGCGAGGGCCTGCCGGCGGACGTCGCCATCGTCGCGCCCCCGCCAGCGCCGGGCCTGATCGAGCCGCAAGTCGAGGCTCTGATCCGCGCGACCGGCATCGATTTTCGCATCGGCGGCAACCGCGCCTTCTACGTGCCGGCGCTCGACTATGTGCAGGTCCCGCCGCCCCAGGCCTATTTCGAGCCGATCAACTGGCACCGGACCGCGCTGCATGAGCTCGGCCACGCCACCGGCCATCCGTCGCGTCTCGGCCGGGATATGGCCGGCAGCTTCGGTTCTAAGAAATACGCGTTCGAGGAGCTGGTGGCCGAGATAAATGCCGCGTTCTGCTGCGCCTCGCTCGGCATCATGCCAACTGTGCGGCACGCGGACTATATCGGCTCGTGGCTGGATGTGATGCGCGAAGACAACCGCGCCATCGTCCGCGCAGCCAGCCAGGCGAGCAAGGCCGCCGACTGGCTGCTCGGCTTCGCCCCCGATCTCGGGTTGCGAACGCCGGAGTTGGACGATGAACGCGAGGCGGCGTGAGGAAGCTTCGGTGGATATCGGTGTGTTGCC
>ERZ778017.2486-NODE-2486-length-14851-cov-6.635645_pt1 | contig 14851 bp, 12 predicted proteins | sample MGYA00375747_ERZ778017 | MGnify/ENA primary metagenome ERZ778017 (study PRJEB29350, sample SAMN05509838) | bioreactor metagenome | biome: bioreactor; material: wastewater | place: South Africa: University of Cape Town | collected 2014-03-17 ...
CGTCGTCGGACGACGCCAAATGGAAGCAGTACGCCGGCTCGAAGCTGAGCTTCCTGTCCGAGAACACGCCGCCTTCGTTCGCGATCCGCGACAAGATCAAGTCCTTCACCGACCTGACGGGCATCGAAGTCGAGATCCTGACCGACGACCTGCCGGTCGTGCAGCAGAAGCTCGGCATCGACCTGCGCGGCGGCAAGGCCGACTACGTCCTGGGCTACGTGCAGGACAAGCCGATCGGCGCGCCGTTCGCGGACTTCTTCGCCGACCTCTCGCCGATGTTCGGCGACGAGACGCTGCCCCAGGACCCGGAAGGCTATGAAGAGGACAAGTGGTTCGAGAACTTCCTGACGGTGTGCGGCCGCTTCTACGACGAAGGCAGGATCGTGGCGCTGCCCTACGATTCGGCGGTGGCCTGCACCTTCTACCGCCAGGACCTGTTCGAGGCCAATTCCAAGGACTTCGAGGCGGAGTACGGGCGCCGGCTCGAGTTCAGCAAGGAAACGACCTGGCAGGACGTCATCGACATCGCTTCCTTCTTCAAGAAGGCCAAGGAAGCGGGCAAGGACGTGCCCTACGGCTATGCCCAGCACCAGGGCAACTTCGCCTGGACCACGCAGCTCGACATCCAGCGCTTCTGCTTCGCCAACGGCCGCTGGCTCGACTTCAATATCGACGACAAGCTCGGCTCCAAAACCCCCGGCAAGACCAACTGGGGCGACGAGCAGTCGATCTTGCTGATGACGAAGTACAAGGAACTCGGCGACGTCTGCCATCCCGACAACCTCGCCAACGGCACGCTTGAACTGAACACCGTCTACCAGGCCGGCAACATCGCCATGCAGGTGCAGTACCACGAGTTCGCCGCCTCCATCGAGGACGAGACGAAGTCGCGGGCAGCCGGCGGAAAGACGGCCTACGCGCCATGTCCGAAGGGCGTCGCCGACTGGACCAAGAACGGTGGCGAACTCGTCAACGGAACGAACTGCGGTATCGGCGGCATCGGCATCAACAACAATGCCTCCGAGGATCTCAAGCGGGCGGCCTACATCTTCGCCATCTGGTCCACCTCGCAGCAGAACCAGTACGAAGTGCTCAAGGGCCTCGGCGGAACGCCGACGCGCAAGTCGGTCATGGAACTGCCGGACGTGAAGGCCGCGCGCCAGCGTCCGACCTCGATGCCGAACGCGCTGACCTTCGACGCCGTCTACGACTACGGCATCAAGGATCCGCACTTCACGCTCGGGCCGAAGATTCCGGAAGCCAACGAATATCACACCATCATGGCTTCGGAACTCCAGAAGTGCCTTTCCGGCTCGCAGTCCCCGGAGGAGACCTGCAAGTCGCTGCAAAGCCAGCTGGACGACCTCAACGACGCCTGATCGCCTGTCCCCGAGCGACCCGGAGGCCGCCGCTGCGGCCTCCGGGTCATACGTGGAAGATCACGTCCGCCCCGCTCAGGCCCGCCCGGTTCAGGACCGGGCCGGCTTTTCCCGCTGATCGACGGAAAGCATTCATGACGGAAATCACGGCCTTGGACCTCTCAGGCGCACACCCTCCGGCGACAGCCGGCCAATCCTTGTTTCGCGTTCGCGAGATTTCGAACAATGTCGAGGCCAGGCCCGTTTCCATCGTGTCGGAAACGCCGGTCCGCAGGAATCCCTCGCCCTCCAAGATCTACTATTTCTGGCTGATGGCCCCGGCGGTCATCCTGCTTTTGTGCATATCGATCTATCCGTTTGTCTGGCTGATCGTGATGAGCCTGATGGACGTCGGTATCGCCGACCAGCATTGGAACAATTTCGAGAACTACATCCGTCTGGCCAAGGACGCCCGCTATCTGTCCGGCTGGGTGCTTTTGCTGAAGTACAGCGCGCTGTGCATGTTCTTCCAGCTGGTGATCGGCGTTTTCCTGGCGATCGCCGTCAACAACTCCCGGTTCGAGAAGTTCCTGATAACGGCCTTCCTGATGCCGATGATGATCGCCCCGGTCGTGGCCGGCCTGGTCTGGTACTTCCTCTACAACGGCACGTTCGGCTGGTATCACTGGATATTCCAGAGCGTCGGCCTGCTCGGCTCCAAGTCCATCCTCGCCGATCCCGCCACTGCCATGTGGGGCATCGTCATCGTCGACGTCTGGCAGTGGACGCCGCTCATCACGCTGATCACGCTCGCCGGCCTGAAGCGGGTCCCGCGCGACCAGCTCGAGGCCAACATGGTCGACGGCGCCTCGCCGTTCCGCAACTTCGTGTCGGTGACGCTGCCCAATCTCTATCCGGTGCTGCTGATCGCGATCATGCTGCGCTTCATGGACAATTTCCGCTTCATCGACCACATCCTGGTGCTGACCGGCGGCGGACCGGGCGATGCAACGAAGATCCTGCCGATCTACCTGTTCGAGGTGTCGTTCAAGTTCTTCAAGCTCGGACGCGGCGCCGCAATCGCCTTCACCCTGCTCGTCGTCACCATCATCCTGGGCAAGCTGCTCGTGCGCATTTTCGACCAGGCGCCCGCTTCGCGCGCGCACTCTGAGGAGAACTGACCATGGCCTCCAGGGACATTGTCGCCTACGAAACCCCTTGGACCAAGGTCTTCCACGTCTTTTCGGCGATCTTCGTGGCGGCCTATCTCGTGTGGACGCTGTTGCCGATCTTCATCATGTTCGTGTCCTCCTTCAAGGATCTTCTGGCCGCCTTCCAGCTTCCCGCCATCGGCGACTGGTCCGGCGTCGGCGTGTTCTTCGACTTCACGCCCACGCTGAAGCACTATCAAAGCCTGTTCACCGACAACAACTTCAAGGTCTACATGCTGAACAGCCTGACGGCGGCGGCCGGTTCCGCCGTCGTCTCGGTGGTGCTCGGCGCCATGGCCGCCTACAGCCTCTCGCGCATCGATTTCCGCGGCAAGAACGACCTGTTCTTCGGCATCATCTCCACGCGCATGGCGCCGGTGGTGGCCGTGATGGTGCCGCTCTATTCGATCTTCCGCTCGCTCGATCTCGTCGGCACGCTCACGGGCCTGATCCTCGCCTACACCACGTTCAACCTGCCCTTCGCCATCTGGATGCTGAAGGGCTTCTTCGACAACGTGCCCTACGCCATCGAGGAGGCGCAGATGGTCGACGGCGCCACCCGCTTCCAGGCGTTCCGCTCGATATTGCCGCTGGTCGCGCCCGGCATCGGCGCCTTCGTGGTGCTGTGCATCCTGTTTGCCTGGAACGATTTCCTGTTCGCCGCCATCATCGGCTCGGGCGGGGCCAAGACCTTGCCCGTCGCCACCCGCGAACTGGTCCAGCCGCAGAACATCCAATGGGGATCGATCATGGCGGCCGGCGTGGTGACGGCGGCGCCCATGATGTTGCTCGGCCTCGTCATCCGCCGCTACATGGTCGCCGGCCTGACGATGGGCGCGGTCAAGGAATAGCAAGAAGGCCACAGAGCCAGCATTTGAAGGAGACTTGAATGGCCGCTATCGAAATCAACGAGGTGTGGAAATACTACGGCTCGTTCCCGGCGGTGAAAGACCTCAGTATCACCTGCCCCGACGGAAGCTTCCTGTCGATCCTCGGGCCTTCGGGCTGCGGAAAGTCGTCGACCATGCGCATGCTGGCCGGGCTCGAGCACATCAGCGCCGGCGAGATCCTGTTCGACGGCGAGCGCATCAACGAACTCGCCCCCAAGGACCGCGACGTCGCGATGGTGTTCGAGAACTACGCGCTCTATCCGCACAAGACCGTTTTCGAGAATATGGCCAATCCGCTGAAACTGCGCGGCGTCGACGCGGCGAAGATCAGGGAGCGCGTCGTCTCGGCCGCCGAACTGCTGGAACTCAGCCATTTCCTGGACCGCCGCCCGCAGGAGCTTTCGGGCGGCCAGAAGCAGCGCGTGGCCATCGGCCGTGCGATCGTGCGCGAGCCGAAGCTGTTCCTGTTCGACGAGCCGATCGCGCATCTCGACGCCAAGCTGCGCGCCCATATGCGCAGCGAGATCAAGCACCTTCAGCGAACGCTCAAGACCTCGATGATCTACGTCACCCACGACCAGCTCGAAGCCTTGTCGATGTCCGACTATGTCGCGGTCATGCATCAGGGCGAATTGCAGCAATGGGGCACGCCGAGGGAGATCTACGAGCACCCGGTCAACGCCTGGGTTGCCGGCTTTGTCGGCGAGCCGGCCATGAACTTCGTGGATTGCGAGGTGGTGAGCGCCGCCGACAAGGTCCACTTCCGCCACGGCAACTTTTCCCTGCCGCTGAGCGACGAGCAGCGGGCGAAGCTGGATGCCGGGGGAGCGCCCAAAACCGTTCGCCTGGGCATGCGGCCGGAGGTGCTGGCGATCAGCCTCGACAAACCCCCGGCAGACCATATAACCGGCCACGTTCACGTCACCGAGCTCCTCGGTGGCGACATGTTGGTGAGCGTGCGCCTCGGCGAGGAACGCATCAGGGTCAAGACATCGCCGGCTTTTGCCGGCACGGAAGGCGCGCCCTGCTACGTCGTTTCCGAGCGCGACAAGTGGCATGCTTTCTCTCATCAGGACGGGAGGGCCTATTTCTAGTGTCGAAACTGCAATCCAGGACGAGTGAGACGGGTTTTTCCATCGAGAAGGCGATCGCCGCCTTTTGCGACGAGGTGGCCGCAGATGCGGGCAGGGCGGATGCGGTCAGCCTCTACCATGCCGTGCGGCAGCTGCCTTATCTTTCGTCCGGAGACAGAAGTATCGAGGCTATCCTGACGCTTCAGGCAGGCTCCTGCTCCAGCAAGCATATCCTGCTCGACCGGCTGCTCGCCAGGATCGGCGTCGAATCCAGGGTCGAGCTGGTGCAGGGCGATTTCGCGACGCCGTTGCGTGAAGCGCACGGCATTCCGGCGGCCCTGAAGGCAGCTTCCGTCGACGGTATCCCGGATGTCCACAACGTGGTGCGGGCAACCGTGAACGGCAGGAGCGTGCTTCTCGACGCCACCTGGAACGACCTCGTGAAGCCGTTCGGCCTGCGGGTAAACGACGCGTGGGACGGCACCGGCGACACGGCGGTCGCGGCCGATCCGGAACGCTTCCTCGGCCCGACAGCCGAACCCGCCGCCGCCAAGGCGGCGATCATCGAAAGCTGGCCGCAGGAAGTCCAGAAGCGGCGCAGGCAATTCCTGGAAGACATCAACGCCTGGATCGTCGATCTCGAGAAAGAGCGGGCGAGCTGATGCGACGTCACTATCCTTGGGAGGGGATACGATAGATGAGCGGTAAAGTCACGAATGCCTTCATCGGCATCGATGCGGGAACGACGGGCGCGACGGTCGGGATCTACGACGAAACCGGGCGCGAGATTTCAGGCGGCTATCACGAATATTCCTGCACCTATCCGCGCGCCGGATGGGTGGAGCAGGATCTGGCTGAAGTCTGGAACGGCGTCTGCATCGCCTCCAGGCAGGCGATCGCGGCCGCCGGCCTGCCGGCTTCCGCCTATCGGTCCGTCGGGCTTTCGAGCCAGCGCGGCACCTTCGGCCTGCTGGACAAGGACAGGAAGCCGCTGGCGCCGTCCATCGTGTGGAACGACGGACGCGCGCAGGCCTACGAGGCACGCTTTGCCCAGACCCTGTCGGCGCAGGCTTACCAGGACCACACCGGCATGCCGCTGGCCGCCGCCTGGGCGGCTGCCAAGATCGCCTGGGTTCGCGACAACCGCGCCGACCTGTTCGAGAAGACGCGCTGGGTGGCGAACGGGCAGGAATATTTCCTCTACCTGATGGGCGCCGACGACTGGCGCACCGATCCCGCCTCGCTGACCCTCAACGGCATGATGGACATCCGCAACCTGGACTGGAGCGACAAGGTCCTCGGCCTGTGCGGGCTGACGCGCGACATGGTTCCCCCGGTCGGCCGGACGGCGACGCAGGTGGGCACGATCTCGAAAGCGGCGTCGGAACAGATGGGCATCCCCGAAGGCACGCCGATCTGCCGCGGCGCCGGCGACCAGCAATGCGCAGCGGTCGGCGCCGGCGTCATCAAGCAGGGCATGGCCGAATTCACGATCGGCACCTCCGCCGTGATGGTCGCGCATGTCGACAATGTCGACCGCGTCACCGGCGACAAGCTTTTCCTTGGCGGGCACGGCGTGCCCGGCATGTGGGATCTCGAAGGCGCGGCTTTCGCGGCCGGCGTATGCCTGCGCTGGTGGCGCGACATGTTCGGCGCGGCGGAAGTCGAGCAGGCCGGCCGCGAGAATTGCAGCCCCTACGCGGTCATGGTCAATCGCGCCCTGCAGGCGCCCGCCGGCGCCAAGGGCCTGCTCTTCCATCCCTTCATGCAGGGGCAGGTCACGCCGTTCTACGACGTGGCAGCCAAGGGCGGCTATCTCGGGCTGCGCCTCGACCACGACCGGGCCGACATCATCCGCGCGCTGCTGGAAGGCGTCGCCAATGAAATGCGCATGATCGTCGACACCTTCCAGGCCGGCATGCGCGGCGGCGTCACCGAATTCCGCCTGACCGGCGGCGGCACCAAAAGCCCCGGCTTCACCCAGATCATCACGGACGTCATCGGCATACCGGCCGGCGTTCCCAAGGTGCGCGAGTGCACGGTGCTGGGCGCCGCGATCCTCGGCGCGGTCGGCGCGGGCTGCTTCGGCTCCACCGCCGAGGCGGCGGACGCCATGGTGTCGCTGGAAAGCGTGGTCGAGCCGACGCGCGGCAACCGGGCCTTGTACGACGACCAGCACGCGCTGTTCAAGCAGGCCTATCACGGCCTCAGCGACAGCCATGTCTTTCAGGCGATGCACGACCTCAACGCCAAGTATTATTAGAAGCTTTTCTGTGTTGTATTGATACTGCTTTTATATGTGTTAACCATAGACGGCAGATCTGCAAAGAGGAGGAGAGTTATGGCTGGCGGAATGCAATTATCACGGTCGCAGCTTTTGGACGCTTACGAGCGGATGGTTACCATCCGCGTCTTTGAAGAAGCGATGCACGAGGAATTCGCCGCAGGCACGATTCCGGGGTTCGTCCATCTTTATTGCGGAGAGGAAGCTTCCGGCGTCGGCGTCTGCATGAACCTCGTGGAAACGGATACCATCGCTTCCACCCATCGCGGTCATGGCCACTGCATCGCGAAAGGGGTCGAGGTCGAAGGCATGGTCAAGGAGATCATGGGTCGACGCGATGGCCTTTGCGGTGGCAAGGGAGGGTCGATGCATATCGCCGACCTGTCCAAGGGCATGCTCGGCGCAAACGGCATCGTCGGCGCTGGCGGTCCGCTCGCCTGCGGCGCGGCGCTGTCCGCCAAGACGCTGGGCACAGGCGCCGTTTCGGTTGCGTTCTATGGCGACGGCGCTTCCAACCAGGGCGCCATCCTGGAAAGCTACAATCTCGCGAAGATATGGAACCTGCCGATCGTCTTCGTGATCGAGGACAATGGCTACGCTGAGGCGACCGCCTCCTCTTGGTCGGTTGCGGGTTCACAGACGCGCCGCGCCGGCGCCTTCGACATCCCGGCCCAGGAAGTGGACGGCAACGACTTCTTCGAAGTCTATGATGCCGCCGCTGCCATGGTCGAGCGGGCGCGCGGCGGTGGCGGGCCGTCGCTGCTCCACACCAAGCTGATGCGCTACTATGGCCACTTCGAGGGTGACGCGCAGACCTATCGCGGCAAGGACGAGGTCGCCAACGCACGCAAGCGCGACCCGCTCGGCATATTCCGGCAGCGTGTCATCGAGGCGGCGCTTCTGGACGCCGAAGCCCTCGATGCCGTCGATGCGAAGGTGAAGGACCTGATAGCGCAAGCGTTGATTGCGGCGAAGGCAGCGCCGTTCCCCGTCGAGGCGGACCTGCTCACCGACATCTACGCTGAATATTAAGCGTCGACAGGGAGGATAACATGGCAAAGAAGAGCTATAGACAAGCGATAAACGAAGCGCTTCGCCAGGAGATGGAGCGCGATCCGACCGTCATTATCATGGGGGAGGACATTTCTGGTGGTACCGGCGCCCCTGGCGAACAGGACGCATGGGGCGGCCCGCTGGGCATCACCAAGGGGCTCTATACCCAGTTCGGCCCAACCCGCGTGCTGGACACGCATCTGGCGGAAATCTCGTTCATTGGGGCTGCGGTCGGGGCCGCGGCGACCGGCCTGCGCCCTGTCGCCGAACTGATGTTCGTCGACTTCATCGGCGTCTGCCTCGACCAGGTCATGAACCAGGCGGCGAAGCTGCGCTATATGTTCGGCGGCAAGGCAACGACCCCGCTGGTCATCCGCACCATGTATGGCGCGGGCCTGAGCGCCGCCTCGCAACATTCGCAGGCGCTCTATCCGATCGTGACCCATATTCCGGGCCTCAAGGTCGTGCTGCCTTCGAGCCCGTACGAGGCGAAGGGGCTGCTGATCCAGGCGATCCGCGACAATGACCCTGTGATCTTCTTCGAGCACAAGGCGATGTACGACGTCGAGGGCGAAGTACCGGACGAGCCCTATACCATCCCGTTCGGCCAGGCCAACGTGTTGCGCGAGGGCGACGACGTCACCATCGTTGCCTTCGGGCGCATGGTTTCCTTCGCCATGCAGGCTGCGGACAATCTTGCAAGGAAGAACATTTCCTGCACGATCGTCGATCCGCGCACGACATCGCCGCTCGATACGGAAACCATTCTGGAGACCGTCGAGGAGACCGGGCGCCTGGTCGTGGTCGACGAGGCGAATCCGCGCTGCTCCATGGCGACCGATATCGTCTCGCTAGTCGGAACCAACATCTTTGGCGCGCTGAAGGCCGCGCCGCAAATGGTGACCGCGCCGCACTCGCCGGTGCCGTTCTCCTCGGCGCTTGAACCGCTCTACATTCCGTCGGTCGACAAAATCGAGGCGGCGGTGATGGCAACGATGGCCGGACAGGGCCGCCACGCGGCCTGACGACCGTCCTGACCGGGGCCAGCAGATGCGCCGGCCCCGGAAAGCGGGGGGTGATTGTGCCATGAACCCGGTCCGTACCCGCGGCCGGGATCGAAGCTTTGTTCGGGAGCAGGTTAATGAGCGACATTAGAATTATCACGATGCCCAAATGGGGCTTGGCGATGGATGAAGGCATCGTCGCCAAATGGAGCGCCGAAGAAGGTGACACCATTGCCCAGGGCCAGGAGGTCTTGGATATCGAGACCTCCAAGATCGCCAATGCCTACGAGAGTCCCGTCAGCGGCATCTTGCGACGGCGTCTCGCCAATGAGGGCGAGGTGCTGCCGGTCGGCGCGCTCCTGGCCGTCGTCGCCGACAAGGATGTGAGCGATGCCGACATCGATGCCTTCATCGCTGAATTCAACGCGAAGTTCCGCACCGAGGCCCGCGAGACCGCCGGTGGGCCGGAGCCTGATACGATCGAGATCGGCGGCAAGCGCATCACCTATTTGCGGGTCGGACCCCAAGAGGGTGAACCCGTCGTCTTCGTCCACGGCTTCGGCTCGGATCACAAGGCTTGGCTCTTCAACCAGGCGGCGGTCGCCGAAACGCATCCGGCTTATGCGCTCGATCTGCCCGGCCATGGCGCATCCCACAAGGATGCGGCCGATTTTTCAGCTCAGGCGCTGGCAAATGTCGTCACCTCGTTCCTCGAGGAACGAGGCCTCGCCGACGTTCATCTGGTCGGACATTCGCTGGGTGGAGCGGTTTCGGCTCTGGTCGCGGCAGCCAGTCCCAACCTGGTGAAGTCAGCAACGCTAATTGCCCCGGCAGGTCTGGGTGCCGACATTGCCGGCTCGTTCCTGGACGGTTTCATCGGCGAAGTCCGGGCCAAGAAACTCCGACCGTTCATCGAGATGCTCGTCGCGGATCCCAAGATGGTGACGGGCGAGATGGTCGAGGACGTGCTCAAGTTCAAGCGCCTGGACGGCGCGCAAGACGCGCTGCAAGCCGTGCGCGCCGCAAACTTTCCCGGTTCGGCGCAGAAGATTTCGATTCTCGACTCCCTGGCGGCGCTGGCGATCCCGGTGCAGATCATCGTCGGGGAGAGCGACAAAATTATTCCTCCCGATCAATCAGAGGGCCTTCCAAATGCCACGCGTATCGTGATTGCTGGCGCCGGCCATATTCCGCATCTGGAGAAGGCTGCGGAAGTCAATGAACATATCAAGTCTCTCGTAGGTAGCTGAACCTATTGAACGTTATCGAGGCCGCAAGACTCGACGTGGCTGGGGTTTAGGCTGTATCGACCGTCATGGACGAAGGGCGCTTTTCGGTGCGATTTCACACCAACAGCTCTCAGCGGAAACGCATGGCCCACCCTATTTGCGAGTGGGATTTTTGATTCCTGTGCGGTCTGCTTCAGCGTATCCGGTCTCACGGCGGCTACTCAGTCTCTTCTGACACCCGGCAGCACGCACAGCATCTCGTAGAGCAGGTTGGCGCCGATAAGGGCGGTGTTGCCGGAAGGGTCGTAGGGCGGCGAGACCTCGACCAGATCGCCGCCGACCAGGTTGAGGCCGGCGCAGCCGCGCACCAACTCCAGCGCCTGCCATGTCGTCAGCCCGCCGACCTCCACCGTGCCGGTGCCGGGCGCGAACGCCGGGTCGAGGCTGTCGATATCGTAGGTGAGATAAGTCGGCGCGTCGCCGATCTTGGCGCGCACGCCGTCGATCAGCGGCTTCAGCGACTTGCCCCAGCATTCCTCCGCCTGCACCACCGTCCAGCCCTGCTTGCGCGCCCAGTTGAAATCGTCGGGCGAATAGCCGGTGCCGCGCAGGCCGATCTGGAACACCTTGTCGTTCCGCAACAGCCCCTCGTCGAAGGCGCGGCGGAACGGCGTGCCGTGCGCGATCTTCTCGCCGAACATCTCATCGTTGATGTCGGCATGGGCGTCGATGTGGATCAGCGCCACCGGACCGTGCTTCCTGGCGACCGCCCGCAGCACCGGATAGGTCAGCGTGTGGTCGCCGCCCAAGGTCAGCGGGATGCAGCCATGCGAAAGAATGCCGTCATAGGCGGCGGTGATGACGTCGACGGTCTTCTTCAGGTCGAAGGTGTTGATGGCGATGTCGCCGATATCGGCCACCTGGAGGCTGTCGAAGGGGGCGGCCCCGGTCGCCATGTTATAGGGCCGCAGCATGCAGGATTCGGCCCTGATCTGCCTCGGGCCGTGGCGCGTGCCCGAGCGGTTGGACGTACCGATGTCCATCGGGATGCCGACGAAGCAGGCGTCGAGCCCCTCCGCGGTCGACTGCGTCGGCAGCCGCATCATCGTCGCCGGCCCGCCGAAGCGGGGCATGTCGTTGCCGCCGAGCGGCTGGTTGAACGCGCGTGTCATGAAAATTCCTCCATCTTGCCCGCCGCCCCTGGCGGTCAGGCCCGCTTTTCTCCGGCAGGCGGCGCTCCGGCCAGCGCCATCATCATCCGCGACTGCTCCCGCACCGAACGGATAACGGTCTCGACGTCCATCGTATCGTCTTTCACGAAGCCCATGAACGACATGTTCATGGTGTTGAACAGGATACGCCCGACCACCTCTATGTCCACGGCCTTGTCGATGGAGCCTTGCCGCCTGAGCCTGGCGAGCAGCCGGCAAACCTGCCCGCACAGCTTCTCGTCGAGCTCGCCATAGTGGTGGCCCAGCCGCGATTCCGGATGCAGCACCGACATCGACATGGCGGCGCGCCACATCTCCTTGCTGAGATAATGCAGCGAATGGCGCAGATAGATGTCGAACAGCGCATCGACCGCGTCCGACGCAAGCACCGGGGGACGGGAGAGCACACCCTCGCCGGCGCTGATGACCTCGTTGACCTCCAGCGAGACGACCGCGATCAGCACGTCGCCCTTGCTTTCGTAATAGTTGTAGATCGTGCCGACCGACACCCCGGCCTGTTCCGCGATGGTCTCGATCTTCACACCCTCGAAGCCGAACTCGCGAAACAGCCTCGCCGCCGCCTCGACGATGCGGTGGTCCCTGTCGATCTTCTGTCTTTGCCGCAAGCCGGTCATCGTCGACAAATATGAATTGACTCATTTTTGAAAGCAATTCATATTTTTTCCGGATGTGATTTCGGAAATTGGACAGGGAGGAAACAATGTCTAAAGAACGATCTTCATTCGCGGCCGCTCTGGGCGTGCTTGCCCTTTCGGCCTCCGTGCTCGCGCTCTCGCCGGCCATGGCGGCGGAAGAACTCAACGCGCTGGTGTGGTGCGACAACACCGACCCGGCGCTGATCGAGCCTTTCGAGAAGGCCAACGACGTCAAGGTCAACCTCAAGGTCTATGAAGGCACCGGCGCCGGGCTGTCGATCCTCGACCAGTCGCAGCCGGGCGACTGGGACGTGATGGTGATCGATTCCATCGACGTGCAGCGCATCGCCAAGGACCGCTTCCTGCCGCTCGCCGACGACAGCCTGCCGCTCGCCGGCCAGTTCCCGGAAGTGCGCATGGACGACATCCTGGTGCTCGACGGCAACCGCTACGCGGTGACGGAAAAGTGGGGCTTCAACGCCATTTCCTACAATAGCAAGGCGTTTTCGGCCGAGGACGTGTCGAACCTGGAAAAGCTCACCGACCCCAAGTTCAAGGGACGGCTAGCCATCTACGACTACTACCTACCTGTCGAAGGCATGGCCTCGGTGGCGACCGGCACGCCGACCAAGGATTTCAGCGAGGCGACGCTGGCCCCGGTCAAGGACATGATGCTGAAGCTCAAGGCCAACGCCAAGCTGGTCGGCGAGGTCTCCGCCAGCCAGACGGCGCTCGCCACCGGCGAGGTCGACGTCGTGGTCGGCGCCGGCGAATGGGTGACGGCGGGCCTGCACGCCGAAAACCCCGACCTCGACTTCGTCATCCCTTCGGAAGGCGGCATCCTGTGGACGCAGTCGCTCGCCATCCTCAAGGACAGTAAGAAGGCCGACTTGGCGCTGAAGTTCATCCAGCATGTGCTCAGCCCCGAAGGGCAGGCGGCGCTCGCCACCTCGTCCTGCTACTGGGGCATGCCCGCGCAGAAGGACGCAGCCCTCACCGATGAGCAGAAGACGACCCTCAAGTTCTCGTCCGAGCAGCAGGCCAAGGACCTCGCCGCCTCCAACCGCTATCCGGCCCCGGACGCGGACCTGGACAAGAAGATGCAGGATTTGTGGAACGACGTGCTCCAGGCCAACTGAGGCCCGCTCCGTTGCCCTTCCCCTCGACGAGAGGGGAAGGGCATTCCACCGCTGCTACGCTGTACGAAACCGCCATGCCCTTGTGCCAGTTTCTTACCCCCACCCCTGACCCCTCCCCACAAGGGGGAGGAGAACTTGGCGGTGAGCTTCCCGAATCCCCCTCCCCCTTGTGGGGAGGGGTCAGGGGTGGGGGTATTGAAGCCCGCGGCGAAAGCATGCCGTGGCGATACGATGCACCGATGGCGACACTGCGATGACCGGTTCCAGAATCAATTGGCGCACGCTCCTGCTGGTCGGCCCGGCGGCCATTTTTACGGTGCTGTTCTTTCTGGTGCCGCTGGCGGCGATGGCGGTCGCCTCCTTCACAGTCGGCGGCGCGCTCTCGCTCGACAACTACCGCCACTTCCTGACCCAGCCGAGCTATGTGCGCGCGCTGGTCAACTCGCTGGAGGTGACGCTGGTGGTCACCGCCGTGTCCGTGGTGGTCGCCTATCCGCTCGCCTGGGTGCTGGCAGAGCGCGTGCCCGAGCGCTGGCAGCGTCTGGCGCTGATGCTCACCATCCTGCCGTTCTGGACCTCCTACGTGGTGCGCTCCTATAGCTGGCTGCTGCTGCTCGCCGAGCGCGGCGTCGTCAACCGCGCGCTGCTGGCTTCCGGCCTGCTCGACCAGCCGCTGCAACTGGCCAATACGCGCACGGCGACGATCATCGGCTTCGTGCATTTCTTCGTCATGCTGTTGACGCTCACCATCTACGCCAATTTCCGGCAGTTGAGCCCGAGCTACCGCAAGGCCGCCGCCGATCTCGGCGCCAGCGGCCTGCAAACCTTCCTGCACGTCGTGCTGCCGCTGACCCTGCCCGGCATCATGGTCGGGGCCTTCCTCGCCTTCGTGCTGGCCATCGGCGACTACGTGACGCCGCAGCTTCTCGGCGGCTCCAACGAGCTTTTGATGCCGCAGTTGATCATCCAGCAGATCGGCCGCCGCGCCGACCTGCCGCTGGCCGCGGCCCTGTCGCTGATCCTGATGATCGTCATCTCCATCGCCTATGTCGCCTGTGCGCGCTGGCTGAAACTGGAGCGGACGTGACGCCATGAAGCGCTTCCTCGATCTCGCGGCTGGCCTGTACGCAGCCATCGCCTACGGCTTCATCTACCTGCCGATCGTGGTGCTGGTGCTGTTTTCCTTCCAGGCGAGCCGCTTTCCGCTGCCGCCCTTCACCGGCCCGTCGCTGCGTTGGTACGGCGAGGTGCTGGGCGATTCCAAGTTCACCGGCGCGATGCTGAACTCGATCGTCGTCGGCGTCGTCTCCTCGGCCGTTGCCGTGCTGCTAGGCTTCCTCGCCGCCTATGGCTGCGCGCGCATGAAGGGCCGTTTCGGCGGCTGGGTGCGCGCGCTTTTGATCGCGCCGCTGTCGGTAAGCTACCTCATCATCGGCATGGGGCTGGTGGTGCTGTTCAACTGGGCGGGCGTGCCGAAGTCGCTGTTCGCGGTCGGCATCGGCCATGTGGTCATCAACCTGCCGCTCTGCTTCGCCATCCTCTACAGCCAGATGAACGACAACATCATCCGGCTGGAACAGGCCGCGCGCGACCTTGGCGCGCGCGAATGGCAGGTGCTGGCGCTGGTGGTGGCGCCGGTGCTGTGGCCGGCGCTGCTGGCGAGCTTCGTCCTGTCGCTGACCTTGTCATGGGACGAGTTCCTGATCGCCTTCCTGCTCACCCGCTTCGAGACGACGCTGCCGG
>ERZ778017.2489-NODE-2489-length-14831-cov-9.418787_pt1 | contig 14831 bp, 12 predicted proteins | sample MGYA00375747_ERZ778017 | MGnify/ENA primary metagenome ERZ778017 (study PRJEB29350, sample SAMN05509838) | bioreactor metagenome | biome: bioreactor; material: wastewater | place: South Africa: University of Cape Town | collected 2014-03-17 ...
TCGAAACCTACAAGATGTTCGCCTATGACGAGGGCTGGTCGCGGCGGATCAACGAGGCGATCGACAGCGGCCTGACCGCCGAGGCGGCGATCGAGCGCGTCCAGCAGCGCACCCGGATGCGGATGCGCCAGATCGACGACCCGCTGCTGCGCGACCGCATGCACGATCTGGAGGATCTGTCGAACCGGCTGATCCGCATCGTGTCGGGACAGATGGGCACCGCGGCGCAGATGGGCCTGCGGCACGATTCGATCCTGATCGCGCGCAACCTGGGCCCCGCCGAACTGCTCGAATATGACCGGCGGCGGCTCAAGGGCGTGGTGCTCGAGGAAGGCTCGCTGACCGCGCATGTCATCATCGTCGCGCGCGCGATGGGGGTGCCGGTGCTCGGCCGCGCCCGCGCGGTGCGCACCGCGGTCCGCGAAGGCGACCTGCTGCTGCTCGACGCGGGCGCGGGGACGCTGCACGTCCGCCCGACGCAGGCGGTGCAGGACGCGTTCGACGCCAAGCTCGAACTGTCGCAGAAGCGCCGCGCGAGCCTCGCGGCGCTGCGCGACCTGCCCGCGGTCACCCGCGACGGCGTGCCGATCGAACTGATGATCAACGCCGGATTGCGCGAGGACATCGCCGCGCTCGACCTGACCGGCGCCGGCGGAATCGGGCTGTTCCGCACCGAGTTCCAGTTCCTCGTTTCCGCCACCCTGCCCCAGCGCGAGCGGCAGCAGCGGCTCTATCGCGACGTGCTCGACGCGGCGGGCGACCGCCCGGTGGTCTTCCGCACCGTCGACATCGGCGGCGACAAGTCGCTGCCCTACATGAATGTCGACGAGAATGCGCTGGAGGAGAATCCGGCGATGGGCTGGCGCGCGCTGCGCCTCGCGCTCGACCGCGAAGGCCTGCTCAAGGTCCAGGCGCGCGCGCTGATGGAGGCGGCCGCCGGGCGGACGCTGAACGTCATGTTCCCGATGGTGTCCGAACCGTGGGAATATGAAGCCGCGCGCGATCTGTTCGTTCGCCAGCGCGCCTGGCTGAAACAGCATGACAAGAAGCTGCCCGCCGCGATCCGCTACGGCGCGATGCTGGAGGTGCCGGGGCTGATCGAAACGCTCGACCTGATGCTGCCGCATCTCGACTTCCTGTCGATCGGCACCAACGACCTCACCCAGTTCCTGTTCGCCGCCGACCGCGCCCACCCGCGCCTTGCCGAGCGCTACGACTGGCTGTCGCCGACGGTGATGCGCTACATCGCGCGCGTGGTGAGGATCGTCGCGGACAGCAGGGTCCAGCTCGGCGTGTGCGGAGAGATGGGCGGCCGCCCGCTGGAGGCGATGGCACTGCTCGGCGTCGGGATCGAGCGGCTGTCGATCACCCCGGCCGGCGTCGGCCGGGTCAAGGCGATGATCCGCTCGCTCGACCTCGGCGCGCTGCGCGCCGACATTCCGGCGATATTGGCGCACCCCTCCTCCACCCCGCGCGCGCAATATCTCGACTGGGCAAAGGCGCATGGGGTGGATCTGGGGGAATAGCCGCGCAATTTCACCGGTCCCGGACAGACGGAATCCGGATTCTAACAGCCCGTTAACCAATTGCCTCTAGCTTCCGGAAAGCATCTGAAGCGGTCCGGAAGTGGGAGTTTGCCGAAACATGTTCATGCGTGCCGGCCAATTCGATGCGGCGCTTGCGCTGGATGACGACGCCGCGCCGACCATCGCCGTCCTGCTGCCGTGCTACAACGAAGGGCTCGCGATCGGGACGGTGATCGAACGCTTCCGCGCCGCGCTGCCGACCGCGAAAATCTATGTCTACGACAATAACAGCAGCGACGGGTCGGCGGACATCGCCCGGGCCGCCGGGGCTGTGGTGCGCAGCGAACCCCGGCAAGGCAAGGGTTTCGTGGTCCGCCGCATGTTCGCGGATATCGATGCCGACATCTATGTGATGTGCGACGCCGACGAAACCTATGACGCGGCCGTCGCCGGCGATCTTGTCGACCGGCTGGTCGAACATGGCCTCGACATGATCGTGGGAACGCGCGTCGATGTCAGCGGGACCGCCTATCGCCCGGCGCATCGGTTCGGCAACTGGATGCTGACGTCGCTCGTGCGCACGATGTTCGGCGGCGGCTTCAGCGACATGCTGAGCGGCTATCGCATCTTTTCCCGCCGCTTCGTCAAATCCTTCCCCCAGATGTCGCAGGGGTTCGAGATCGAAACCGAGCTGACGATCCACGCCCTGCAACTCGGCATGCCGACCGGCGAAATGCCGACGCGCTTCAAGGATCGCCCGAGCGGATCGGAGAGCAAGTTGCGCACCATTTCCGACGGTGTGCGCATCCTGTGGACGATCGGAACATTGCTCAAGCAGGAAAGGCCGTTCCTGCTGTTCGGCGTCGCATGTCTGGGCCTCGCCGCCTTGTCGCTGCTGCTCGGCTACCCGGTCATTGCGGAGTATCTGCGCAGCGGGACGGTGCCTCGCCTTCCCACCGCCGTTCTGGCCACCGGGATGATGATCCTGGCTTTCCTCAGCCTGTTCAGCGGGTTGATTCTCGACACGGTCACGCGCGGGCGCAAGGAAGCGAAGCTGCTACGCTACTTGGAACTTTCAAGTGTGCATGCCAAGAGCATGCGGTGGCAATTCATGGATTCGAAAAGCCGCCTAGTGCAATGAAGCGGCCTCCTTCCTCTCTTCTCGATGTTACGCGAGGTGTGATCGTGAGGCCGTTCTTGGCTTATGGCGCAGTTTCCGCAATCTGCATGATTTTGCATAATATCATCGTGATTGGCGGCGACCAACTGAATTGGCCTTATTCCCGTTCAATTCTAATATCTTTCGGCCTCGTCACCACAGTTGGCTATGCCTTGCAAAGCCTCCTCACCTTTAATCAGGCGCTCAATAAACGAACATATTTTCGCTACGTTATTGCAATGTCAGCTAACATTCCGCTCGCATTCGTCGCGCTGTGGGTTTGGCACGATGTTGTGAGGCTTGCGATGATCTGGGCTTCACCGATTGCGACTTTCTCTATGGTCGCCATCAACCTTTTACTTAGCCGCTGGGCTATCCTTGTCCAGCCAACCCGAGTGGCGTGACATGTCCGACGTTCATATGACGGTCGATCCGCAAAATTTGCAAAGCATTCTGGCGGAGCACCTACCGGTGTTTGCAGTAAAGACGCCCCGTTATCAGGCAACCATGCTCGATAGCTTGCTTGAGGTTTGGCTTGATCCGCACGAAAGATTGCTTGATATCGGCGGCGGCACCGGCGTGATCGCGCAGGCAATTTCGCAGTTATTCCCGGTCGTTTCGGTGGAAGCGATCGATATTGTTGACCGTTTTTGCTCAACACTTACTGTGCCAGCACGCCAATACGACGGTAAGCGCATCCCATGTGCAGACGGCGCGTTTGATGCAGCGACGCTCAATAATGTCCTCCATCATGTCCCACCTGCAGCACGGGGGAGCCTCTTGCGTGAAGTCCGTCGAGCGGTCGCGGGTCCTCTCTATATCAAGGATCACTTGACGACGGGATTGACAGACGACTTGCGGCTTATGGTTCTCGACGCATGGGGCAACATTCCATTCGGCGGTATGGTCGAGGCCAAATATCTGTCTAGCACTGAATGGAACGAACTCGCCGCCGAAACAGGATATTATATCGGCGCAGTTTCCCATCCCATGAACTATCGTACTGGCATCGCGGCCCTTGCTTTTCCCAATCGTCTCGAAACGACGATGCGCTTCGATCCCGCATGATGAAAGAATGAAGCCTTATTCCCATGCGCATCCTGACCGTCAGCAATTTTTATGATTCGCACGGCGGCGGGCTGGAGCGCGTTGCGGCGCAACTGAACCGTGAATTCGTTACCGCTGGCTGTGACGTGGCTTGGGCTGCAAGCGATTCCGACGGTTTACCAGAAAGCCCGGCGCGGTTGATCGGCCTTCGTTGCGCGAATCCTACTGAGCGATTAACGGGCCTGCCGATGCCGATTCCTGGTCCACGATCGATCGCGCGGCTACGGAAGGCAATCCGCAATGTCGATGGCGTCGTGATCCACGATGCGTTATATGTGACATCGATCCTTGCGATGATCTTCGCTAAGGCAGAAAAAAAGCCGACGGTCATGGTCCAGCACATTGGCGCCATTCCCTTCGCCAATTCGCTGCTGAGCCTTGTCATGCGTCTCGCCAATCTCGTAGTCACGAGACCGATGATGGCCGCCGCCGGGCGGCTCGCCTTCATTAGCGCGACGGTGCGCGACGATTTACTCGGCGTGCCGCCACGACGCCCGTCACTGCTCGTTTTCAACGGCGTCGATCAGTCGGTTTTCAACGATCGACAGAGCGTCACACGCGCTGAAATGCGCGCGCAATGGGGTTTGCCTATAAATACACCGCTCGCAATATTCGTGGGCCGTTTCGTCGAGAAGAAGGGATTGCGCGTTCTCCGCCTGCTCGCCAAGCAGCGGCCCGATGTGCATTTCGCGCTGTTCGGACAGGGGCCGATCGATCCGCACGAGTGGGGGTTGGCTAATGTACATCCTCTTTGCCAACAGCCGCAGGAACGGATTGCCGACCTTTACCGCGCCGCCGACATGTTGCTGTTGCCCAGCGTGGGCGAGGGCTATCCGCTCGTCATACAGGAAGCGATGGCCTGCGGACTTCCCGTAATCTGTGGTAACGGCAGCGCGAGAGCGGACCCGGCCGCCAGCCACTGGCTCACTGGGGTCGACATCGACCTCGCGGACCCGCAGGGTTCGGCCACCCGGTGTTCCACGGCAATCGATGCGCTCCTCGATTCACCGGTTGATACGACCGCAATGGCCCATTACGCTGCCAAGGCCTATGATTGGCGCCGAATGGCCTCTACCCTTCTCGACTGCCTGCGCTGATCATTCAATAATCGCCGTCCGGCATCCGAATTCCCTCATGTGAGAAGCGATGCCTCGATTGGCTTCTTGCGCATCCGACTCGGCCGCGTCGAGGCCAAAAGTGGCGCCAATCGGCTGAAGCAACCCTTTACCGGCGAAAATGACCAGCGGGGCGGGTCGTGGCGCGCAGAGCGCTTGCACAAGTTCGAAATCGATAGAGCTGCGCACCAGACGTATAGGTCGCCCAACCAGGTCAGGCGAATTGATGACGAGGTCAATCGTAAACGGCGCATCATCCGCGCCAATCACTACATAATCCGCTCCGCTTTTGACAATGCGCTCAGAAGCCCGAGCCGCGGGGGCATAGAAGGCATGCGCCATCCACGCCTGTAAGGGGAAAGTGACAAACAGCGCCGCCACAGTCGTCCGCAACAATAGGCTGCGCCCGCAGGGCAGCGCGTCGCCTAGCCTCGCCCAGCCATAGACTGCAAGCAGGATAAAATTACCGATCAATCCGTGCAGATAGCGATAGCCGAACCCATGCCCTTGGTAGGGCAGGATGATAAACATCACGACTGCGGTCAACGCGATCCCGCCCGCCAATGCGCCCGCAAGCCGATCCTTGCGTGCGACCGCGATCCCCCAAAGCAAAAGCGGCAGGAGCAATAGATGCTGCCATGCGAAAAAGCGCAGGATGTTCGACATCATGTTGGCAACGCGCATCGTGTCGCCGTCAAGGACGGTCGCGACCAGCCGGCTGATATAGTCGACGCCTTCGCCGCGCGGCGCCAGCGCATCAGCTTCCACCAATTGCCACATAGCCGTGGGCCACCATGCCCAAAAGGCGCCAATCACTGCATACCCGCCCAAATAAAGGGCTGCACGACGCCAGTCCCGGTCCAGAACCACCGTGAACAGGATCGGCGCTGCGAACATCGGATGCATAATCGGCTGATGCAACCCCACCGCAATAAAGCCCACCGCAAGAGCTGCGAGGTCAGTTCCGGTCTTTCGGCGCAGAAACAGCCAGAGCCAGCACAGATTCAGCGTAAGGTGCGCTGGCATAGCATATGCCGTCATCCCGTTGAAGAAGATTTGCCCGGATCCAATGTAGAGGAGAAGGGCGACAACGCCGGTCTCGCGATTGTCGGGCCAGATACGTCGCGTACATCCCCACAATGCAACGGCGCCGATCAGCAGCATTGCCGGGCCCGTCAGAGCGGCATCGCCAAGCAAGCCGAAGAACGCGCGGAACGCCGCGTTCAGTGGCAGATAAGCCGATATCCAACCGGCGGTATGGTTGGTTGGATACATGAACATCGTATTGAGCGCTTCAGCATGATCGCGCCAGATTCCGCTCAGAGGGGCAACCAGCCGCCCTTGTGCGAAAACGGCGGCATCGAAGTTTGCCATCTGTTCATCGCGGCTCAGATCATATCCGGACAATATGCCGTAGTGGCCTGCGAAAGCGGCGCACGCCATCACAGCCCCAACAGCGAATGCCAATTGCCGGTCTCCGGTCAGAGCCTGCATGCGCGCGGGCAAGCGCCAAGCACATAATGCCAGCAAAAGGGCGGCGACGAGCAGCAGCCAGCGGTCCTGCCGGTGAAGATAGAATAATGTCAGATTGGCATTCGGCCCGAGCAGTGCGGCGATCAAAAAAGCCATAATGGCAAGAACGGCAGTTCGCCGCACGGTCGGGCCGAGAAGCTCTTTTTGCGTCATCGACCTCCTGTGGCACATCATGGATAATTCGATGTTAACTTCGTGAGTGCGCCATTCAAATTTGTCTCACCACGATGTTTCTGATATGTTCTGCTCAATTTTCCTGAGGAGTGATGAGGATGAGCAACCAAACCCCCAGCGCCGATGGCGGATGCCATTGCGGCGCGATCCGTTATTCGATGCCGACTGCGGTCAAGCATCATGCCTTGTGTCATTGCAGCGACTGTCGCCGCCACGCGGGGGCGCCGCTGGTCGGCTGGGCGCTCGTCGGACAGGACGCGCTGGAGGTCAGCGGCACGCCTAAAATCTATGCGTCATCGGAGCATGGCCGGCGCCATTTCTGCGGCGACTGCGGCACCGGGCTCTTCTATACCAACGATGCCGTCTTTCCCGGTCAGATCGACGTCCAGACCGCGACGCTCGACGACCCCGACCTGATCCCCGCGCAGCTGCAGATCCAAACCGCCGAGCGCATCGGCTGGATGGCCGGGCTCGATACGCTTCCGGCTTTCGAGCGCTATCCGGGGTAGCGTGGTTTCACGTTGGGTAGCGAGGGACCGACGCGAAAGAAACAATAGGTCGGCTTTGCGCGAAACGCGTTACGATCCGTCGGCTGTAACGACCGCTCGGACGAGCGCGGCGATGTCGAGACGCTCGGCGGTATCGTCATAGCCCTGGCGGACGATCACAAGTCGGCGCGACGGGATGACGACCATATATTGGCCGCGGTTTCCGAAAGCGCCGAAGGCGTCGGCCGGAATGCCTTCCGACGCATCGAGCAGCCAGAAGCCTGCGCCATAGCCGAACGGCCCATCGGGCTGCGGTCCTGCGCGCGCCGTCACGAAGTGTCGCCAGTCGGCGGGCAGCAGCCGTTCGCCCCGCCACATGCCGTCGTCCTGATAGAGCAACCCCAGCCGGGCCAGATCGCGCGCAGTGGTCGAAACCTGGCTCGACAGGATCGCATCGCCGTCCTTGTCGCGCTCGACAAAAGTCCGCGTCATCCCGATCCGGTCGAGAAAGGCGGCGGGATCGAAGGACTCCCCGACCTCTTCCAGCGCTGCCTTCAGCGACAGGACAGCGAGCAGCGTATCGTTGTTGGCGTAGCGATAGCGCGTCCCCGGCGGGTTCAACAGTGGCCATTGCGTCGTCCACTGCCGCACCGACGCACCGCCCATATAGATGGCGTCGGTGCGGTTGCCGGCGCTGTCGCTGGTTAGCCCGCTGGCCATGCGCAGGAGTTGTTCGGTGGTGATCGCCTCGCGCGGATCGCCCGCCGTCCGCCATTCGGCGATACCCGCCGGCGCCTTCACGTCGAACTGCCCGCGCTCGACGGCATGACCGATCAGCGTCGCAGCGATCGACTTGGCGACCGAGAAGGTGCGCTGCGCCGTGTGCAGTCCATGCCCCGGCTGATACCATTCGAGGGCGATCCGGCCATCCTTGACGATCAGCAGCGAACTCGTCCGGCCGCCGAAGCGCGCCCTGTCCGCCGCGACTACCGAGAAGCGCACCTCTCTATCGGCGACACGCGCATCGCGGTCGCCGAGCGGCCACGGCTGCGCGTCGAGATTCGGTCGCGTGTCGTGCAAAAGCGCTCCCGCCCCCGGCTCGACACCGATCGGTAGCGTCACGCAACCGTCGCGCCCCGTCCATTCGGCGACCCGCGGCGGCATGTCGTCGCGATAGCGCACCGTGACGCGTTTCGCCTTCGTGTCGATCTCCGCGCGGGTCGCGCGGACATCGGCCTCGATCTCCGGATAGATATGCGTCAATTCATCGCGCTCGATATCGGCGAGCGTCTTGCCCGCCCCATTCCACAGGGACGAGCAGGTGAAAGCGGCGCGATAGCCCGCCGCCCAGGCGCGGTTCAACTCGACGTTCGTCTCAGCCGCCTGCGTGGGAAGCGGCAGCGCCGCAGCGGCCAGCCCAAGCAGCACGCGGCGCCTCGCGTCAGGGCCGCGCACCGAAGCGGAAGCACGATTCCGACCGGCCTTCCCTATGCGCTGTCCACCGAAAGCCATCGTCATTCGCCCTTCCGTTTGCGCCGCCGCTCGTCCCACCAGGCGAGCCGTTCGGCGATACGCTTTTCGAATCCGCGGTCGACGGGGCGATAGAAGGTCGCGGCCTCCATGGCATCGGGCCAATAATCGTCGCCCGAAAACCCTTGGGGCGCGTCATGGTCGTAGTTGTAGCCCGCACCATAGCCCAGATCCTTCATCAGCTTCGTCGGCGCGTTGAGGATGTTCGCGGGCGGCGCCAAACTACCGGTGTCGCGCGCTGCCGTCCACGCGGCCTTCTGCGCGGTATAGGCGGCGTTCGACTTGGGCGCGGTGGCGAGATAGAGGCATGCCTGCACGATCGCGAGTTCGCCCTCGGGCGAACCGAGAAACTGAAAGGCGTCCTTGGCGGCAAGGCATTGCACCAGTGCCTGCGGATCGGCGAGCCCGATGTCCTCACTCGCCATGCGGGTTAGCCGGCGCAGCAGATAGAGCGGCTCCTCGCCCGCGACGAGCATCCGCGCCAGCCAATAGAGTGCCGCCTGCGGGTCGGACCCGCGCACCGCCTTGTGCAGCGCGGAGATCAGATTGTAGTGGCCGTCGCGATCGCGGTCGTAGACCGGCATGCGGCGGTGCAGGAACTGCCCGACCTCGCCCGCGTCGAGCGGAGTCTCGATCGCCGCGGCGAACAGCGTCTCGACCTGGTTGAGCAGAAAGCGGCCGTCGCCATCGGCGCTCGCGATCAGCGCGGAGCGCGCCTCGTCGGTGACGGGAAGGCGGCGCCCCACCTCGGCCTCGGCGCGCGCGACCAGTGTCGCCAGCGCCGCCTCGCCGAGCCGGTGCAGCACCAGCACCTGCGCGCGGCTGAGCAAGGCGGCGTTGAGCGCGAAACTTGGATTTTCGGTCGTCGCGCCGACGAGCACCACCGTGCCGCGCTCGACATAGGGCAGGAAACCGTCCTGCTGGGCGCGGTTGAAGCGATGGATTTCGTCCACGAACAACAGCGTCCGCTTGCCCGCCGTCGCCATCTTCTCGGCATCGGCAAAGGCTTTCTTGAGGTCGGCGACGCCGGAGAACACCGCCGAAAGCGGCGCGAAGCGCATCCCTACCGCCTCGGCGAGCAGCCGCGCGATCGTCGTCTTGCCGGTGCCGGGCGGTCCCCAGAGGATGATCGACGCCAGTTGCCCCGCCGCGACCATGCGCCCGATCGCACCCTCGGGACCCGTCAGATGCTCCTGCCCGACGACATCGGACAGGCTGCGGGGACGCAGCCGCTCGGCGAGCGGAATCGGGCCGGCAGCGCCCGGGTCGCGCTGCTGCTCCGCATCGTCGCCGAACAGGTCCATGGCGCGCTCAGCCCCGTTGCCGCTGCTTTTGCCGGATCAGCCGCAGATAGGTGTCGGCCACCGCCTGGTTGATCGCATCCCATTGATAGGCGGCGCTTTCCGCTAGTCCAGCCGCGCCGTGTCGCGCGCGCAGCGCGGGGTCGCGGCAATAGCGCTCGAGATCGTCGGCAAAGCCGGTGATCGCGCCCGGCGAGACGAGATAGCCGGTCTGGCCGTGCTTGACGATGCTCGCGCTGCCGGTCGCGCGCGCCGCGACGACCGGCAACCCGCACGCCATCGCTTCCAGCGTCACATTGCCAAAGGTCTCGGTGACCGAAGGATTGAACAGCATGTCGCACGATGCGACGGCGCGCGCGAGATTCTCGCCGCCCTGAAAGCCGACGAAGCTGGCGTGCGGCAGGCGCGATTCGAACCAGTCGCCCGCCGGTCCCTCGCCGATCACCACCACATGGTGCGGAACGCCGCGGCGCTGGAGCAGGTCGATCGTGTCAGCGAAGACATCGAGCCCCTTTTCCATCACCAGCCGGCCGAGGAAGGCGACGACCGGCACGTCGTCGGCGATGCCCCACGAACGGCGCCACGCCGCGTCGCGGCGGTCGGGCCGAAAGATGTTGCGCTCGACCCCGCGCGTCCAGATGCCGATGTCGTAGTTCATCCGCTGCTCGCGCAGCACCTGCGCAAAGCTTTCCGACGGCGCGATCAGCGCGTCGCAGCGGCGATAGAGCCGCCGCAGCCATGCGACGACCAGCGGTTCGAGGAAGGACAGGTTGTAATAGCGGAAATAGGTCTCGAACCGCGTGTGGACCGAACAGGCGACCGGAATATTGCGCCTCCGCGCCCACGCCGCCGCCTGCCGCGAGACGCGATCTGGGCTGGAGATGTGCAGGATATTGGGCGCGAATTTGGCGATATCCTCGCGAACGCGCGCGGAGAAGGACAGCGGAATGCGATATTCGCTGCGGCCGGGGATCGCCATCGACGGCACGCTGACGAGGTCGCCGGTCGGCGCAAAGTCGGGGTCGTCGACGGTCGGCGAATAGACACGGACCGCCGCGCCCTGCCCCAGCAGATAGCCGACGAGGCGGTTGAGCGCCTTGTTCGCGCCATCGACCGTCATATTGTAATTGCCGCTGAACAGCGCGATGCGAAGGTCCGAAACGTCCATCCGGTTTCCGCTAGTCTTTTGCCCCGTCAAAGGCAATTCGTCAGAAGTCGGCGCCGCGATCGGCCGAGGCTTCCAGATCGACGACCACCGGCGGATGCAGGCGCAGACGATGAACACGCTTTTCGTCGGCTTCGGTGATTTCGATGCGCCACCCGCTCGGGTGGTGCAGCACCTCGCCGACCGCCGGGACATGCCCCGCGAGCACCGCAGCGAGGCCGCCGAGCGTGTCGACATCCTCATCGACTTCGGCAAGGCGCGGGTCGATCACTTCGCCGATATCGTCCAATTCGGCGCGCGCATCGGCGTCCCAGCAGCCGTCGGCATCGGGCACGAACAGCGCGGTCGGCTCGTCGTCATGCTCATCCTCGATCTCGCCGACGATTTCCTCGACCAGATCCTCGATCGTGACCAGGCCGTCGGTGCCCGAATATTCGTCGATGACGATCGCAAGGTGCGTGCGCTTCGCGCGCATTTCGGCGAGCAGGTCGAGCACGCCCATCGATTGCGGCACATAGAGCGGCTGGCGCAACAGGTCGAGCAGCGGCGGCGGCGTGCGCCCTTCGGCGAGCACCGCAAACACGTCCTTGACGTGGATCATCCCGACGACCTCGTCGAGCGTTTCGCGGTAGACCGGCAAGCGGCTGTGCCCCGCGTCGGCAAAGATGGCGACGATTTCCTCGAAACTGGCGCTTTCCGAAATCGCGATGATCTCGCCGCGCGGCACCGCCACATCGTCGACCGTCTGTTCGCCGAAGTGCAGCAGGTTGCGCAGCATCTTGCGTTCGATGGGCGACAGATCGCCGACGATGCTGCTGCCGCGGCGCTCCGCGCCCTCTTCCTCGGCCTCGTCGATGACCTCTTCGATCTGCTCGCGCAGCGACGGTTCGCTGTTACCGCCGAACAGCAACGTCCGTATTCCGGCCCACAGGCCGGATCTACTGTCCTCTTCCGATCGGGTCGAAGACCCCTGCTCGTCGGGCATGTCTCTCGCTTTTGCCGTTAATCCTGCACCGCATATGGATTGGCGATGCCCAGCGATGCAAGGGCTTTCACCTCCAGCGCCTCCATCGCGTCGGCAGCGGGGTCATCGAGATGGTCGTATCCGACGAGATGGAGCGTGCCGTGGACAATCAGGTGCGTCGCATGATCGGCGATCGGCACCGCCTTTTCCACCGCCTCGCGCACGCAGGTCTCGCGCGCCAGCACGATGTCGCCGAGCAGTATCTCGCCGTCGTCGCTGTTGCTGAGCGTGTCGAGCAGGTCGGCCTGTACCTGCGGAAAGGACAGCACGTTGGTCGGCCGATCCTTGCCGCGAAAATCGCGGTTGAGCGCCTGCACCTCGGCATCGTCGGTCAGCCGCACCGCGACCTCGACGAGCGGCGCGGCGTCGGCAAGCCCCGCCCAGGGCGTCAGCGCCAGCGCCGCCGCGACCGCTTCCGCCGCGCGGGCGTCCCAGTCGAGCGGATCGGGCCAGGGCGTGGCCTGGTGAGTCTCAACGCTCAGCATGACAGGCGCCGGAACGCGGCGGAAGGAAAGCAGGCGATCATGCCCGCGACGCTACCGCGGCGGCGCCCTTCGGGACAGCGAAAAAGCATCCTCTCCGCCCGTCATTGCGGCCCCTGCGGCGGCGGCTGGGCCGGCTGGGCCTGCACCTCGGCGGGCCGGTCGCCGCCGATGGGCAGCTTGAGGTCGATGCGCGTGCCGTTGATCTCCGTGCTGATCACGGCATTTCCCTTTTCGAGCCCGACGCTGGTCCGGTCGGACACCGGGATCGCGGGAATCTCCGGCACGTCGAGCGGCTGGACGGGGCCGCCGGGATCGGTCGCACGGGCGGGAGGCGCGGACCGCGGCGCATTGTGTCCGCGCGCCCGCACCATGAAGTCGCGCCAGATGCGCGCGGGCAGCCCCCCGCCCGTCACCCCGCTAAGCGGCGAATTGTCGTCGTTGCCGATCCACACGCCGACGACCAGCCCGTTCGCATAGCCGACGAACAGCGCATCGCGGCTGTCCTGCGTCGTGCCGGTCTTGCCGTAATTGGCCTGCGGCAGTCGCGCCGCGCGCCCGGTGCCGCGGTTGACCGCGGCGCGCAGCATCCGTTCGATATCGCCGTGGACGCGCCGGCCGAAATGATGCGGCCCCAAGAAAAGCGATTCGAACCAGCCGGGCTCCGCTTCCTTAAAGGCGTGCGGAACGACCGGATAGCTGTCCGCCGCGACCGCGGCATAGGCGGCGGTGAGTTCGAGCAGCGTCATGCTCGACGTGCCGAGCGCCAGACTGGGATCGCCCTTCGCGAGCGGCGCGGTGACGCCCAGTTCGCGCGCCATGCGGATCACCTTGTCGTCGCCGACCTGTTGCAGCAGTCGCACCGCGGCGACGTTGCTCGACCGCGCGAATGCCTCTTCGAGCGTGATGCTGTCCGAATAGGCGCCGCCGGCATTCTTCGGCTGATAGGCGCCGGTGGCGATCGGCGAATTGGCGATGGTGTCGTCGGGCCGCCAGCCATCCTTCAGCGCGGCCAGATAGACGAACAGCTTGAAGGTTGATCCCGGCTGGCGCCGCGCCTGCGTCACGCGGTTGAAGGGCGACGCAGCATAGTCGCGCCCGCCGACCATCGCGACGACTTCGCCGTTCGGCCGCATCGCGACCAGCGCGACCTGCGCCTTGCCGGGCACCGCACGGCCGGCGACGCGGCGCGCCACCGCCTGAAGCCGTGCGTCGAGCGTGGTGCGGATCGTGCGCCGCGCATAGCCGACGTCGGACAGCTTGCGCGCCTCGGGCAATGCCCAGTCGGCGAAATAGGTCCCGGTCGGCAGGTCGTCGCGCGTCCGTACGTCGATACGCGGGGTGCGGATCGCCCGCGCCTCGGCGGAGGACAGCACGCCGGTATGGACCATCGCACCGACGACCAACCGCATCCGTTTTTCGGCGAGATCGGGGTTCTTCGTCGGCGCGAGCCGCGACGGCGCCTGCACCAGCCCCGCCAGCATCGCCGCCTGCGCCGGGGTCAGCTTCTCAGGCTGACGGGAGAAATAGTGGAGCGAGGCAGCACGCAGTCCATAGCGATTGTCGCCGAAATAGGCGTTCGACAGATAGCGTTCGAGAATTTCGTCCTTGGTCAGCCACGCTTCGAGCCAGAAGGCGATCAGCGCCTCGCGCGCTTTGCGTCCCAGCGTGCGCTTCGGGGTCAGGAAGGTGAATTTGGCGAGCTGCTGCGTGATGGTGCTGCCGCCCTGCCGCCGCCCGCCCGAAACATTGGCCCAGACGGCGCGCGCGATGCTGCGCGGATCGACGCCCCAATGGCTGTAAAAGCGCCGATCCTCGATCGCCAGGAAGGCGGCGGGAACATGCGCCGGCAGTTTCGCGACCTCGACCGGCGTGTCGACCACCGCCCCCATGCGCGCGATCGGCGTGCCATCGGCGGCGAGCAGCGTGATTTCGGGCGGCGCAATCGGCTCGAGCGATTTCGACAGCGGCGCGGTCAATGCGAGCCACCCGATCAGCAGGATGAAAGCGGCGCACAGCACCGCAAAGGCCCGTCCCGACCGCCGCAGCCATTTGCGCGCCCGCGTCTCGGCGGGCGGCGGAAAGGCGGCATTCGGATCGGGAAACGACGCGCCCGCCGCGGGCACGGCGGCGGCTTCGATGGCGACGGGTTTACGGGACCAGAGCATGCTTTCGCCTGCGTATTACACTGACAACACAGGAGAGGCAAACGCGTTCCGCCGCGATT
>ERZ778017.2493-NODE-2493-length-14811-cov-5.416034_pt1 | contig 14811 bp, 9 predicted proteins | sample MGYA00375747_ERZ778017 | MGnify/ENA primary metagenome ERZ778017 (study PRJEB29350, sample SAMN05509838) | bioreactor metagenome | biome: bioreactor; material: wastewater | place: South Africa: University of Cape Town | collected 2014-03-17 ...
AACTTTTGTCAACCCTATTGATTGTCACAAGTATATGCTAATTTGTATCGCAGGACTTGGGCTGATCGTGGGCATTCATTATGATTGCATTAAGCTTACCTAGAAAACATATCTCGCTACTTGCGAAAGCAACGGTTCTATTGCTTCTATTAATTGGTATCGGACATCAGCTCAATGTCTACTGGTCAGAAACAATTATACGTCCGGTATTGCCCAAGCCGAAGTCAATTAAAGCATGGGTCAAGACTAATATCGTCGATAAAAATATATTACAGAGAGATGACTGGTTTAGAGAGAAATTTGCAGAAATCAAATCAGAAAAATTGAAAAATGACGTTGATAATGACTTTTGGTTTATGAATGATGGGTTGGAACTCCCACTAGATGTTTCTACCCCGGAATATTATTTGAATCCAGATGTTCCAAGGCCCTTGATCCATCATTTTGACCCTCGATTCACCTTAAATACCTATCTCAAATACATTCAGCATGAATTGTCGAAAAATGAAATCGATAACTTCGAATTACCTTTCCATTGGGCTGATTGGATTGACATCACAAAATTGCACAAGTTCATCACAAATCAAGACCCAAAATTCAACTATTGTGAAACCATTTTTGACATTTCCAAAGTCAGAGCATCTAGACGTACAAAGTTGAAAAGTGTCGATAAGTATTGTCGCTTGAATGACAAGAATCTATTAGGATATGACATTTTCGCATCCAGTGGTCAGCAGACAGAGGAAAACTTAGAACTAGTGGGTAAGTCGTATCTCTTTTCAACTGCTCCACCACCATCCAAAATTATCTTTTTGACTAGTTCTAACAATGATTTTTCGTATCAATTTCCAATCCAGTCTACCGAGAATGACATAAAAAACTCCTTGTTACATAATGGGATTGTTGAGTCTTTGGTTAAGGATTCTAGCTTCTGGCCTGAAAATAATACATTCAATTTGTTGTCAACATTTAATAATTTCACAAGAACATATTCGCCAGAACTTTCACAACCCCAAACTTTGGGACGAAATTTACCCATGACCGGTAGTGCTCCGATCTATCTTTCAGAAGATGCATTTTATGTCAACTCTCAACAAGTAGTCGAACAAATAATGGAATCAGAAAATATGTCCAGAGACGATATGAACTACGTTGAATCATTGAAATACTCATTAAAGACATTACTCCCACCTAAATACTTTGCCGAAGCGAAGTTAGTTCAATCACATCCGAAAAGACTTCTCGGTGACCATTATGATTGGAGATTTTTCCTGGGCATAAATCCAGGTACGGAAGAACATTTATCTATCTTGCACCGTCTTATCAAGAACTATGTAACTTTTACTAGACAAAATGGTATAAGAACATGGATTGCACATGGAACTTTGCTATCTTGGTATTGGGGTGGAACTTCGTTTCCGTGGGACGTTGATGTTGATGTACAGGTACCTGTTGAGGATTTGCATCGATTAGCAAGAGATTTTAATCAATCATTAATTGTTGAAAGCATTGGTAACAAGAATGGAAAGTTTGATGGGTTGGGAAGATATTTCCTTGATGTTGGAAGCTTTGTATCGCATCGGGAACGGGGTAACTCGAATAACAATATTGACGCCAGATTCATTGATATTGATACTGGAGCATATATTGATATCACAGCATTATCACTTTCTAATACAGAAACACCATCAAGATACTTGAATTCGAAACACAAGAGAGAAGATGCTGCGCAAAATTCTGAGAACTCCACGGCAGCTGTAACTGGTGAGCTGTACTTTGAAACTAACAAAAAACTCAAAATTTACAATTGTCGGAATAATCATTTCAGTTCGCTCGACGAATTGAGCCCATTGGTTGGATGTATAATTGACAATCAAGTTGGGTTTGTTCCCCAAGATGTCACTAAACCATTAATCAATGAATATGGCCTTAGGTCAGTAACAGGCTTGACTTTCAAAAAATACTTGTACGTTAGTCAGTTGCGAATGTGGATGAAAACTGTGGATCTCAAGGAGTATATTGACAACGCAGGTGAATGGTGTCAATCAAGAAATGTGACACTAGAACAAGAGGGTATGTCAAGTGAAGAGTTGCATGCGATTGCAAAATCCGTCAGCCATGAGAGAATTGTACATGAGATTTTTTCGAAATATGATTTTATCAATATACTCCATGATGACAACATATTCAAAAACTACGAAATGAATTGGAAGACAACCGATTATCATGAACAGGAATTGATAAGGTTGTTAGAAGGTAAAATTAAGCAAAATTGTCAAGCTTTAGATAAATTGGCAAATAGCACAAGTAATATTGGATCAGGTATTAGACCTGATAGATTCATGTCCATGTTGATGGCTAATGAAGATCATCAATACGATTATAAACTTAGTGACGAAAACCTTACGCAAATCATCAATGCCCAATTGGAAGATCAAACGAATCAAAACAAATCATAGACATATTTATTTATTTAATACTGGACAATGGTCAGATAACACAGTTCTAGAGTTGTAGAAAATCGACTAAAGCTAACAAATCATGTTTTTGGTGCTAAGAAGATGGTGGCACGGAAAGGTATTACAGCATTAAAAATCGTTCAGCGTCGTGTTTTAAAAAAGGTTATAAAACTAGTTTGAGTGAACATTTTACACAACATGGTATAATAGAGTATACGATTGTGCGCAACACCTTACCAAGCAGAGTACGACTGTTCTGTTGAAGTATTATACCAGCTTCAAAATTGCTTTGTGAAAAAGTATTGATAACCGGAGTGCAGTAGAGGTTCCATCGCCGTGAAATGCAACTTGTAATTGTACCTTAATACGAAGGTCTGCTCCGGTGTAGGAACAAATGTTGTTGGTAATAGGAGGTATCGGTGTACCGTGAAAAGTTTCAAATGGCATCAATTTTGGCGACGGCTCGGCTATAGTTTCACATGACGAAATAGGAGACACTCCATCACGGTCGCAGTCATGAAAGTCGCGACGCGAATGGCGTGGTTCAAGGCACCCTGCTTGGTTTTGTTCCTGTTTCTATTCGTTAATTACATACATGGTACAGCCACATTTCATTTATGTACAGGTTTAATTAGTCATTAAGGTCAAGGAAGTCAGAAGACTTCCGACGGAATGTCAAGGTGTATGAGTAAAGACGCAAGGTATAATGTCATAAACGTGTGGCAAAATGGATTGGCACCAGTAATGTAACAATAGTAATACTATGGTAAACACCAATTTTTTGTAGTATACAACATCATTGTTTTGGCGATGGCTGGTGCTATTTCGTGTGAGCGATAAGCCCACTGTATATACGGTGCTATAATTGTAAAAAAATTCGCGTCTGGAAAACTGTAGAGAAGTATTAAGCAGGTAGAACATATATTACAAGCGTATATGTATTAATTGGGACGAGACACGGGTAAGGCAACAGTAATTTTAAGGTTACTTCGCCACTAGTCGAAATCAGCGGTCCTTCAGATTTTCTAGTAGAGTTTTTTTTTGCCATTTTGAGATTATCCCAAAAAAATATTGGCAAAAAATAATTTTTCAATTTTTCCGCCTTTGAAAAGTTTTCCCTATAAATATGTAGCCATTTTGTCTCTTCGAAAGTTTTTAATTTCTTCAATAAGCTAGACTATTCATCAATAAACTATACACACAATGCAATTCAAATCTGTTTTAATCGCTTTAACTGCTGCTTCCGTTGTTTCTGCTGCTAACCACTCTAACGCTTCCAACAAATCCAACTCCAGCTCTTCTTCCCACGGTGCTGCTGCTGTCTCTGGTGCTAACGTTGTCGGTGTTGCCGCTGCTGCCGCTGCTGGTGTTGCTTTATTATTCTAAGGAACTGTTTTATAGATGATATTGTATACTAATAGATAATTAATAACGGGAACATTCTGTAGACATTAGATAAGCTCTTGATGTTGACTTCACACAGGATTACATTTTAATTGTTGCGCTTATCTTCGTCTTAAAATGTGAGTATATTTGACCAAATGTTGAAACCACAAGTTTACGTATCTGGCCCTATCCTTAGAGTTTGATTAATCTCGTAGTGACAAGAGTGCAAAATTTTCTTTAACGTATTAAAAATAACCCTTTGCCATGGGGCACGGTGGGGCTGATCCTGAAACATAAAATTTTTCCATCCAAAAAATATTTCGCGCATTTTTTTCTACCGTGTTGAAATTTAACTAAAGTTTATGGATTTCCTAGAGAACCGCCGGAGCCATCCCGCTAGCTGACTTGGTCTAGGATTATGGGTACTGAGGAACTAGGGATTTGATTATTTAGTGGCTAAATGTGAATAATTTTTAAACGTAAATTGGTAACAAGAAGGCTCTGTCATTGTGGTTGCGTTGTACCTTACTTCAAAATTCTTGTGGAAGGTTTAAAAATAGTGAGGGTTCACAGAAATATTTGTTCTCCTAGTTAAAAACCTTTTTTTTCACTACATTTCGTAAAACAATTGTACAATAGATGATCACGCTAGTCTTGCTGGGTATTATTACATTACTATATCGCAAAGAATTGTAAAAGAAATTTTGCATTGGAATTAGGGTTAATGGATCTTTTCCACCCGTTGCGGTGTTTTATACCAGAATGCAAAAAAGAAACTGAAGTAGAAACGGTTTCTTCATAAGGGAAAATTACGCAGAAACTGCGGAGCATCATTGGTATTCCCGAAACTTCAGTTAGCAGCCAAAGTTCTGTCAATTAGACGATAACGACAGATTTGAAATGGTTACTCTTTTCTCTTACTTTTGCTCAATTACATTAATTATCGCATTCTTGTATTAATCGTAATTCACTTTTATTTAAATAATTTATCTAGCAGCTCGTGTCTGGTCAATTCAACTAATTAAACTCGCAATTACAGTTTAAAAGATCAACCTAAAAGAATTGATCTAAAACGATTGATCGTGATACGAGATTTTTAAACTTTTTCAAAGAATAACTAGCATCCCAGCGAAAACTGTGCTGAGAATAACAGAAACCTTCATAGCTGATGATGAAGCATCACCTTGAGATGATGACGATTTAGGAGCAGAACTAGAAGCTGCATCACCAGATCCTGCTGCCATGTCAGAATTACTGGTCTTGCTACTATTTGAACCACTTGGCTTAGCACTTCCAGAAGCGGCGGCATTTTCTCTAAACATTTCTGAGACGAAAAGAGCATCTACTGAATTGAATGACTTGATTCCAGTTGCGTAGGATAACACAGAAGTGGCCACAATGTCCGAGGAGCTCTTGTTGGTATCAGTGGCGGTAGCTAGAGTGGCAGAAGGAATGGATTCTGAGATAGTCGAAATTTTAGTATCGTCAGTGTACTTAACTTGCCCAAGGGAAACTTTGGAGTTTTCAATATCAAATACAATATATGCGCTTCTCAAAATGTTTTGTCCTAAAACAATGTCTGAATCTGGGAAAACTCCCAACAAACAACGGTCACCTTCTTTGTTTGGAATAACCAAGTCACCTAATGGTACTTCAATTTTTGCACCTGAAAAGTCGAATTTAACTTTCGTTGAATCGTCGTTGGCAGGACAGTCGATGAAATATAGGAACTCGTCATTGAGGGTACCGTTTAAACTTTTACCAAGATTCTCGTAAACACTTTCTGGCAAGGTTGAAAGTGGACTAGAACTGTAGATCAAAGCGGGATAAGAGACCTTAGATATTTCGAATGATTTATCTTCGATAACAAGGTCAACTCCAGACAACAGGATTTGGTATCCAGTCAGGTTTTCAACATCAAGCATAGGAACTGTAGTTAAAGAACCAGCCACCTTAGCATAGTCGACACCACCAAATAAAACAGACCCTGTTAACGTGCTAGGGTGGTTTAAGTACAAAGAAAACAATTTCTTTTCAATTAAGCCCTGGTCAGCTAGCATGTCAATGAAGGTTGGATATTCTGGAGCATCATCATGATTAGATTCATCATGGTAGTAGTTGTTGATACTGGATAAACCAAGACCCAAGATACCATATGGTGCATTAGTTTCGTTAAGAGCAATTATTGTAACATTATCAAGCTTTTCATCATTGAAGTAAACAGTGTCAGACCCGTACACACCAAAATAGTAATAGTCGGAGTCATCAGGAGTAACGTAGTAACTATCATCAGCTTTCCAGGAACTAGACTTACCAGTTTCGAATGATCCATAGTCGGTACAAGTTGTGGCAGTGGCATGTTCTTCACCATCATCACCTTCCTCGTCGTGATTTTCGTGTCTAGCTTGGTTGTCGGAGGCAGCAACGAATAACCCAGATTCATCTTCTTCCTCTTCTTCACCAGCATAACAAAGGACATTACTGACAGGGAATGTAGTGTCAGCAGAAGTGGTATCGATAAGAACAGAAATTTTGTTTTTGTCTGAACCAACCTCTAAATCAGCCACGAACACATAGTTTTCAAAGAAGACCTCAAGGTCAGAAACTCCATGCCGTTTAATCAAACGGTGGGTATTCTGAGAATTGGCTGCACGAACTCTTTCAAAATCCAATTGCACTAAACCAAGACAAACTTGGAGAAGGAAAACAAAAGCTAACTTCATATTCTCTTGAAGGCCTGTGATTAACTAGAAAAATGAAAGGAACTGAGTGGGACAAGGGGTATTTAAGTAGCACAAGTTATTCATGAACATCCGACGGGAATTTTAATTTGCAGCTCTGGCCAATTATTTTGCAACCGTGCATGGGTTAGGAGAAACTGCAAAGGAAGATTTCGCATATACAACAATGGAAGTGAGCTTCTGTGGGTTATCTGATTCTCCACAAACATGCCAGTCAAACAGTAGAAAAACCAATTGACATATGTGATGATTATAGAACAGAATTAATCAATTGTGGGTTCTAGTTGGGGCAGATTGTGAAACTAGTGACAACATTCAACAGTGAACCAGCAGCCGAATTCAAACTTGTAGTGGGGTTGACCCACCAATCGGCTTATTTCATTGCTGTCGTTAAAGAAGAATTATAGCTCAGTACGGGTGATGGCATTATGGCATTGGGAATTAGCGAATAACTGCTTGTTACCTACAAAAATATCGTTCCGTAATTGAGACGTTAAATTTCTTGTCCTTCAAAATTCAATGATTCGTTGCAACCACAAATTTTCAGTCCGGGATCGCTTTTTGAGTTTCTTTCTCGGTGTGCTCTGCTCTTTGTCGTTATGTTTTCTTATATCCCTTCAAAGCCCTGGCTAAGCATTGAAGCCATGTGGACATCAAGACCAGAACACCATGCCCTGCAGAAAAATGCTGTGAGTGGCACAACATATCAGTAGATAATACAATTGTGTCACCGATATTGTATAACGTGCTTCAAGTCAGCAACCATCCATCAATCTGCGGAAATTTGATATTTGTCTCGCATTTGAATGTTTACATACAAATGTACGTTACTTTTCTAACGTCTTTCAGCCACTATGCATACAATATTTCCCCTAATGGTGTGGTGCACCTTAACTCCTATTCTCTTTTCTCGTAAAATGTGTATGATTTCTGCACTCCGGCTGATTTACGGCCACTGTTGTGCATTGAGGTGCGATGTTGAAGGCAACTCGCCAAGTATACCTTGGTGGCTGCAGTATTTAATTTGCTCTCTACCATTAGTGCCACATCCATATAGTTATACCATTCTTCCCATATCAACGCATCTGTCACATAAGTACCACCACGGTCTTGAAACACAAGAATGGCATATGACCCCATAGAAAAAAATCATAGCAGAACTGCGCGTATTTCCGTGTACAGCCAGTCATACTTCTGTCACATCATGTATGTGCTATGTTTTCCATTTCCAAGTCCAGCTTACGCTTCCTTGCAAACTAAGTGATGGGTACTATGTGCATGAATTTTATAGTTGTTCCCGGTCATTTGCTACAAATTGTAGTTCATCAATACCAACCCTTCTCTACGGGGTCACTACAATAACGTTGTGAGCTCGTGCACTACGATGTCAAGATCTATGCGAAGATCTCGTTTACGACGCTACCATTCAAAATTCACATGATACCACGAAGCTTCCGGTACACAACACGGACAAGTCTGGTGAAATAAAGTTTGTTCCCCAGATACCATTTACCACAGCAACATATACGATTGTTTGTAACAGTAGACGATGTACTCGGCGGACGACGATAGCAACAGAAGAAGGAAGAATGTCAAGACTTCGGTATTGACCGAAGAACAAAAAAAGGTATGTATGAGTCAAGTGTCTTGTATCTCCAGCTCCATTACCATGGTGTTGGGTCATTACGATTGTTGCGACGAAACTTGTTCAACAACATTGCACAACACACTGAATTTTGTTATGCGAACTTTATGGGAGTGAGAATTTGCAGGGTCGCATCTGTGGTTGGTCTCGTGCCACTAGGGGTGGTGGAACAAGGAAACGAGGTTATACAAAGCTTCGGGGATATCGACCCTGCAAACAGAAGTCAAAAAGCAATGTTTTGATTACACCGTGCTGGTTTACAGCCAAATAGTCTTACTAACATCCAGGCTCATCATATTGCTTCAGAAAAGAAAAGACGAGAGAATATTAGGTCCGAGTTTGACAGAATTGTTCATTTGACACCAACGTTATCGCAATCCGAAAATAGATCGGAGTTAAATATTTTGACCAAGTCGGCAGATTATATCGACAACTTGAAACTTGAGAATAACAAGTTGGTAGAGTTGTGTCGACAAAAGGGTATAAACGTTCCTCCGGAGTTAGCTTACCATGGACCAGCTAGCGACGGTAGTGATGTTACAAAGTAGTAGGTTTGACGGTCTATTTAGGTTTTATATATAGGTATTAATTTGTTTTTCAAAATCTGTTAAATATAAGGTTTTGGTTATTTATTGTATTGCTCTATAAACCCTCCTAAATGTCCCGTACCGTTATTATATTTGAGATGTACTATTTTTCTACTTCTATTTTCCATCTAATGGCATATTTGTACTCGTGTCCCTGGCAATTGAATACTTTGCTCACTGGTAAAATCTCATATCTTCCATTTAACCCTTCATCGCCATTTGTGATCACTTGAACGTAATGAACATTTTCTTTTAATAGTTGGTTCACTTTCTTCGCATCGTTGGTGAATAATGTAGTTGACAACAACGAATTGTTAACATTAATAGAATTATAATATTCAAACAGTTTGACTGTTTCCAATTGTTTCAAGAATGGATCAACTTCTTCATCGTCACTATCTTCATACATATCAGTAACAGGCTCATAAGTTGAGCCTCCCCATTCCACATGAGCGTTTCTGGGCAATGTTTTCACTTTGACAACTACTAGCGGGTTGTTAGAAGCAGAATATTGATTCCAAACATTCACCACCATAGGTATGATATTTTCGTTTGTAACAAAACATGTCATCAGTTCAACTTTGTTTATGTTGATCAATTCCTTGATTTTGTGGAAGTGTTGCAATGCATATATGATATCAAACTTAATACCGTTATCAATGAAATCCATGGTACTCGGCACCAAGGGAATCTGTCCAGAAATTGTGGCCAATTTATAGTCTTTATTAACATCAATAAGTGACTGGGAGTATGGACCAATATTATGAGGAGCCCAATATGATCTTGATTTAATATGAATACCCGACTTCGTAGATGAAGATTGTGCACTAGGCTTTAAAATAATGCAAGACAATTCGATCTTAGTAGAAATGCTTGTTGAAATACAGACTCTGGAAGGTGGTAAAAAAAAGCTTGAAAATTGCTTTGCATAGACCGAGTTGACATGTTGAAAGTTTGCCATATCATCCAACAAAAGAGTGATCGACTGGATATTATTGAAAGTAATATCTTTCTTTTTCGTTATTTCCATTAATTGGTGAAAAACACTTGTCGTTTGCATTTCAAGTGTATCTGCTGTACTTGTAATGTTAGAAATATAGATTTTTGAAGGAGTCTCAAAAATCTGTGATTGTGGAATTTGGGTCATAGAATCAAAATTCAGTGTGGATTTTGAATTAAGTGGAATATCGTCAGTTTCATTATATATTTCATCAAATTCGCCGTTTAAATAAGTTGGATTGGGAATAAGATCAAAACTGGTCGAATCCTTCTCCTGTAATTCAACTTTCAATTTCATATAACAGACATCATCATTGGACAACTCAATTACTTTCGAATCGACAACATTTAATTTTTTCTTAAAAAATGGTGCATCCAATACAATGGTTTCGAATTCACCACCCTCCCCACAAACATGTACTTGGTACAATTGATTTAATTTATTCAACTGGGGTAACATTTGCTGAATCGACTTCCCCAAATGAGACGAATTTAAGCCGATGGCGGCCACCTTAATCAATCTGGCGTCAAGGCTGTATTGGCACATTTCACTCATCAATTCATATTGATCTCTCTGCCAGAGATAACAAAGACTGGTCAAGTTCAATCTGTCGCACACATTTTCCACCCTGGTTCTTTGATAATGTGATAAAATTGCCCCACAACTTACAGCTTCTACGTCAGGATGTTTTTGAATTGTAGAACTTAACAAACGATACAAATCTTCGATCTCATCGTCATCTGTAACGCAATATTCCAAGTCTTGATTGGACGATTTACCCGTGATTGCGTGACGGTACAATGGTACCTCCAAACACTCGCCATAATAGTCAATTACTTCATGACCCACGGTCTGGAACATAAACGAGTCGAGCTCATCGACTCCTGAACTTTGGGGATGTAGGTTACATAGAGCTACTAATTCATGGCCCTGAGAAATGCAGTGATATATGTTGAAAAAGGAATCTTTTCCCCCGGAGATCAACGCAATAAACTTCATTCCGCTATGTATGTGTCAAAACTACAGCGCCTGCCAATCACCTGCGCTCTCGGTGGGATCTATCCCCATTCATTCAGTTGACTTAGATAACGGTTGAGCTACCAAGTGAAATATTTCACAGTCACGGTAATCACGTGTATAAATTAATTTTGATATATCGAAATTTGTCCTGTATGTTGCTAGGTGAAAAATTCTATTCCCATTACCTTAAAGTAATTAATTTTACTTTGATTGAAATTTTTTTTCCCTTCTTTAATAAGCACAGTCAAAATGCCAAGTATGTGTTCTTGCTATACTATTAACAGACTAGGTTAAACAGTACCAATTCAGTGGTCTGTTTGAGGATCGGGGCCTCTATATGATCAATCATATTATCTTTTGTAACTGAATTCCCGACACTTCAGTTATACTGTAAAATAGACTCGCGAGAAACCACATCGAGAGAACGATGAGCCATAGCTCCTTTTAAAACGGGGACATTTGTTTTCAAATGTTTTGTGAAAAGGGCAACGTGGTTCTGTTATTTTTCCCCGATGTTGGTTATTGAAGTTTAGTTTTGCTAGTAATATATTGTCATATAAACCGAAACTTGTCACCAAGTGAACTTATTCTAACAATTTTTAGGAGCTCCAAGAACTTACTCTAAAACTTATTCCGTTCCAAAACAACCATACGAATCCGCCAGATTAGATGCTGAATTGAAATTGGCTGGTGAATACGGTTTAAAGAACAAGAGAGAAATCTACAGAATTAACTTCCAATTGTCCAAGATCAGAAGAGCTGCTCGTGACTTATTGACCAGAGACGAAAAGGACCCAAAGAGATTATTCGAAGGTAATGCTTTAATTAGAAGATTAGTCAGAGTTGGTGTCTTATCTGAAGACAAAATGAAATTGGATTATGTCTTAGCTTTGACCACTGAAGATTTCTTGGAAAGAAGATTACAAACCCAAGTTTTCAAATTAGGTTTGGCCAGATCTATCCACCACGCTAGAGTCTTGATTTCTCAAAGACACATTGCTGTTGGTAAACAAATCGTCAACATTCCATCTTTCGTTGTCAGATTAGACTCTCAAAAACACATCGACTTTGCTCAAAACTCCCCATACGGTGGTGGTAGAGCCGGTAGAGTTAAGAGAAGATCTCAAGGTAAGAGTGAAGAAAACGCCGAAGAAGAAGAATAAATTAATTAATTGTATTTAGTTCATCGATTCTTTCACCCTTTCAAAATATGTAGATTAGCAATAAACAGATAATAATAGTAATCTTCTTTATTGTTGACCGAATCTCAATCTTTGCTCTGGACGCGAAAGCCCAAGGTACGGCCTTAGCTCCGCAAGAGTTTGCCAGTACAATGCCAATAAAGACAAAATCCACTTCGCGGCACATAATGGTGGGTATGGCGCTAACTCATCTCGCATGGCGCTGTTTCAAGTTAAGGGGGCTTTTAACTGAATCTTTTGTGTGGTACAATCGGGTATATTAGCTATCAGTATTTGGGGGGCAATTTGAACATGAACTCAATCTATTACTTTATAGTCATCAGATCATTCTAAACAATATGTCTGTGTTTTTACTTGGATCTACAGGATTGGTGGGATCATTTATCTTGCAAAATGCTGTTGAAAGTTCTGCCATCTCTTCGATTATCACCTTGAGTAGATCTCAACCTAAGGCTAAGTCGGAGAAATTACACGCAATTTTGGAATCAAACACCGACAACTGGCCCCAGCAGATTCAAAACAATGCTACTAAAGGGTCTACTTTTGTTTCGTCATTTGGTACTACCAGGGCTAAAGCTGGTGGGATAGAGAATTTCAAGAAAATCGATCACGGTGTCAATTTTGCCGCCGCTAAAGCAGCCAAGAGCGCTGGTACCGATACCTTTATTCTTATATCATCGATGGGGGCAAGCTCGTCGTCAATGCTTCCATACTTGAAATCTAAGGGTCAATTAGAAGATGACATCATCGCATTGAAGTTCCCTAGGGTAATCATTATTCGTCCTGGTGCCCTTATTGGTGAGAGGTCAGAGAACCACGGTTTAGCCAATGATATGTTTCAGTGGGTTGCTTCAAAAGTTTACGGCACACCATTGTCGTTTTTGACTTATGGTGTCTACGCCCGTGACATCGGTAAGATTGTAGTTGACTTGGTCAATACCCCCATTAAATCAGACAATGAAGTCAGAATCATCGGACCGGGAGAATTGATCTCTATGGCAAAGGCTTTGCCAAAATAGTTGTATTGGATGTTATTGTAACTTAAATTAACCCAACGTATCTGTAGAGATGAAGTAGAGCAGTGAGATGGGCAAATAATACATAAAAGGCTAGGTGTCTACCAATTACTAATAATCGAGAACTCCACTCAAATGTTCGTTTGTTCGTACAGTCAATATACGGTCATATCGATAGTACCATTGTAACAGCACGTCCACTCTAGTGTTACTATCAGCCGTGTGTCGTGGGAAGAAGTCGCATAGACAGTTTTAGTCACGTGAATATGTTTATTTGTAGGGTCGAGCCCTGGTGTATCCTGCAGTCGTCTAAAATTTTTCAGTTACTATGCGCACAGTATTGATATAGCGAAATATAGTACAATTGAAATTTTGAAATCTTTCCCGTTTCTAGCTAACTACTAATCAAAATGGGTAAATCGTATGTGAATATCTGGTGAATCCACCGTACAATTGAGAGTTTATTGGAATAGTAGTCTATGAATTTGTGTTGTTTCAAACGTTCATCTTGTCGACCAACTTTCGTCCATGTCCATTAATACCCCCACTAGCCACTAGGGAAGCCCATGCTATTAGGTGAAATTTTCACCCTAGTGTACCGCTCCAGGGCTCGACAATGGTATTCATTCGGTCAATTCTACATTCCTGCGTCGTCGTATGTTACTAACAATATAGTCGTGGTTACAGATCTGGTACTCGTTACGCTTTCCAACGTGACTTCAAGAAGCATGGAACTATTCCATTATCCACCTACTTGAAGACTTACAAGGTCGGTGATATCGTTGACATCAAAGCCAACGGTTCTATCCAAAAAGGTATGCCACACAAATACTACCACGGTAAAACCGGTATTGTTTACAACGTCACCAAATCTTCCGTTGGTGTTATTGTCAACAAGATTGTCGGTCACAGATACATTGAAAAGAGAGTTAACTTGAGAGTTGAACATGTCAAACACTCCGCTTGTAGACAAGAATTCTTGAACAGAGTTAAAACCAACGCTCAAGCTAAGAAAGAAGCTAAAGAAAAAGGTGAAAAAGTTGTCTTGAAGAGACAACCAGCTATGCCAAGAGGTGCCAGAGTTATCTCTACCGAAGGTAACGTTCCTCAAACCTTAGCTCCAGTTCCTTACGAAACCTTTATTTAATTTATATATTTATCTATTGTAAATATATTGCATGTATCTGAAGTTGGAACACTTTTGTAACAAGAACCATAAACATTGGTTCACTTCTCAAAATATAAGATTGCTTAGGTTGACCAAAATTGGGCAAATGTTTTACTGGTTGATGTAGCATTCATGATATTTAAAGGTTAGCGATCCGCTTTAGTTTTCATAGCTACAACTTGCTAAAATGCAAATACCCTACATGTTCTCTGTTCTTGTTTAACTCTGCATGTTTCAACAGCATTTCAATGTTGTGTCAACACGGTAGTAGCGTGTTCAGCTTACGAGAAGCTTTGAATGTTGCAACATGTAATAGAAATGGCCAAAGTTTACCATTTCTGCTTCCAAAAACACAAATCACCCCGTGAACATTTACAATGTGAGTCGCTTGTGCTTGTATGGTAAAATGACGCAAACTATATAGAAATCAGCGTTGGTTAATTTTTAGTACGGTTCGAGAAATCGTGGTGTTTCCAAAATTTGTATACAAATTGGCTACGTTTTAAAAATAGCGTTGATCGCATCATCGTGACATTATAGATATAGAAATATGACCGACACGCCTGGAGATGAGTCCAGTGGAAACA
>ERZ778017.2494-NODE-2494-length-14810-cov-5.040393_pt1 | contig 14810 bp, 7 predicted proteins | sample MGYA00375747_ERZ778017 | MGnify/ENA primary metagenome ERZ778017 (study PRJEB29350, sample SAMN05509838) | bioreactor metagenome | biome: bioreactor; material: wastewater | place: South Africa: University of Cape Town | collected 2014-03-17 ...
AGACGTGTGCTCTTCCGATCTTCTGGAAGGACTTCAACTGTTTCCTGTGTTGCTGTCACCTTGGAAACTGGGACACTTTCACCTGTCAACATTGACTCATTGATAACACATTCTCCATTAAGTAAAAGAGCATCGCAGGGAACAATGCTCAACGATGGATCCACTTCAAACACATCTCCCGGGACAAGTTCGGTAGAACTGATTTGTTTCCAGAATTCGTTTCTCCACACTCTAATGTCGCACGAAAAATCCGATATTTCTTGCAATCTTCGAATGGTGGCTTTTGTTTCAATTAAAGAGTTGATAATTGAAACCATGGAAATCAAGAAAATGCAAGACGCATAATAGTAATAATCATCAGCTAACCATAGAAAGATGGAGAATACCTGAAATACGTAGAATGGATGTAATACCTCATCTGATAACAATTCCAAATTTGATTTTTCCTTTATCTTAATATCGTTTTTATCAAAGATTTTAAGTCTCTGTTCTTGGACTGACTGAGAGACCCCATCTTTGGTGTTTTTAATATTGAGCCAGAACAAATCATACCAGTTGGAATTGGTTCTGAAAATATCCTCAACTGGGTTGTAAAAAAACTTGACGTATCTATATGTGAACGAGTGAATATGCGGTACCACTGGATCGTCCTCTTTGTTGGGTAGGTGAATTTCTGTCTCTGTAGCATTCAAAGCTTCGTTATTACTCAAAAAGCACGAAAGTCTTTCATTCAAACGTTGTTTTTGAACAGGGACAATTGCTAGTTCTCCAAACTGATTTTCAATCACACACCAATCAGCTTGCCCTAACGGAGTTTTATTACCCATGAGATTTATTCTATACCTAGGAAACCATCTCAAAATCAAATATCCTATACCTAAAGTGGTTATACAGAGGATATAGTAGACAATAGTTTTCCAAGTGCTGCTGGAGTATCCTGCTATACCAATGACCAAGTCCTCTTCGGCCAAGTAGAACCGCTGATATTTCGCTATTGCTGGGTAGTTTCTCACAAAGTTAACATCGATACCTGCTTCTTCATCACCTTCACTTGCCAACGAATCGGACTTGTCAGAAACATTCGACGTACGTCTATTCCTCCGTTCATACGAATCAAGTGAGCCATAATCACTAACTGCTGGCAGAGATTGTCTTGCCGATGACGATTGGTTGAGGAGAAACTCTTCGACTTCGTTTATGCTTGCTTCGTCGTATTTATCGACGGAATAATCCCAGTCAGTATTGTAATCCACGGGGTTTTCTGGGTCCTCCAACGTTGAACCACCAGGGGCAGCCTCAATCTCATCTGCAGAGAAGAATTTGAACTTGACATGGTCGGAATCTGTCGACTTGACTGATTCTAAATCATTGACTGTTCCTGATAAAAGGGGACTAGCTTCACGAGAAATGGAGTCTTGACGAGATTTCATCCGGGAAAAGTGATGTGGGAAATGCATCGATGAAATCGAGGACGGAATGACCTCAGACGTTGCCCCAGAGTACATTTCATGGTTGTTCTCATCGTTCAAATAGCTTGTAGAAGAATCGATTGAAGTGACAGAATTATGCCGGGCTCTTCGCCGTCCGATGGAACTGGATCTCCTCAGGCGATTACCTAGACTTACCGACCCTCTATTGCTGCGCATGTCGGTGTAAATCGTCGGTATTAATGATCTTTTATCATCCACTTGGTGTAGTGTATATTTTTCGATAGCAAATATTGTAGTGTGAAGAAACAAAATACTTGTTTTCTGAAGGTAGTTAATCATTGTTACCATCAAATATCAAGATGGCAATCAAGTTAAAGTTGAATATAACCGGGAATAATGGAGGAAGACCATCTTCACCGTCAAATCCCGAAACATCTGCGTCCAGTACGCCGAAATTAAAGATCAAACCTCCCAAGTTGAAGGGAGTATCTAAACCAAAGGATAAGGATAAGAAGCTAAAGATAAAGTTAAGCAGCAAACCATCAAAGAAAACAACTGGAGGACTCCCACAACTATCGAAGCCACCAGTTATTCCCCGAGTCAGAGTGAAACCAACAAGAGTACCAGGGGAGGGATATGACAGTGAGGCACCAGAGGTCGAAGACGACCCATTGCTAGAACAGGGACTTATTTTGAGGTTTCGTGATGACCCTAACCTTGATTTTGTCCACAATGCCATCGAATCTGGGGATTTTACCGGGATTAATATCAAATGGGTCACAAGAGATAAAGCCGTAGTCAACGTAAACGGAACGTTATACTCGGCGAGATTGATCGACTTGCCTACCGTGACAGAGCTATACAAAACCATCGATAAAAAGAACTTGTTCAAGACGTTTGATATTTGCCAAATGCTCTTGGTATTACGAAAAATCGACCCAGCTGAGTTTAACTTGGAAAAAGACTTTGAGATAAACGACGAAGATTTCTATCACCACCCGCTTTACAAGTACTCTACCAACCAGGAAATAAAAGAAAAGACACTAGTTTACAAACACGGGCTAACAAATCCATTTGAAGATGTATACCGAAGATTCAGGCCTCGAAAAGTAAATTCCAGAATTATGGACATTGTTGATAAACGAGTGGACGAGATGATAAAGGCAGATGACGAGGCAGAGGAGTTTTCGTTCGATATTGTTGATTTGAAGAAACAGCCACCAAAATACTCGGGCCATTCCAACACCCCATCTGTGGTGAGTACACCAACATCTCGACCAGACTTACCAGAGCAGCTTATACCAGAAGACCATAACGCCAGTGAAGATTATGAGGGAATGGAATTCGATCTTGAAGATGAGTTGAACAAGGCTCTCGATGGTGAAGAAAGAGCAGATGTTGGCGAGAACCTTTTGGGTAGCATGATGGCAGAAGCAGAGGAGCAAGCTGAAGAAGAAGCTGCGGCAGATAAGGAACAACAAGAACAACGAGGCGAAGACGAGGAAGCAGAAGATGATGAGGAGGACGAAGAAGAAGAGGAAGAGGAAGAAGAAGAGGAAGATGAAGGACCTACTACTAAATCTGGCAACCAGCACGTCCGGTTACTAGAAGAGGAAATCAACGAGTTGGAAAAGATTGTAGAAACAAACAGAAAGAACTTGGCAACAGCATCGTCACGGATGATGAGAATGAAGTTCCAGACAGCATACAACAACTTGAAGGCATCGTTGGATGCCAAAAAGCACAGTCTAGCCAAGCTACTCGAGGAGCAATCACAGCTCCAGAGAAAGTCGGACCCCACGAGAATCACCAATCCACCACCACAACCGCAGGAAACAAACGACGACGGCGACGACGAAGACGAAGGTGATGATGACGAGGAAGACAACGACGATGCCCAGGACGATAATCTTGACGACTTATTCTTGTAATCTAGGTGGAACCCCAGGGAGTGTATAGAGATTTATAGGTTCCATAAATATGTTGCGGCGTGGGATGTAACCTCAAAACGGCGAATTTTACTGGTATTACCGGTAAATCACGTGACCAATCCCATCGCTTTGCGGGTGTAACCTGTAAAAAGATTTTCAAATGAAGCATAATGCACAAACCAACCAGTGAGAACCGCTAGGATTGTGATACGTTTATCTTAACCTCCTCGAAACCGTACACGGCAGAACAGGCGACAGCTTCGAGACGTTCCGCACCATCGTGGTAAACCTTTGAGAAAAATGTCCACCAATTCCATCAAGTTATTAGCTAGTGATGTTCATCGTGGGTTAGCTGAGCTAGTTGCTAAGAGATTAGGGTTAAGGTTAACTCCATCCGAGTTGAAGCGTGATAGCACAGGAGAAATCCAGTTTTCTATTGGTGAGTCCGTCAGAGATGAGGACATCTTTATAATTTGTCAAATTGGGTCTGGAGTCGTCAATGATCGAGTCTTGGAATTATTGATCATGATCAATGCCTGTAAGACAGCCAGTGCCAGACGTATTTCCGTCATTTTACCAAACTTCCCTTACGCCAGACAAGACAGAAAGGACAAATCAAGAGCTCCGATCACGGCTAAACTTATGGCCGACATGTTGACCACTGCTGGGTGCAACCATGTCATCACCATGGATTTACATGCTTCCCAGATCCAGGGGTTTTTTGATGTTCCAGTAGACAATCTTTATGCTGAACCAAGTGTTGTGAGATACATTAAAGAGACTATCAATTACAAGGATGCCATCATAATCTCTCCTGATGCCGGTGGTGCCAAAAGAGCTGCTGGTTTGGCCGATAGATTAGACTTGAACTTTGCCTTGATCCACAAGGAAAGAGCCAGAGCCAACGAGGTCAGCCGAATGGTGTTAGTTGGTGATGTTTCTGACAAAATCTGTGTCATTGTCGATGATATGGCCGATACCTGTGGTACATTGGCCAAGGCAGCCGAAGTGTTGTTGGACAACGGGGCCAAAGAAGTGATTGCTATTGTAACTCACGGTATCTTGTCGGGTAATGCCATTAAGAACATCAACAACTCCAAGTTGACGAGAGTTGTTTGCACAAACACCGTTCCATTCGAAGAGAAATTATCGTTGTGTCCTAAATTGGACACCATTGACGTATCGGCGGTGTTGGCTGAAGCAATCAGAAGATTACACAACGGTGAAAGTATTTCCTATTTATTCAAAAATGCCCCATTATAGCGTTATTTATATTTGTATAATGATTAAAGTTTACTAATTTACGAGATGACAACCACATCGTGGCTCATTTGTATGGACCATTGTTCCAAATTTAGTGTTGGTATAAAATAGCTTGCGGGACCCAAGCTAAAAAATGGACTTATTTATGACATCACGAGAGTATATTGACGATGCGATATTGGTAAACAAAGTCCGCGTGTTCACGCGACTAGATTGGAGATTTGGCGTTGGTGGAAATGTCTACATATTCGATCTCATCAGAAAAATCATCGAGTAAAAGAAGAAAGCAACCAAACATGACAAACAGACAATTTAAAGCATGTCTCTTTGGTAAGTCTAGTGGTACATAGTCGAGTATGTGTATAGAATAGTACTAACGCTTCAGACATGGACGGAACCATCATTAATACAGAAGACCTTTACACCGAAGCCACCACCAAGTTGTTGGCGAAATACGGAAAAGGTCCGTTAGATTGGAGAGTAAAGCTTAAATTACAAGGTAGACCGGGGCCAGAATCAGTGCGAATCTTACTTGACGAATACGACATTGATGTAACCCCAGAAGAGTGGCAGAGACAAGCATTTCAAGTCCAAGAAAACATCTTCTCCAAAGCCGAATTCACCTCTGGTGCATTAGAACTCTTGCAAAAACTCAGCGAAAAAAACATTCCTATCGCACTTGGTACGTCGTCCAACACCATCTCGTTCCACAGAAAGACGGCTCATTTACAGCATGGGTTCAAGTACTTCAACAACCACATTGTCACCGGTGACGACCCAAGAATTCCCAAGGGTAAAGGAAAACCACACCCAGATATCTGGTACGCTTGTTTAAATAGTATAAACGAGCAGTTGAAGGCTAACGGTAGTTCTGAGATTCAACCACACGAATGTCTCATCTTTGAAGATGGAATTCCTGGGGTTGAATCGGGAATCAACGCAAATGCCCACGTAATTTGGATTCCTCACCCGGAGGCATTACCGGTGCTCAATGGCGAGGAGCATGTCATCATCGGCGACCATGGAGAAATCATTACTGACTTGAAGGACTTTGACCTTTCCAAATATGGCCTTTAGACAACTGGTACTGTTTAGCTTGTGGTGCCACTGTCGTGCTAGCGTGGGTCGAGCTGGTCACCTACCACCACACACTACCACGACAATGGCGCGACTGATTTTTCTAGTGCGACATCTCCCGCATTTAGCTCTATACAGATAAAGATTGTACATCCCAGTCTTTATCATAGAATGATAGATTATGATATCATCTGATTCCTATCATATAGTTATTCAATTAGCACCATCACAAACAGTATCTGACTATAGATTATCGAATATACAAACAACTTCTATTGATTCCCCAAATTGTCTTTCAATGTCCAGCGAAACTGTGGAGCCCATAAGAGCAAAGCTGTTGGGCCAGGGAATAATACGACTTTACCGAGAGTACTACGATGAGTCCGACAGCAAAGAATTGTCAGTTGAAGACGACGTAATTCTCCCCGGCGATGGTCTCATGGTGTCTATCCTTGCCGTACCAACTTACTTCACCGCCACTGACTTATTAGGATTCATTGGCGAGACAAACATGAAGCATATTTCCCACATCAGAATATTGAAAAGTGAAAAACCAAACCGTTTTCTTGTTTTGATCAAGTTTATCGACCCACTACAAGCTGCCCAATTCCAGTACGATTTCAATGGTAAAGCATTCAATTCCATGGAGCCTGAATCTTGCCATGTAGTGTTCATCAAATCAGTGAAAGTAGACGGCCAAATAAATAAATTGTGCAAAAAATCCATCGAGGATATGATCCCGTTTCTTTTACAGGATCCATTTACTTCAACTGAATCTTCATCGTCACAGCATAAAAATATTTTGGTGGAACTACCCACTTGTCCAGTGTGTTTGGAAAGGATGGATGCAACAGTGACAGGGTTGTTGACTATACCATGCCAACACACATTTCATTGCCAGTGTCTTTCCAAATGGACTGATGATACTTGTCCAGTTTGTAGATACTCAAATAATGTATCAAATCAGAAAGTGAGAAGGACGATACGAAGGCTCCTGCAACTTGGAGCTGGTTCTTCAGGAACAGGATCAACAATTACACAAGATTCACGCGAACATTGCTTTAGTTGTGATGCGGAAGATGACCTATGGATATGCCTAATTTGTGGGAATGTGGGATGTAGTAGGTATGCACCCCAACAGCATTCGTTGAAACATTTCATTGACACGGGGCATTGCTTTGCGATGGAAAGCACTACTTCAAGAGTGTGGGATTATGCAGGGGACAATTATGTACATAGACTAGTGACGAATGAATCTGATGGTAAATTGGTTGAATTACCAGACAAGAACAGCACGTCCAATGAATCAAAATCCGATGGTAATTTTGACAAAGTTGACGAGGTAGGCTTTGAATATTCGCAATTGCTCATAAGTCAACTTGCCAGTCAGAGAGAATACTATGAACAGTTACTAGCGGAGAAAGAGTTTCCCAAAACAAGAAAGGATTCGGTATTAAGTAACGGTAGACTGAATCTGATAGTTTCCAATGTTGGTTCTCTGAGCGAAACAGATCTTAAAATGAAAGAGTTAGAGAAACGAATGAACGATATAACAGAATCCATTATTCCTGGATTGAAAAGCAAAATCGCACTCAAGGATGAAAAAATAAAGATTATCTCTAAGGACTTGAGCGAAGCAAAGTCCTTGAACGAAGCACTTTCAAACAAAGTTGAATTTATAAATGAATCAAATTCCCAATTGAAAAAGGAAATCAAGAAATTAACAGAAGAAAATACCGGATTGAACGAGCAAGTCACAGACTTGATGTTTTTCTTGGACAATCAAGAAAAGTTCAAAGATGCGTCACAAGAGGTCAAGGACGGAAAGCTCATAATACAGCCCAAAGCAAGTCCAAAATCTAAATCGCACAGAAAAAGGAAATGATGCGTGTAATAAGACTAATAGGGAGTATCCTGATTTGCCGCGCAACCTCTACAGCTATTTACATGAGGTATAAATTTCGGGTCGAAATCACTGAAGTTTCCCAATTTACGAGGATGTCCCGAATAGATAAACTACTTTGATCTATGCCAATCTTTAGATTCAACAAGATAGAAAATTTTACTTTCTAAAAACCTATCGATGATTACAAGTATGAATAGAGATTCAGATGGGCGGAACCGCCAGCTACCATCGGTTCACGAGTTGATAAATTGGTGTCGCCCTGATCAAATATCTCCAAAGCAAACGATAAGTGACAATGAACAATCTCCAACACTGAGCTATGTTCCCACTACAACACGACAACTATCAGATACGTTCATGGGAAATTTCACTGAACCAAACTATACTGGCTCCAACCACAATGATAAACTGACACCGACCTCGGATATGTCCAATATAACAATTGATGAATTGATACGATACCTGGAAAGTTTCACGAAACACTGGAATAAGATGATTAAGTTTTCGCAAAACTTTTGTGAAAGGTACCACAAATGCAACAAGACTGAAATGATTAAATTTATCCAGACAATTTCAACTAGTGAGCTCGATATCCAAATCGACCTTCATGAACAACTGATCAAGCTGTTGCAAGCATTCAAGCAGTTTGGAATAAAATCATGCTTCAAAACCATCCCCAATAAGCTTCCCAATACATCAAGGAATGCATTACCTCACAAGACACCACCTCGCAGAAACTCGCATCCAGGGCATACTTCCAAAATTAAGATGCATATAAGTGGCGATAGCAAACTCATGACCAAGGTTCCCAAAATGGGAGGATTAAACATCGAGTTAAGTAAAAAACACAGGATAGTTTGTCAGCATTGCGGGTCTAAAGAAACTCCAGAATGGAGACGAGGTCCACAGGGCAGCAGAACGCTTTGTAACGCATGTGGATTATTCTACTCAAAGCTCACAAAACGATACGGAATGAAACACGCAGATGAAGTCATGGCATATAGAAAAACGGCCGGTACGGTTAATGATAGAAGAGTCTAAAAGACATGGAGCTATACAACACCATTATTGGCCCAAGTTATTTGTCGTGGGTTTTTTCGCAGCCAAATTTGAATGTAAATAAAACTCGATGTCACCTGATATATTCACACGTGCTCTATAGAAAAATTGTACCGATGAGCATCTCGAAAAAAATGTTGCAAAACGAGACCAATATATAGCTACTAGGGTAGACGATTCAATACACGAACAATAATGGTGGACGCAACTCCATCTGGGTCGGCTATAAGCAGTAATGAAGTTGCTTTTCCGAGAGGAGGAGCCACGGCATTGAGTGCTTTGGAAGTTAAAGAGATTTCCAATGAGGCTACATCTGATGTATTGTTTGAGTCAAGCAAGCCATCGAAGAGATCTGGGTCCTCTAAGTCAGAACAACCACTGAAAAAAGCTAGAAAGACAAAGAAGAAAGCTGCTGTAGTTGATGACGAGGATAAACAACATGTTCAAATTGAAAACTTCACATATAAAAACTTGCTTCCTGACACTTTAATCTTGGGGCAAGTTTCCGGCATTGGTGCTATGGATTTGACCATTTCCATTGGTGATAATTTGGTTGGTTATGTTCCTATCACATCGGTCAGTCCTGAAATAACACAAATCATTGAAAAAATTGACCAGGACTCCTCTGAAGATGAAGATGAAGATATGGATCAAACCGAAGATAAGTCGACCGAAACCACCACCGCAACCTTGAAGAATCCAGAATCACAATTACCAGAGTTGAAAAAATTATTCAAAATTGGCCAATGGTTGAGAGCTAAAGTTGTCGAAAATTCAAATCCTAAAAAGAAGAGAATCCAATTGACTATTGAACCAGAATCGGTTAATAGTTCATTGGAAACTGAAGATTTGATTGTTTCCAACTTAATCCAATGTTCCGTTAAATCTATCGAAGACCATGGTATTATCTTAAACACCGGTAAACAAGAATTTTCTGGATTTATTTCTAATAAGGAATTGAAAAATGCCAACATGTCCAGTGACGATATTCACGTAGGATCAGTAATGTTATCGGCAATTGCATCTACGCCAACCAAGAGAACCATTACTTTAAGACCAATTGAATCAAGTTCATTTTCCAAAAAAGCTACCATTTCTACTATTGCATCGGTTGACTCAATCCAACCAGGTATCTTGATTGACGCATTGGTATCTGAAATCACTAAAAATGGTTTAATTACCAAAGCCTTTGGTTTGGTTGACGCCACAATCAACTTGGCACATTTGCATGAGTTTGACTACCAAAAATTAAAACATAAGTATACTATAGGAAACGTTGTGAAAGCTAGAGTGATTGGTGTCTTATTAAAATCTGGTACTAAGAAATTAATTTTATCCACTTTACCAAGCGTTGTAACTTTATCTACTGAGTCACACAAGGACGTTGCACTTGAAGCATACCCAATTGGTTACGTGTTCGATGAGGTTGAGGTTGTTGGCTCTGACCCTAATTACATTTTCGTCAAACTTGGTTCGTCAATAATAGGTCAAGTCCATAATTCTAACATCGATTCTAGTAAAGAGTTAGACATTGAATATAATGTTGGTTCTAAGCACAAAGCTAGAGTGATTGGATACAATCAAATTGACAATGTCATGGTGCTCACTTTTAAACCGGAGATCGTGAATTCCAAGTATTTGTCAGTTGCTGATATACCTGCTGGTACTTTCTTGTCGGGAGTTGAAATCATTAAGGTTTTACCAGAAGCAGGTGGTATAATTGTTAAGTTCATGAATGAGTTTGAGGGTTTCGTACCAGGAAATCAAATGTCTGACGTCAAATTAATTTACCCAGAAAGAAAATTCAAAGTCGGTAGTAAAGTAAAGGCTAGAGTTTTAAACAAACAGGGCAGAAAAGCTATCTTGACCTTCAAAAAATCATTGGTTAACATTGAAGATGATGAAGTTTTAGCCAAATTTGAGGATGCAACGGTTGGATTCAAAACCCCCGCTACTGTTGAAAAATTTGTGCATGGTGGTGTAATTGTATCATTCTTTGGAAATTTAAAAGCATTCTTACCAAAGAATGAAATCTCTGAAACATTTGTTAACGATGCAAGTGAACATTTGAAGTTGAACCAAACAGTCAATGTTAAGATCTTGGATATTAATAAAGAAAAACAAAGACTAGTTGTCACACTCAGACAATCGAGCGAACTTACAAACTCACAAAAGTCTGCTATTGGGGAATTAGTACCAGGGAAATCTATTGTCAAATCGGTTGTAATTGAGAAAACTAAAGATTCTGTTATCATCGAACTTGAAGAAAGCAATTTGCGTGGTGTTATCTACAACGGTCATTTATCGGATGGAAACTATGAGCAAAATAGATCCATTGCTAAAAAATTGCCAATTGGAGACAAGATCGATGTTTTAATTTTAGAAAAAGATTTGAAAGCTAGAACTGTCATTGCTTCTGCTAAAAAATCTTTGATCGAAGCATCAAAACTGGATGCAATTCCAAGCTACTTCAAGGATATCACCATGGACAACAAGTTATTATACGGTTACGTCAAATCTGTTACTAATATGGGGTTGTTTGTTTCATTCGGTGGTAAGTTAACAGGTTTAGTGTTGGCCAAGTACGCAAGCGAAAACACTAATGACGACTTGTCCAAGAAGTTCTATAAATATCAATCCGTATCGTGTCGTGTCATCAGAATTGACGAAGAAAACAAGCGTTTCTTGCTTTCATTGAAAGATGGCAAGTCAGACGCATCTTCCGAAAACGAGTCTGTTATTAACCCACTTGACAACTCAATGAAATACATTGGCGACTACACTCCAGGTATTGTCACTAAGGTTGAAGTCAGATCGGTAAAAGGAACCCAATTGAATGTTCAGTTGGCAGATAATTTACAAGGAAGAATTGACATCACACAATGCTTTAACAAATGGAACGAAATTAAGGACAAGAACCAGCCATTATCCCAATTTCATAAAGGGGATGTTCTTACAGCTAAAATTATTGGATATCATGACGCCAAAAATCATAGATACTTAGCTGTCACTCATCGTAAATCGAACAAGAACATCATCTTGGAATTATCCATTCTCAAGAAGGATATTGAATCACCAAATACGACTTATGAAGCTCCAACGTTGAACAACGTTAAAGTTGGATCCGAAATTGTTACTTTCGTGAACAATGTTGCCAAAGGATATGTATGGACTTCTGTTAGTCCAACTCTCCATGGTCGTATCTCTTTCATGGACTTGAGTGATGATGTCTCTATTTTTGAAGACATTGAAAATAAAGTCCCAATTGGTTCCGCAATCAAAGCTACTGTAAAAGAAGTTGACAATGAACACAACACTATTATCTTGAAAGCAAGAAATAACACTGTCAGCAAATTTGAAGACGTCAAGGTTGACAACAAATACCCAGCAAGAGTATTGAAGATCAGGGAAAGCTATGTTCTTGTCGAGTTAGGAGAAAAAGTTTTTGCCTCATCTTTCATTACGGATGCATTAAACAACTACTCAGACAAATTGGATCATGTATTTCACGCAAATGATTTCGCTACTGCCACAGTTATTGCTGTTGATGCCGAACAGAAGAAAATTGCTGTGTCTTTGAGAACCGAAGATGCCACTGATAAAGTGATTAATTCTATCAAAGATTTAAACCGTGGTGATGTTGTTAAAGGTTTTGTGAAAAACGTCGCAAACAATGGTGTTTATGTTGCATTGGGAAGATCGGTACATGCCTTGGTCAGAGTTAGTGATTTGTCTGATTCTTATTTGAAGGACTGGAAGAAGTACTTCAAACCACAACAACAAGTTGTTGGTAAGATTTCTGCTTGTAAAGAAGAAGGACGTATCTTAATGACTTTGAAAGAAACAGAAGTTAATGGTGAATTGAACGTCTTAAAGAAATTCGATGACTTGAAAGTTGGTGATATCTTTGAAGGTTCAGTAAGACGTACTACTGATTTTGGTGTCTTTATTAAATTGGATGGTACCATGAACATTAGTGGTTTGTGTCATCATTCACAAATTGCTGATAACAAGGTTGAAAACCTTACTTCTTTGTTTGGTGAAGGTGATAGAGTTAAAGCAAAGATTTTAGCTATTGACAATGACAAAAAGCAATTGTCCTTAGGTATGAAGGCTTCTTATTTCACCGAAGAAAATGATTCGAGCCCATCATCAAATGAACAAGAAGATGTAGAAATGGAAGACACCAACGACAAAAATGCTGAATCTGAATCTGAACCTGAAGATGCTGAAGAAGAAGAAGAAGAAGATGATGAAGTTATGGAAGATGCATTTGATGAACAAAGCGACGACGAAAAATCCAGTTCGGACGAGAGTGATGATGAGAACAAGTCTAAGGCCTCATCTGGTTTAGGATTGTCTACAAATGGTTTCGACTGGACTGCCTCCATTTTGGACCAAGTTGAAGACAACGATTCATCATCTGATGAAGAAGACTTCACACAAGTTAAAAAGAAGAAAAAGGTTCGTCATACTGAAGACAAAACTGCAGATTTGAACACTAGAGCCCCACAATCTGTAAGTGATTTCGAAAGATTGTTGGTTGGTAATCCAAACAGTTCCATCATGTGGATGAATTATATGTCATTCCAATTGCAATTGAGTGATGTTGAAAAAGCTCGGGAAATTGGTAAGAGAGCATTGAAGACCATCAATTACCGTGAAGAACAAGAAAAGATGAATATTTGGATTGCATTACTAAACTTGGAAAATTCTTTCGGTACTGACGAAACTCTTGATGAAACCTTTAAAGATGCCTGTCAATTCATGGACGAGTTAGTCATGCATCAAAAGCTTGTTTCAATCTTTACAATGTCAGAGAAATATGATGAAGCTGATAGATTGTACAAGGTTATGACTAAGAAGTTTGGAAAGAACGTATCAGTCTGGGTTCATTATGGATCATATTTATTGGATAGACAAAACCACGAGGCTGCTCACGAAACATTGGCAAGAGCATTACAAATCTTACCAAAAAGAGACCACATTGAAGTGGTTAGAAAGTTTGCTCAATTGGAATTCACCAAGGGAGATGCTGAACAAGGTCGTTCGTTATTCGAAGGGTTAGTTTCGGACGCACCAAAGAGAATTGATTTGTGGAACGTTTACATTGATCAAGAAATCAAACAAGATCAAAAGACTAAGGTTGAAGATTTGTTTGAAAGAGTATTATCCAAGAAATTATCTCGTAAACAAGCCAAATTCTTCTTCAGTAAATGGTTGAGTTTTGAACAAGACAAGGGTGATGAACAAATGGCAACTAGAGTTAAAGCAAAGGCTGCTGAATATGTTCAATCTCTCGAAAAGAAAGATGACGAGTAATCGTCTTCGATAGTCATTTTATCAGCGTATATTATTTATTTCCCGAAGGTTTTCGTATTGTATAATTGCATTTAATTTGTTAATAGTTTTGAACATAGAATTTAGATTTAGTACAATGATGTATTGAGCTCATATTTCTTAAACTAAAAACAATAATATCCAACTATAAATTTAACAGAAATCGAATAGAAATGGCCATTCACTGCTAAAACAATGGAGAACCAATTCTGTAGGTAAGCCAGTGCCATCTCTTGTTCAATTCATGGTCATTCTCGTCACCATCTTCTCTTTTGAAAATTGGTGCTCCAATTCTGTAACTTAGCCAATGCCATCTTTTGTTTAAGGCGTGGTCAGGGTCATCTTCTCTCTTGAAGATAGGTGCCCCAATGCGATAGGAGAGCCAATGCCATCTTTTGTGTAAAGAAGTTTCTTCATCAGCGTAGTCCGAACGCTTTTGTTGCCCATCGGGATAAGCAATGGTATTGTTGATCAAAAGAATCATTTTTTGATCATCCTGTTCTCCTAAAAGGAATGATTCATCAGAACCAAGTTGATAAGCAGCAATAATGGCGTTTTCTGGGATGGTTCCATCCACTGAATCATCAACAGGGCCAGTGGGAGCAGCAACAGCAATAGCAGAAGTGATGATAGTAGCAATAAAGGCAGTTGAGAATTTCATATTTTGGTGTCTTAATCAAGTAAATGAATTGATTGATAGTGAATAGATTTGAAAACCATGAGATTATCAGAGCATATTTATAGTCGATTGGCTTGATCAAGGGATGGTAATGTGTTGCAAAGTGGTTGTTTCTAATGGTGCTA
>ERZ778017.2495-NODE-2495-length-14804-cov-6.152146_pt1 | contig 14804 bp, 9 predicted proteins | sample MGYA00375747_ERZ778017 | MGnify/ENA primary metagenome ERZ778017 (study PRJEB29350, sample SAMN05509838) | bioreactor metagenome | biome: bioreactor; material: wastewater | place: South Africa: University of Cape Town | collected 2014-03-17 ...
TACGATAAAATCTGTGTTTACATGAAGAAACAGTTGACTTCCAACTCTCCATCTCCACCAGCAACATCGACACAAGACCAATCCGACTCCAATTCGCAACTCAGCGCAACAAGATCATCACCACAGCCGAACGCCAGCTTGGCCCAGCCCACTCCACAAATGCCCAACCAAAATTTGTCTCAATTGAACCAAAACAAGCTTCTTCCCAAGTCCACCCCAAACCTCAATACATTAGGCACCACGTCCATAACGAACCATATTGCAACAAACCCACAGATGAGCACATCCAACTTGCCCTTTTCGTATTCCAAAACGAACATTTCGTCCATGCCAATGTCTAGTGTAAAACCAGGTATGGGACCTAACAAAATCCTCGCTAATACCAGGCCGATGTTGACACCAACAGGCAGTATGAACTACATGACGACACCTCAAGTCGGGAACCAACTCGGAATGCAAAGAATGCCCACGTATGATTACGCCAATTCAACCTATACACCCACAAATATCCCCGATAATGGTGGCAGAGTTTTGACCAAAAGAAAACTAGCAGAAGTAGTAAACTCGATAGGAGCTGACGAAGGAGACTCAAAGACCGTCTTGGAAGGAGACGTTGAGGATTTGTTTCTCGATTTGGCCGACGAGTTTGTTACTTCCATTACAAGTTTTGCCTGTAAATTAGCAAAACATCGAAAAGTCGATATGATCGATACAAGAGATGTACAGCTCCATTTGGAGAGAAATTGGAATATAAGAATTCCTGGTCATGCTCCGGATGAAATTAAAGCTACTAAAAAATGGCAACCTAATGCAGAATATGCTAAAAAAACCGCTAGTATAGAACAGGCAAAAGCTCACGATAAATAGGCGACGAATGTTGTATAGGTTTTGTATTATAATGTAACGATAATAACCCGGGAAGTAGGTTTAGTAGTCGCTAATCAAGGGGAAGCGGATAGATGGTGAATTTAAAAAGTTCGAAAGATAGTTTGGCCCGACATTGGATGTATGCATAAAGGGCCACGGTATTGTACGTCATCAGACTTTCAATTTGTACTTTCCGTTGACCATGTCTATCTTGCCTTGTTCCAATAACCAGTCAAGATACCCATCAAATGTCAGGTTTTCCAACTTTGTTAAATCAAGTTTTGATTTTGGCAATGTCAACGTTAACAATTCTTTTAAACGTATTAATGAAATTGTGTTGAAGCTTTCCAAAATCGAACGCATGTACGGCCACAATATATCATCATATTCGGCATTATCGACAGCTTTCATCGATGAAGTTTTAGGAAGTGATTCCAATTCATGATTCAAATCATTGGTCATACTCTCATTTTCACACTCTAATTCATCATTTACAATGTATAAGGTTTTAGTTAGCTCAGACAACACTCCTTCCTTGACCCAGTATTGAAGTACTTGAGTCACAACATATGAGCTCATTTTTAACTTTTCACTAATGGTATCTACTGAAAGCTCGTTTTCTTCATCGTCAAACAAACTGATAACTGATGCTTTCACAGGATTAACCTCAAATGATTTTGTTACATTATTCTTGAAAGTCAAGTTTAGTTTGACTGAACCTAAACTTGGCACAAGCTTCAACAGCCTACCCCGCTTATATTCTGAAAACTTATGTTCAAATTGCTGAAACTCATTCAAGATTTGCTGGGGAACTTCGAATTCGTCATTTTCGCCTAGGTTGTCTAGTATTGTTGACCAATAATTGTGGGATATAATCGAGGAGTGAAACGGCGTTGGGGCAGTGGTTGACTGGAGCATGGCATTGATTCCTTCACTATCTGAGATATCCTTGATCATAACATCCAAAGTCGTAAATTCGTTCTTCCCAAACCTAGACTTCAATAGATTGATGTAAGTTTTCACTTCAGAGACGTCATAATTATGGATATTCATTAACCTTTCACCAAACAATTTATTAAACTCATCAATGAACACTTCTTTTGAATCAAATATGGAAACTAATGATTCAATAATATCGGAAACTTTGCCCTTTTTGAAATCTGGCAAAGCATCGATAGGGTCTGGTACCCAGTTGAGCCCATATGCATCTTCAATAGTCTTGTTGGCCAGATCATCGCCACAATTCCGTAACTCGTGTGCTAATTCTATTAAGTTATTTGAATTTGGATCATTATCAAGCAATCCGTGAACCAACTTTATTATCACATCATCCCTGGTCTTGAGATACTTCCTAATTGGTCGTACTACTTTATCCAACAACACACCTTTAGGGTCAACAATTAAGAATGCTCGTATAGTCTTGTTATACATGCTTATCACATCAACCGTATTGGCGCCGGAATGTAGCAAATTTCTATGACAATTTTCAATAAACGCATCGACTAGTTTCTTTCTTTGATGAGCCTGTGAACTTAATGAATAACTCGCTAAATACGCAACATTAGATAAGTCAAATGAGTCAATTTCTTGACTGTCTTGATTGTATCGCTTGTGATTGAAGTCAGTTTGAAAACACTGGTATAATTCATTCAATGCTTGTATTGAGAAAGGGTAACTGGACACCAACTGATATATTTCAATAATTCTCAACGACACAAGTTCATCATGGGCAATTTTTAACAACTCCGATATGTAAATATTGTTGACCCTATCATCAAAATTAGACACAAACAAACTGAAATTAGGGTAAATTTCGTGATTGATAAAATGGTTGATTTTGCCTAGTACTGGTTTGTTCCATACTCCGTAACAGTTGGAATGGATAAATGAAATAATCTTCGAAATGGATAATCTGATCACGACGTCAAATATAATTTGGCTGAAATTTATAGAGACACAAACTTTTATGATATCGAGGATACTGGATTTAGGTGACAAGTTGACAAAAAGACAGTTGTAAAGGAATTTTTCAAGAAGATCAGTAAAGTGGGTGTTCTTTTGGATTAGGGTGTGATAAAACAACGAATTCAAGTTTTTGTGGAAGTAGTTTATGTTCAAGTCGTTCAAGTTTAAAAATATCAAATAGTTATTGTAGTATTTGAGGATCTTCAAAATCAAATTAAAATACTGGGTGAACGATGCTAAACGCGGTAGATTATTGAAGAATCGCTTAAACTCGATGCTGATGGAATTTGCGTATAATTTGGTAAAGTTGAACTGGTTGACGTTATGATTTAAACATCGCACTGCTGCCTTCACTCGTTGTGATGGAGAATCGATACTGGGGTTTAGGTCACCAACATTGATATCTCCGTCAAGATCTTCTATATTCTCGATGTCGATTGGAGGAAAATATGGCTGGAGCCAGTTCAAAAGGTAGTTTATGTCGTTATCAATTTCAGGCTTGTTTAGATCATTTAGTGTTGATGATGGAATTATTTCGTGAATGACGGATTTATCGAGCATTGGTGACAATTGTTCTTATGAAATGGCTTCTACTATGGGGAACACGGTTCAAACCAGTGCTTTGTGGTTTTGACGTGAAATATACACACAACTGTGTCTAGGTATGCTGCAAATTGAAAACCACAAGAAAAGGAACGAAAAATCACGGGTTTGAATGTGAAACGGGTAATTAATTGTCCGTGTGTGTAATTGGGACAAAGCTGGTTGGAATACCGCTATCGAATTGGTTGAATGGTTGTGGTAAAACCTGGTAAGTCAAAAAGAAGAAAGTTGCAACAAATTAAGAAATGTTTATGTGCGAAGCGTCGTATTATCGCGGTAGAACATTCCGTGGCTCGTGCCAAGTTGTATCACGGCGGTACAAACCTACCACCAGAAACCGTGCGAATATTTACTACCACCCATCAATAATAGAGAACTACACAGGGACTGCATTCAAACTACGATAGTAAATGAGACTAAAAGCCAGTATATTTGCAGGGTAAAGAGCGATAAAAAATGGTATTAAAAGCCAGTCATTCGCCGAATAAATGAGCGGAACACAAAACAGTTCTAACCGTACGCTATAATTACAACACAAATACAGACTACACGTTAGAACATGGAAGGTAATCTGCCCTGTACATAGTATCGATTGTTAGGCTGTTGCACCTTAGTGGAAAGTGATGAAACTGTTCAGGTTGTATCGCCTTGTACAGTGAACGGTTGAGCCATTAAAACGTCAACATGTTCACCAATTGTTGTGTATTCCTGTAAGAAAATGGGTACAACATAATGTTTCCTAAAATGTTTTGATTTGCATACTAGCATGAAGACCATCTGGCTTATATGAACTTGGCAACCGATACGTCATGTAGTTCACCGAAATATATTCCGTATAAACAAGGGGCCCACGCAAGAATTGTCCCTTGTTGTACTGGCAACGTAATTCACAGGATAGCAGAATTCACAAAGGTGGAACGATCAGAATATTGTTCGACGTCGTGTTAGGGCAATCTGTGACAGTTTAAATATGATTTCTGGGCCTGGCCAATTCTATCGACTCCTCTATTCCTCTGCTAACTGGACCATTTCGGCACATAATTGATTACAGATTGACAAATGCCGTCCATGTACTAAGTCTTTTGTTGGACTACAGAGCGTACCGCATTGTCTCTTCCAGCCACTAAAGAATATGTCCGGATATTTTTGTTTACTCAAGATGTCCTGGTTCCTGTTACTATTGACTATTTGCTAGTGTATCTGAGTATGTCAAAATGTCAATTCCTGCGTCCTATATAAAAGTTCCAATGCTTGCGATGCCCATGGCTGCAAAAACCAATAGGCTGCAAAATGCTTTGTATGGCAGCTCTATAATTAGACCACACTATTTATAATGCTCTTTTCTCTGGCTGTTTTAAATGCCTTGAAATCATATCTGCTGAAAAACGAATAATTGATTGTCTAAGCTAAATGCCAACCAAAACATCTTTTGGAGTATAACAGGCAAATTATGTACCTTAGTATTTGGGTATCAACGATTAGGTCATATAACTAGGTTTAGGATTACAAATCTAAAATTTAAATTCATCTGAAGGGTATGGCGGACTTTCGGTGTCCATGGTGTGTCCATCAAAAACAAAGTCCGACGAGTGTGACAGTTCATCATCATCGGTTGTAGTATAACGAGCGCCTGAATGACGAACAGGCTTTTCTCCCGAGAGAATGGAAGCATCCATACTAACAAGACTTTGGTTATCTGGGGTATTATGGAGGGATTGTTCTGCGGTGATGATATTCCGAACCCTTTTAGGTAAACGATCAGGACGGTAGAATCTCAAGTCAACTCTACCAATAATGTAGAGTGCATTGATAATAACCTCACACAATCCCCAGAAAATATACATGACCACTGGATCGGTCAATCTGCTACCATACATATTGAATCTTCCTTCAAACATCACAATTGCTCTTAAAATGGCAGGAATAAAAATCAAGATGGTGGTAACAACGATGATCATTAACGATACGTTATGTTTCAAGCTACCTCTTTGTGTAGTAAGACCTTGAACCATATTGTAGTTGTGATGAGTGGCAGCAATGACTCTTACGGCATGACGATGGTTCGAAACTCTCTTCATGAAAGATTCTTCAGCTTCCTCTTTGGCTCCTTTGGCGACGAAGTAGAATGGGGAGAATGATTCAATCCACCATGGTTGGTAAGTATAGAAGTTGTCATCTTTTTTAGTTGTAGGGAAGAAATATGCCAACATCAATAATGCAACAGCAGTCAAGGAATACAAAATAATAAGAATTGACGATGCTTGGACCCCCTTCTGAAACCTAATATAATTGTCAAGTGAAAGAAAGTAAACGTACGGCGACGCAGCACAAACAATTGTCATGGCAACAAGACCTAAAACGATAAAGTAAAGAAGCAACATGGTGTTCCAAAATAATCTTCTAGAACCACCAACTGGGTGTCTCCAGGTAAAAATTCTTGCTGCCAACATTAAGTTCAAAGACACAAGAAGAATCGTAGGCATGATCAAGAACACTTCTGCGGAGATCCCCATACGAGCATTTGCAAGTTGCGAGCTCCAGGTAATTCTGAGTACCCATCCAATAATTCTCATCATTGAGTAGAAGATCCATCCTATGGAAATCCAGAAATAGTGTTGTCTAGAAACATTTATTAAGAAGATTGTTAAGTGCAAGAGAAATATAACACCAAATGCTGCAGTAAAGATAGCAGAAGGTACGATATCTTTTTTCAAAGGATATCCACCGAACAAGTTAAACTGGAACTGAGTAGTGTAGTCTAGCATAACCTGAGGAAGGTAGTCTCCTAGCAAGTTATGGCCCTGGATACTCAAGATCAACGTCCCAGTACCTAAAGCAGGGTAGTTGTTTTGGTACCGCAACATTTGCATGAAGCCATGAACGGCAGTGTAGTTGGTCGGAGTATAGGACATACCGTAAATCAAGTAGATCTTACAACAATGGGTGGTCGGGAATCAACTCCGATTAGTAACAACGGTTATAGTTTGAAGATGTGACCGATACAAGGAAGGATTAAACAATATCGGAGTAGGAAAATTGAATATGGAAAGCAGATGAAAATTTCCAGCACGATGGGAAAGAGTTACGATGGTTATAAACCTTTTCACAGACCGTCACAAGTATTTCATCGCTCGTTTAGATGATGTATTTTTATAATTTCCTATTTGGGAATAGTAATTGATCGTCCATACCTATTTAGTCATTTCCTTTTTAGGTCAGATGTAGGAACGGTTGCAAAAATAAAAATTTAGACACAGCTGTCGCACTCCGGAAACGTATTTAGGAGGTTCATTGACAAGCTCCAGATGAATTCTTTGTCCATCTTACACCATTCAGGTCATCAAAGTCTTGGTTCCCCAGATTTATGATGTTTGATGAAGATGCAAACTGTACCAGGGGCACATGACGACGAATATGGTGTGGCATTAAATGCAAGTTTCGGGATGTGTTTACGACTAGAGAGGCACCATTCGGCGTAAGATGGTTGCGTTGTTTCAAAAGCCTCTCACGTACAAAGACATTTTACTGCCTCGATGCAAGTTCCTGGGAGTGTTTAGCGCAATGTCAAGTACGTATCGGTAATAGAAAATGTTGTATGCTTCAAGTCCGTTACTCGCAGGGCCCTTGACACTTGGCCCGCAATGGTGTCCTAATGAGCATATCTTACGAAACGATCGTGACAGCGATGCCAGGTACCAAAGCACCGACGAAACCAAAACTTCAAAACTTTCGATTTGGATTCCGATAAGTCCAGAAACACCAGTTTAGTTTCAACGGTTAAGTGGTCCGCTTCATGCATTGCTGCAATCAAACGATAATATGTTAATATCAATCCTGCCAATTCAAACGCACATTGACTCGTCTGTTTTACATCAACAGAAATAGAAGTGCCTAATTGGGACAATCTGTTCGCTTGCAGTACGAATTTGTGTATTATCTTTGTTGGTGAGCGAATTGCATTTCTGAAGCTGTTTCATGGTTGCAAACGTGTAGAGAAAATATCTTCTCCGTATCGTGCTTCTCCAACGCTGTCAGCTTCACAGTCATTCTACCGTCTTCTTTCCTTCCGAGGAGTGTTGCCTTGATACTTGAACCCTCACAAACTGCCCAGAAAGTGGTGATGTGGCATTGAACACTACTTCCATGTGAATGAGAAACGGGAATCCGTCGGAAACACATCTAATTCTGGAACACATCTAATTCTGGAACACATCCGAAATTGGTAAACACTGGGAACTTATTCTTTTTGTTTACACACTAGTGACTCCATGATAGCAATTGAAGCTGGTTGGTAGCAATTGACGCTCGTTGGCAACAGAGACTCTCAAGTAAATACCAATTGGACCCTCAATCAACGCACAACTGACATTTATCGAGGGAACCTCTTCAACACAATACAACCAAATCTCTCATATTCCATCAGGACGAGTCAATCTCAAAGAAACCGGGTAAATTTACCAAGTGTGAAACTGTTCAACTACGAAATTACGGCTCGTACGTTCTGAAAATTAGATTAGGAACCTCTGAAGAAAACAATCGATTTAACAATAGTTGCACATGCAACAAGAGCCTCTACGGGAACAATACACTGGATCAACTTGTACTTTCCATATTTTGCATCCCCGAACTGACATCCCCGAACTGGACCACAGAGTTACTTCCACCCCTGGGCCTCCTTTGCTGCCAAATGCTTCAGTCCGTCCAACAGTTGTTCCGCATTTCTCAACTACACTGTTGCACTTTACTGTCTATTTTCTACACAAACTAATTCTTCCGTCGAAGTCGTCCCGTTTTATCCCCGAACTACTTTTTTGCCCGTGGGTTTCGTTCAGTCACTCTACGCGGTTTTACTGTTCTCTTCGCTAATCTTTCCTTTGTACCTTCTTCTCTTTTTGTTGCTACCACATGAATCTGATTTGTACAGTACAGTCTTCACCAAACTCATAAACCACTGAAACGTCAAATGGTATGTCTTGTGCGAATATCACGATCCTCGTGGCACCGTAGGGCCATTGTATATGTTCTTGTTGTACTAACGTTGTCTCCAGCCAAGAAAGTCCGTTGAAACTGAGTTTATAGAGGTGACTGGTGTTTCCTCTACTGTTGCCAAACAGTATTTGAAGAAGTACCGTAACAACCTTGAGGAGGCTCTCGACGCATATTTGTCAGAAGAATCGTCGTCAAAGTCTACAAAGAGGGCACTGGTCAAGCACGATGCTGCGTTGGTGAAGATATTCGACGATTTCGTCGACCCTGCTGACCCCCAGAAAATTGACATTAACGGCACAATGAACTACTTGGCAGCGTTAAATATCGAGCCAGAACACCCAAAAGCGCTATTTCTAGCGTACTTGTTGAAATCGCCGTCTGTGGGTGTGTTTGAAAAACAGTCTTTTTTGGACCAGTGGACCATGGTCAAATGCAAGACGTTGGCCCAAATGACGACCTTTATTAATAGTTTCTACGACGACATAATTGCTGGTAAGTCGACTGTCACTATAGACGACACACCGGCATCTTTTCAAAACTTGTACCTCTTCACATTTGGTTTCTTGATGGAACTACAGAATCAGAAATTGTTAGATGTGGAACTTGCAATTGACTACTGGAAGTTGCTCTTTCCGCTAATTATTGACGACAGTGCGGTTCTACAAAGATTGGACCAGTGGTATGAATTTGTACAAACAGTGCACAAACGTTCATTTTCCAAAGATAGCTGGTCCATGTTTTATTTGTTTGTGCAAGACATCATGAAGCCAGACCCAGTAGGATTTAGCCAGTACGACGAAATGGCGTCATGGCCCAGTGTGATTGACGAGTACATCGAATACTTGCGAGAAAACGATTTGCTTCCTGAGAAAGCATAGCTTCTGTCAATGCCAACTAGGTGTTAACACTATATTCACACAGTACTTGAGAATCAATTCAATTCATTTTAATTGGCCTCCTTAATCAGATAAAAGACTGAGCTCATCACAATTTCTGTAAAAATTGGAACGAACGAGGCAACCAAAAGATGTACACTACAACCGGACTAACTCGTAAAGGATCTATAGTTTATTATTGTATATACTAGAGTTAGCAAGAGCAGTAAGTGTAGCCAGCGGCCATTCAACGGTATTGTTGAAATTCGGGTCTACTGTGGAAGGTAATCAAAGACAAAGAGAGGCACAATGTCCAAGATTACTTATGATCAGGAAAGGTATGAAGCAATGAGGTCGGTGATTCTTGAATAGCCTTCCAGAGGCTAGTTCAACAAATTATCAATCGAACTTTTCCGCAACGACAACAAAGTTCTTGAGGCGTCATGATCAGACAACACTGAATCGTCTTCTTCCGATATTATGGCATTTCCCCCAGGAATCTTTGACTTGAAATATTTCTTTCTGGGGACCTCAAGTTTGGGGTTCAAAGCAGGATCTGGCAACGTAAAGCTCGATCTTTTTGCTGAAGAAATTAGTGGTCCGGAGAATGGTGAAGTGGATGTTGATAACGCAACAGTGTGGGGTGAAATTGGGTACGATTTCTTTCTCACGTCGCGAAACTTGTTCAATGTAGAGAATATTGGATTTATCTCTGGGGTGAAATCTGGAGATGTCAATTGATCGACATTTTCACTGTCTACATCCTGGTTATCTTGGGACGGAGTGACACTGTCACCAGAAGAGGAGCCTTGTAGGGTTGTTTCGATGGTCTCGTAGTTTCTGTTGTTCATTTGGTCTGCATTTACCTGTTCTACCGACTCCGTTGCTTCTAGTTCCTGTTCGTCATTTTCATCCACCGAGGGGTCCAAATCACTTATTAAGGATTTGAAATTGAACTCTTTGTCGATGTTTCTGTACTGGTTAACATTTAATGGAATTTTCGTAAAGCTGTGATCAAATTTGTAGTTTTTGTCGTACGAGAGAATTAACTCTTGTTGTTTTTGGATCAAATGATGCAAATACAAGATATACTCAACTGACGATTTCAAAATCGTCAATTTGTACATTCCATCGATTTTGTTCCCGTTGGAGTTCTTAGGCTTCAAACTCGGCGAGCTGTTCGACATTCTACAAGCTGGAATCAAGTATTTCAACGCTTCGAACTCACGGTTTATTTTGATTCTCCGTCTCTTTTCGATGATAGAATGTAGCTGTTTGGTTTCATGTTTCCGTTTGGCCAATTCATGTGAGTCGATATTGGCACTTGATCTCCGTCGTTTCTTCTTGGGGATCACTGGACTTATGTTATCTTTGGTCTCGGTACTGGTCCCCGCACCATTCAAGTACTCGTTAGTCAAAATCTCGTAATTATTCTCATCGGAGTCCAATTCCTTATTCAACTGGATTATGGTAGTCTTCAACACTGGTGGACCTGGTAATGACATTTTAAAGTGGCTTCAGTAATATAACCCTGGTAAAAGAGCTAAGAGCAAACAAGCCAATAAAGACAAATCAAAATTTAAATTTATTTGGGATAAACGATATTTCTGAGTACACCAGCCGCAGCCAATAACAAGTTTCAGTAGCCTCTCTCTTTCTCAATATAAATCTCTCCGGGAGTTATAATTGATGATAAACGCACGTTGCTACTTTTTGCAGCAATTCCTCGTTACACACAGGAATCAACAAATCAGCTTTTAATAACTGAAGGAATTTGTAGGCGGAATGCGCTGAAATCTCAATGAAATCCCCGTAGTAGGTAACTAGAGGAATGCGTGCATCTAATTCCTAATCCGTAGAGCATAAACTTGGTATTTATAGCTGGCCTCCCATGTGTTTAGACAAAACGTGCGGGATGCATCACACGAGTTAATTACCACCACGTGCGGCCCCATTAGGGAACAATTCCATTATCGCAAGGCAAGACAATGTTCTTCTAGCCACGTTTCTACAGGGGTGGTGCCTGTGTGATCCTCTGGTGAGCATTAATTCCTTGAGTACGTGGAGAACCACCAACCCGTGGCACAATATCATTGTTAAGTTCATAGTGTTTATGCCCTAAAGCAACTTGCACTATTTTTATAAGTTTTAACACACACAATGGAAGCGCGCACTATATCTCAGTACAATAGGAGGTTAGTCAGTTCATTTTGGAGGCACTTCGGTACTATTTTGGTTTTGCCGGAAACCGACCTTGTACTTTATGCCCACGGCAACAAAGAATTTGTTTCAGTATCCTCATGATTAAATTGTCTGCACGCGGTACTTGGATATTTCGATCGAAACTTGTCCAGTTACATCTTTTCCCCAGCTTTCCTTTCTTGCTTTGTTTCTCTACACTCACGGTTCTTAAATAAATCCATGCAATGGCTTCAACAATTCTTCAAACAGACCCAGATCTCCTCTATCATTTCCCCATACCCACCACAATACTTTCACGTAGTGCGCTGCAATCAATGAGTCTTCACGGAATTCGTAGCTCTCTACAAATTGATCTTCTGGAAAAAAGTGGGGAAGCCGCACAACCCTTTTTCGTTTTGTGTCATTTTCCATCTGTGCCATTTGTGGCTGCCACATTTTGCAGCCATTTTGTACACTTCACCTACTTTCATTTACCGCCATCAACCTAACCTTCGAAAAACATACCGCAGTTGGTGTATACTTTGAGTCAGTGCTACGTTCAGCATAGTATTTGTTTGAAATGCCAAGTTTGACTTCAAAGAGCATCTCTCTATCTAAATTGACAAAATCACCAAAGAAACTGAAAAAAAATAGAAAATGGATTCCATTAAGTGAATTCATCAACACCCACAATCTCAGCGACGAGGAACTTTCCCCATCTGCTAACGAAAACATCTTTGAATACGATAATGTTTCCCAAATTACATTCTACAATACAGCGGCTAACGGAAACTATATCTATGACCAATGTCCGATGCCAACGCAATTGTTTCAAGTGAACCAAGAGAATTTGGCACTTCAGCAGAACCTCTACGACATGTATCACTCTCAGGATTCTTACTCGCCCTTGCAATATATTGACAGTCTTGAAAATTCTCCTCCAGCAAGTGATTGTTCAAAGAAATCAAATAAAAGATCACAGTCTTTTGCAGATTTCAATAAGCTACTCAGCACATATCACGTAATGAAGCGGCCCTCCAGTGATAAAAGCATTAATTACACAGGGGAAAAGCGTGCTACATTTAATCCTATTAACATAGATCCTAATAACTCTTGTTACTTTATTCCTACAGACTATACTGTTCCGGTAATCTTACCATCACCCATTTACCCTGTTGCTTTTGATATCAACTATCGAGCACAGAAAATCGTTGATCAATTGAGTTATTATTTCTCAATTTCAAACCTTTGCAAAGACTTGTATTTAAGAAAGCTTATTGACGCAAATGGAGGAATTAAGTTGACCGAATTACTCAAATTCAACAGATTGAAGATATTAACTAATAATGGAAGCGATATAGAACTTCTCACTAGTGTGATCAATGAAAATAAGTCACAACTAGGAGTCGAATTGATCAATGATCAAACTGCTGTGAGACTAGTCAACTGGAAACAATGGAGTCTCAATCCGCAGTGAAACAAGTCATACATGATATTGCACCACAATGTCGGTAATGAAACTTCCATTCTAAACGAATAGAACTGTCCAACTTGAAACCAAGTTGATACAATGAGAGATATCATATTCCGTTCAGGAAGCATTTGGTGTGAACTCAGATATATCGTTGCTGTCATACTTGACATTGCTGTTTGTCCCATACATCTCCAACAAAGCCTTTCGTTTGGATTTTGCCATTTCTTCCCGCTGTTGTTCGTGCTGTTTTGCTTTCAACATCATCAAGGTAGGACTAGCTTCAAGATTATGATCTAAATTAACAGAAGGCTCTACTTCGTCGTTCGTGAAGTTTGACTGTATAAGTTTTTTTTTCGATTCAAGCTCATCTTGTTTGTTGATTTCCCAAGCAAACTTTTGCAACTTCTTTCCCTCGTTGTCTGATTGTCGTACAAACTGGTCGTCGTCATTTATAAAGTTTTTTGTCAAGTTTTTTGCAACTCCAGATTCTGCATCTCTGTCGATCTTGATTTTATTATCAGAATTACTAGTGATATTATGGATATACGATGCAATATCCTTACGGTCTCGAACAGTCTTCTCTAGAGGGTTTTCCTTAATTGTTTTTTTAATATCAGCAGGGGCCAAATTCAATTCCACGAGTTCCAATTCATAATCTGTGTCGGAATCAGACTCTTGTTCATCATGGTCCGGTTTTGATTTTTTGTGTTTATGAGTTCTGTCCCAGTTATTTAATACCGATTCCCACTGGTCCAAACCATATCCATACCACCGATCACGCTTAGCATCGTACTCCTCATTAACTTTTGCACCCTGAGTGTCAAATCTGTCAGTGATTCCAGGTCCAGTTTGGGCTACACTGTAATCGACAATTTCACCTCGTTGCTTTCTATGGTGAGCCAAATAATCGTCTTCATTGGAAGTGCCAGTTTTTTCATACCATGGTTGATTCACAATATACTTTGGAATATGCTGGTTTGTTTTCTTTCCATCGTTCCCATCGTCGTGGGCAGACATCGGCTTGTGGTAAATTTTTCACTTTTGACCAGACCCAATCTTGATTTACATTCGCACATTATCTTCTGTACTATGCCAGGACAAAGTCAAGTTCTGGATCCTACAAAAATATTAACAACTCGTAGTTACAAATATGCTCAAATCAAAGAACCAGTCAACATTGATACTCCTACGTTGTATAAGTCTGGAGACACCTACAAAACCGACTTCAAAATTGGCTTTTGACAGTTAAATTTAATGTTCTATTTTCTATGGTACAGGTAATATAGTGCAGATAACTTGAAACTTAAAGTCCCTTCCATTCTTCCTCGTCTTCATCTTCCTCGTCATCGTCGTCGTCGTCCTCGCTATCGCTGTCATCGACCACTCCCCAATCTTTCAATCTTTGGTCGTCCAAGACGTCTTCCTTACACTTTTCCCTTAACGTCTTTAACAATGCATTTTTGTTCAAGTTTGCAAATGGAGAGATCAATTTCTCGATTGGGGTGTCAGAAGCAATCAACACCTTTTGTTTCATCAATTCTTCGTACTTTGGCAAATATTCTTCGTCTTCGTTAGTCAAGTTGTCCAACTCCTCCTGTTGGTCCTTCAATGATTCAAATATAACCAATTCCAACTCCTCAACATAGATATCGCACAAATGGTATGGAAGTGCCATAGGCACAAGCTTGTCCCCACTCAATACTGACTCGTTGACTACTTCCAAATATTGATCCACCAACGTGTCCTTCCAGTTGTTTTCACGCAAAAAAATAAACACATGTCTTACAACACGTCTCATCAATAAGTAGTATTTGTCGATTCTCCATTGGTCGACATTGGGCCATTCTTTG
>ERZ778017.2496-NODE-2496-length-14803-cov-3.986032_pt1 | contig 14803 bp, 11 predicted proteins | sample MGYA00375747_ERZ778017 | MGnify/ENA primary metagenome ERZ778017 (study PRJEB29350, sample SAMN05509838) | bioreactor metagenome | biome: bioreactor; material: wastewater | place: South Africa: University of Cape Town | collected 2014-03-17 ...
TTGGGGGATTCTTCAGTCGCAAGCCACGCGTGGCAAGCTCCTTCAGAATGACGTACGTTTTTTATGCTCCCTGCAACCGAATCTTCCGTTGCAAGTTAGCTGTTTCAATCGCGGCTAACATCGCGTCCGCGCCCTTATTTCCAGCTTTCCCGCCAGCGCGGTCGAGGGCTTGTTCCATATTCTCTGTGGTGAGAACTCCAAAAATCACCGGCACATCTGTTTTTAGCGCCACTTGCGCGATGCCCGACGCGGCGGAGGAACAAACGTAATCGTAATGGGTAGTTGCGCCGCGCACCACTGCGCCCAGGCAAACCACGGCGTCATATTGGCCGCTCTGCGCCAGCGCTTGCGCCACCAATGGAATCTCAAAAGCGCCGGGAACATCCACTTCGCACAGAGAATCCGGCGTGCCGCCGCAACGTTCCCAGGCGCTTTTGGCACCTTCGGCAAGCCGCGCTGTGACCAGTTCGTTAAAGCGCGCCGTCACAATAGCAATGCGCAAATCCTGAGTTTCCAACGTGCCTTTTATGGTCATGTTTGTTTCCTTTCGTTAAAAGTACTTTTATGAAGAACCACGCGCGTAAGCAAGCGGAAATTTCTTTAATCTTTCGGATTACTCCGCTTGTTCACGCGCGCGGTTCTTCACCTAATACCATTTCATCAATCCAAATCGCTTTTCAACAGATGTCCCATTTTATCGCGTTTCGTCTCCAAATAAAAGCGGTTCTCGTCGTTCACAGTCGCCTGAATCGGCACGCGTTCCACGATGCTCAATCCATACGCTTCCAACCCCACACGCTTTTTCGGATTATTGGTGAGCAGGCGCATCTTGCGAACGCCCAAATCCACCAGCACTTGCGCGCCCGTTCCATATTCGCGAGAATCGGGTTTGAAGCCCAATGATTGATTAGCTTGTTGCGTATCTTCGCCCGCGTCCTGCAACGCATAAGCGCGCAGTTTATTGAGGATGCCGATGCCGCGGCCTTCGTGATGATGAATGTACAGCAACACGCCGCAATCGGATTGCTGAATTAATTTCATCGCCGTGTGCAATTGTTCACCGCAATCGCAACGTTGCGACAGCAAAGCATCGCCGGTTAAACAACCAGAATGAACCCTCACCAGCACCGGTTTATCTGGCGTAATCTCGCCTTTCACCAGCGCGATATACGGCGTGCCGTCCAAGGTACTTTCATAAGCGACACACTGGAATTCTCCCACGTCAGTCGGCAACCGCGTCTCCACAATACGGCGCACAATTTTTTCGTTGAGACGGCGATAGGCGATCAATGACTCAATGCTAACAATCTTGATGCCATGCTCTTTCGCCAATTCCGTCAGTTCCGGCAAGTTGGCAGAATCACCCTCTTTATTGAGCACTTCGCATATTACCGCCGCCGGATATAACTTTGCCAAGCGGCATAAATCGACCGCTGCTTCCGTGTGACCAGCTCGCACCAGCACGCCGCCTTCGCGCACGCGCAACGGAAAAAGATGCCCCGGCTGCATCAAATCGGAATGGCTGCTTTCGGGATCGATCAACACTTTTACAGTTTCCGCGCGATCCGCCGCCGAGATTCCCGTTGTTGTATTTTTCCGCGCATCCACGCTCATGGCGTAGCCAGTGCCGTGACGATCAGTGCTGCTTTGCGACATCGGCCCCAGTTGCAGGGCGTCCAGACGCTCGCCTTCCATCGGCATGCAAACCAAGCCTCTGGCCTGATGCGTCATAAAATTGATCGCCGCCGCGTCCGCAAACTGCGCCGCTATAATAAGATCGCCCTCGTTCTCACGTGCCGCATCGTCTGTCACCAACACAAACTTGCCTTCACGCAAATCTTTCAGGGCTTCTTCGATTGTTGAAAATATTTCACTCATAAAAGTATTATTGCAATTAACAATGGGCAATGAGCAATAATGACTGCGAACCAGCAATGTACGTCATTCTGAGAGAGCGACAGCGACCGAAGAATCCTCCGCGTTTCGGCTCCGCTCAACGACCGTTCCCTGAGCGGAGCCGAAGGGAAACTTCTGGGGATTCTTCGACTCCGTTCGTTCCTCACTTCGCTCAGAATGACGTCGGTTGTTTCATTGCTCACTGCTCATTGCTCACTGCTCATTGCTCACTGCTCATTGCTCACTGCTCATTGTTCATTGCAAACTGCAATAACCGCTCCACATATTTGGCCATCAAATCAACTTCCAGATTCACCGACACACCTTTTTCCCATTGCGCTGCGGTGGTCATTTCGCGCGTGTGAGGAATCACCACCACAGAAAACCGTTGATGCGCCACATTGGCCACAGTCAACGAAATTCCGTCCACCGTGATGGAACCTTTCTCCACAATATACCGCATTAACGCGAGCGGCGGTTCAATGGTCACCCACCAGCCTTCGCCTTCGGGTCGCACACACTCCAAATTTGCCACGCCATCGACATGACCTTGCACAATATGACCACCAAAACGTGCATTCGCTAACATAGCGCGTTCCAGATTGACGGAATCTCCCACGTTTTTCTTACCCAACGTAGTGCGCCGCAAAGTCTCTTCCACCGCTAAGGCCGTAAAAGTACTTTTTGTGTGCGAAGTCACAGTGAGGCAAGCGCCGCAAATCGCCACGCTATCACCTTCTGATAATGATGCCGCAAAATCCTCGGAAACAACAATAGTCAATAACCGCGAATCGTTCTCCGCTTCGCTGGCGCTGATAACGCCAACTTCTTCGATAAGGCCCGTAAACATAACTTGCTATTCATTTTATCGAAAATGGGAGACTGTTGCGGAAACTCCGCTTTGATATATATAGAGCTTTTCAGAATGCAATGTTACACGGTTGCAATCAGGAGAGTTATGAGGAATCGTTTCCCGAAGCAGAAATCTAAAAGTACTTTTAACACGGATCGTTTCTGCTATTAATAATTCGCGCATGCTTTGAAGAGTCGCTGATAACTACGGCTTGTCAGGCCGAAGGCTTTTTTTGCGTAGGTATTTCTTTCGCCTCAATTTATATTCTTGAAATTCTTGTGCATGCTTCTCCCGATACTCGTTACAATCGTCAACCCATCGTTCCGAACGTTCGATATACTCTTTCACTTGTGCCGGAGCGCTAAAATCCCCATCCAATATGCGGTGTTTTTCACTCCGCAATACATCCGCATAATCAGCAAGTAATCTGGGGAACCAGTCTGGCCCAAGTGGATATTGTTCTGGTTCGGTTGGATATTGTAATAACGGATAGTCAATTGCTTCCGCAAGTTCCTCGATGCGAATACTTGGATAGAAGCAATGCGGATCGGGTTTAGCGCCATCGAGCTTACATATATCCATATTTAGCTGCGATTCAAAATCAAAAGTAAGGACTATAGACGTTTGATAATTGTGATAAAGAATTTCTTCCAGGCGGGAACGTTGTTTGTAAGCCCGTTTATACTCGTGCTCCGTGGAGAGAAAATCCAGAGCCTCACTACCTATTTTGAAAAAAGTGCTGTCTGTCTTCATAAATTGCATCCCAGGCGCACAAAAATCAATCCTTATGAGTTTCCGCGATGATTAGTTTCCGTGATGATCCAAAAGCTGGCCAATAAAAACGCTTTTACCTCTTCGACAGAATCGACAGCAAAAATAAGCTGGTCGCCAGCAAATATTTCAAATCTACCATTACCTTCTGTTTGCGTGATACCCGTCCACGGAATAAATGCTCCGTGTACCTTGCCATTGTCGTCGATTACTGAAAAGTCATCTCCTTCTTTGCTCAACAAATCAAGGAGACTGTCTATATCAGTATTTTGATAAGCTGATAAATAAGAGCGTCGCATTCAAATTCGATTATACAACAGCGGCTATAAACATGTGATCTTTCCGGGATCGCTGGACACATTGCGTTGCATCGCATTTAGCACTCTGTTGAATTATTATAAAAGTACTTTTATCCTCACAAACAAAAAAACGCCGGAGCATAAAAAATCATGTTCCGGCCTTTCGCACTTTTCACTTAACTTTAAATCATTTCTTGCAACTCTTCCACGCTATACCGATTGCAGAACTCGCCGAAGGTTTCTGTTCCCTGACGACGTTCGCGGTAAGCGCCGATGATGGTTTTTACTGTTGCGGGCACTTCGGTGGCTTGCACGCGTTTGACGCGCCGCGTCATGCTGGCGCCGCTGCCTACGCCGCCGCCTACGAAGAAGTCGAAATGTTCCACTAATTCGCCGTCGATCTTTTTGGTGCAACCTTGCAATCCCACATCGGCCAGCCAGTGTTGACCGCAGGAGTTGGGGCAGCCGTTGACGTTGATGCGGAAGAATTCGGATTCTTCCCAGGTGAGAATTTTATCCAGTTCATCCACGATCCATTTGGCACGCGCTTTGGTTTCGGTCACGGCGAGATTGCAAAACTCAATTCCCGTGCAAGCGATGACGCCGCGTTGGAACGCCGTGCGACGCAGCGGCAAACCAATTGCTTCCAAACGCGCTTTCACCGTTTCGGTGTGTTCATTGGCAATATTGGGAATCAGGAAATTCTGCATCACGGTGAAACGCACTTCGCCATTGCCAAATTCATCTGCCAAATTCGCCACTTCAATCATCTGTTTGTCAGTGATGCGCCCCGTGGGAACGGGCACGCCGATGAAGGAAAGGCCGGGTTGTTTTTGCGGAAAGATTCCCAGCTTATCGCCATAACAGGGCTCAAACGGATCGTCTTCCAGCGGCTCGGCATCGCGCAGTTTGCGGCCCAAAAAGTCTTCCACCATGCCACGAATTTTGGCCGCACCCCAATCGGCCACCAGATATTTAAATCGCGCATGTTTGCGCGATTTGCGATAACCGTGATCGCGGTAAATAGTGCTGATGGCGACGAGCACATCCAGCAATTCTTCTTCTGGCACAAAGGCATTTAGATCCTGCGCGAAGAAGGGCTCGGTGGATAATCCGCCGCCCACCAAGACGCGAAAGCCAATGCTGCCGTCATCTTTACGCTTGACAGCGTAACAGCCGATTTCATGAATCTCCACCTGGCCGCCAGCGCGATTGCCATAGATCGCCATCTTGTGTTTGCGCGGCATATCAGCGAATTCATCGGTGCTGACGAAATGCTCGGTGACTTTGTTAACCAGCGGCAGTGGGTTCATCAATTCTTCGGGATCAACGCCCGCGATGGGCGAAGAAACCACGTTGCGCGCTACATCGCCACAAGCGCCACGCGTTGTCATGCCGACAGTTGCGAGGCGATCTTTGATGTCCGGCATTTGCTCAATGGTGAGCCAGTGAACCTGAATATCCTGACGCGTGGTGATGTCGCAAAAACCGTGGCCATAATCTTCCACGATGCCTGCGATCAAGCGAACCTGCGCCGTATTCAGCGCGCCGCCGGGCACTTTAAAACGCATCATCAAGTGGCCATTTTTGGGGCGCTGCTGATAAATGCCATACCATTTCAGCCGCTCAAAGTCGTCGGCGGGAATAGAATCAAAACCCTGTTTGGAATAGATGTTGACGACATCATCCCACACCGTGAATGGGCTGCGCTCCAACTTGATGCGCTCGTTGGCGTTGAAATTGGCGCGGTCATCGCCCACTTCGGCCAGCGTGGCAGGACGGCCATCGTCGGTGAGCTTGAGCTTGGCAAAACGGCTGCGCGGCGCGGCTTTGGGCGCGGGCGCCGTTAATGTTGTGTCTTCAGTAGTCATAAAAAAATCCTGCCTGTGGCATTATTTGCGTATTAAACGGCTGGTGCTTTTGCAATCGCGAATACAACCGCCGCAGCTTCTCACATTCGAGCCGAGATAGTTTATCAGTTGCAGCCTCAACATTTCGACAAGTTTGCATCCATATTTGTCTGCACTCATCATCCAATTGATCTTGCGGAAACTGCGAAAGTTTCGCCCCGGCGCGCAGCCACTGCCGCGCCATGCCAAACCAATTTTCCTGCTGCAAATGATGCAACGCCACCGCGCAATGAATCAAACCCTGATAGCGCCAGCGCGCATTTCCCTCCGCCGCCATCCACAGCAATTCCAGCACCTCGTGACATTCAAAATATTCTTCTTCGCGCCACAACCGCAGAAATAACGACCATTGATCCAATTCCTCTTGCACCATGGGGTCAAAAGTACTTTTCACAGATTCCTTATTATAAGGCTAATAGTTATAGGGATAAATTGCAAGAGTTAAGTCTACCTTAAAGGTGGGCTATCAGGTAAGAGTACTTATACGGCTTAGATCATTTGAAGTCTGTCCCTAATCTTCTTCCAACTTCGCCTTCAACTTTCGCACCTGCAACCGAATCGCGATAAACCCAATCACGCTAAAAAGAAATGCCCCAACATCCAAAAGCAAGATGTAAATTTCCGGCACGGGAAGTGATTGCGCCGGAAAAAACATTTGCGCAATTGTCACCAGCCACAACGGAATAAAAACAAACCACTGATATTTATTGTAATCCTCGATCTTATTTCTAATCCGCGAGCGTTCTTCTGGATTTCCAAATCGTTTTCGTGTCATTGCCTCGTCCTTGCGACATGATTGTATCATAGTTTTTATCATGCATTCCTATAGTAGGGGCGACCCGTTGGTCGCCCAATCATTTGCATCCCGAAACAGGACAGCCCGCGGGTCGCCCCTACGTCCTGACAAAAGTACTTTTACCGTGGTAAATTATTACCTATATAAATGACATCAGGAATTTCATCATGAAAAAGCCAAGCAGCACTATCAGAAAGAAAGCAACACCCACTCCCGCACATCGCGAGTATTCTTCGCAAGTCCTTGATGGCGCTGATCGCGCCGCCAGCCGCGCCATGTTATATGCGGTGGGATTTAAAGATGAAGATTTCAAGAAATCGCAAATCGGCATCGCTTCCACCTGGAACATGGTAACGCCGTGCAACATGCATATCGACAAGCTGGCTGAGCAGGCGCGCGACGGCGCGGATAAGGCCGGCGGCAAAGGTGTGATCTTTGGATGCATCGGCGTTTCGGACGGCATTTCCATGGGCAGCGAAGGCATGAAGTATTCGCTGGTGTCGCGCGAAGTGATCGCCGATTCCATCGAAACCGTGATGGGCTGCGAAGGTTTTGATGGCCTGGTCGCGATTGGCGGCTGCGACAAAAATATGCCCGGTTGCTTGATGGCAATCGCGCGCTTGAATCGTCCTTCTGTCTTCGTTTATGGCGGCACCATTTTGCCCGGATGTCTAACTGGCGATGGCGGCTGCGAAACTAAGCTGGACATCGTCAGCGTCTTTGAAGCAGTGGGCAAACATGCCGCAGACAAACTCAGCGATGAAGAACTCAAAGAGATCGAACGCCTGGCGATTCCCGGCCCCGGTTCCTGCGGCGGCATGTACACTGCCAACACAATGGCTTCGGCCATTGAGGCGATGGGCATGAGCTTGCCCGGTTCCAGCGCGCAAGTAGCCATTTCGCCCGACAAAGCAAAAGATTGCGAAAATGCTGGCGAAGCTGTGGTCAACCTGATTAAGAAAAATATCCGTCCGCTCGACATTATGACCAAGAAGGCGTTCGAAAATGCCATCACCGTTGTCATTGCATTGGGCGGATCGACCAACGCCGTATTGCATTTGCTGGCGATGGCGCATAGCGCCAATGTGAAACTGGATATTAACGATTTCACCCGCATCGGCAAAAAGGTTCCCATGCTGGCCGATCTCAAACCCAGCGGCAAATATGTGATGGCCGACTTGGTGAAAATTGGCGGCATTCAGCCTTTGATGAAAATTTTACTGGCCAAAGGATTGCTGCACGGCGATTGCATGACCGTCACCGGCAAAACCCTGGCGCAGAATCTTCGCAGCGTAAAACCCTATCCCAAATCACAGGATATTATTGCGGCGTTCGATAAGCCCATCAAAAAAGATAGCCATCTCGAAGTGCTGTACGGCAACATCGCCACCACTGGCGCGGTGGCAAAAATCACCGGCAAAGAGGGCATGCAATTTACCGGCAAAGCGCGCGTCTATAACTCCGAAGAAGCCGCGCTGGTGCGCATTTTGGATGGCACCGTGAAATCAGGCGACGTCGTGGTAATCCGTTATGAGGGACCCAAAGGTGGACCTGGAATGCGCGAAATGCTCTCGCCGACATCGGCCATTATGGGCAAAGGATTAGGTAAAGAAGTGGCGCTGATCAGCGATGGCCGTTTCAGCGGCGGCAGCCACGGATTCGTGGTCGGCCATATCACGCCCGAAGCCTACGAAGGCGGCGCGTTGGCGATTATCAAAAATGGCGATTCGATTACCATCGACGCAGAAAAGCGCGAGATCAATCTCAACATTCCTTCTAAAGAAATCAAAGAACGCCTCGCAAAATGGAAAAAACCAAAACCCAATTACACCCGTGGCGTGTTGGCAAAATATGCATCAACAGTAGTCTCCGCAGCGGAAGGCGCGGTGACGGATAAGAATCTCAATTTGTAAAAGTACTTTTACAATTGAATAGCCACAAAGAACACAGAGAGCACAAAGAAACTTTGTGCTCTCTGTGTTCTTTGTGGCTATATAAAAAGATTATTCTCTTAAACTAAGACCATGCGAAAACTATCCATTCTACTTCTAATTCTATTTTGCGTCACGAGTGCCAATGCGGATTGGCAGACCAAAACTACTAATAACAACTTCCCCACGATTTCTGCGAATTGGGTTTTCGCACAATCACCAAAGATACAACTGCAACAAGTGCAAACGGACGACGCAATTCTGCCATTGCAGCATTTGCATCTTTCAATCAAAGATGGCAAAACAGGAAAGCAAATTTCTTTGTCTGCGCCGCAAATCACCAATGGTAAAAGTACTTTTACGGCGAAACAAACAAGTCACAACTTAAGCGTGACGCAACAATTGCAACTCTTTGCGCCACAAAATAATGCCATTTTGTGGAAGACGGAATTTATTAATAATAGCGATCAGGAAGTGTGGATTGAAACCGGCTTAAGCGGCGATATTAGCGCCGCGTCTGGATTACGATTTTGGGATGGTTACGAATCGCAAAAGGTTGCAAAAAAACCAATAGAACGCAGCACGCCTGACATGGCATTTCCTGCGACAATGATTTCGAGCACTTCAAAAAAGGATGCTTTGGTGATTGCGTTGCATCCCGACAACGATATTTCCTGGATCACAACTTCGCTCAATCCGCAAACTAAAAAGTACTTTTATGGTGGACGATTTGTGATTCCTGCCAAACAGAAAATCACACTGATCTATGTCTTATATACATTGCAACCGCACTTCGGCGAACTTGATGCAATCGACGGATATTACCAGCAATTCCCCACTTCATTCACCGCAAAGCCAAACACTGATCCACGCCTGACTGGCTTTCGTGGCGTTAATAGCAGCTACGTGGTGCGGAACGTTGCATCTCCCACAAATAAAAAACCTGACCCACGCATTCTCGAGGGATTAGCAAAATTATTTTCCGGTTGGGATTGGGGGTACAATACTTACAAGTTTTCTGGCGACTGGTTTGGTCGTCCCGAAAGTTGGGATCTGCCACTTTCAGAAGGTGATCTGGCGTCGCTGGAAGATTTTCAAAAAACACGCAGCAGTTTCGATTTACATGACATCGAACAATTCCACAAAGACCGCATCGCGCTATACAAAAATGCGGATTTACGTGCCAATAATAACTTGGCATTTTACATTGTTGATTTCGCGCAAGCCGAATTGGCGCAAAAAAATGGCTGGATGAAATATAGTTATGGCTATTACACACCCGACGTGCATTCCAGCGGACGCATCAAACATTGGGTGGCATCGTATGACGACACTTGGCACATTTTCCCCTGGGCAACACCTTTTGGCGACAGCTTCAAACGCGATTTGCCAGACATTTTAAAAGAGTTAAACACGTCATCCTTTGCCATCGATCTGTTCGCAGACTCATCGCCATATCGCGGCGAAACGACGGAATATATTCCTGGTTGGAGCTATGATGAAAAGGGCAAATTCATCAATACAGGATTGGCTCAAAAGCGTTTAGTGGAATTTATTCATACCTTGCATAAAGACAATTTTGCAGCCAGCGCAGTTGTAAACCTTTCTCCATGGGAAGTTGACCCAGCATTAAAGCTCGCTGACCGCAAACGCGAAATCGTCAACTATTCCACGGCCTTCGCGCCAGATGCCTACATTGTGGAAGGCGATGTTTCGGAACAAATTGATTACGATCAGCCAAACAGATTATTTCCAAAGCGATATTTATTTGGCAAGAAATACATCTCCAGCGTGGGCGGCGCTTATCATGATAAGATCGGCGAACGTATTCCGTGGCGAACCATGTCACCCAATCAAATCCGCGCAGCCTATTCCAAATATCTCAAGAAGCGCGTGATGGCATATTATCAAGGTGGACTTTTGCCCAACTATGACGACGCGCGCGGCATTGAATTAATCACCAATGAAATCCCGCGTCTGCTGGATATTGAATCGCGCGGATTTACGGCAGCGCCTGCGTCAGTTGGAAATGCAAAACTGCAACGTCGCCGTTATGGAGATGAACTTGGCGCGGCAATTGTTTATTCCAATCCAACAAACGATGCTATTGCAAGCCAGGAAATGCTGCAGAATAAGTACTTTCAAAACGTTGATAACTCTGTTCTATTGCCCTTTGAAGATATACAAGAAAAAGTTGCCTTTTCATCCGACAGCAAAACATTAAACACAAGTTTTCAATTGAACATTCCAAGTATGGAAAATAAAATTGTTCTTTTGCCGCTTTCGTTGCAATTCGAAAAGACTCAAGCAGTAAAAGGAACTACCAGCGTTAACCTGAAAGCACACGAACAATCATATACCGCGAATATTCAGTTGGATCATCCGGCAAAAGTACTTTTAAGTGTACAAGCGCCGCGTGATTTTAGATTAGAAATGATCGTGTTGAATAAGACAATGATACAACCCGATAAAAACGGAAAGGCGAGTCTTCCATTAACTGCTGGAGATAACCAGCTAGAAGTACTTTTCATTTCGGCTCGTTTCCACTCTCCGGATAGCAAACTTTCGGAGTTCAACTGGAAACAATTTCAGATTGTCATTACCGGCCAAAGTAGCGAACGTAAGCAAGCGGCGGCACAAATAATTGCCGATTACGCGACGTATTATCAAAAGTTCACACCGACCATAATAAATGAAAGTCCTTTCAACATTGCAACTGACACGACTCCAACCGTGGTTATTGCAACTGACAGAACGCCGTCCGCGCTTCTTCCGAAGGGCTTTTATAGCCGAGGAGTGCAGCGGTTTGATAATAAAATGATTCTGGTCACTGGCGAGGACGATTTCGACGTACAACAATTAGCCTGGGATTTGTGTCGCTTGTTAGATCGCCATTCGCCGCTAATGCCTGCGGCAACTTTTACCGATCCTTCCACAAAAGCAATGCTCGATAGAATTGGTTTGATGATTGACGCCAAGAATTCTTACGTCGCAAAACCGATAACAGAAAAATCGCTGCAAGCTGTTCCCGGCCAAGACGAAGCGCCATCAGGGAATAACGGTGATTTATCGCAGTTGGATTTTGAAAAGATTGAGCCGTTGCTGCGTGACGGCTGGAAAGCGACGGCATCGGCAGTTTATACCCGCGACCAAACTGTTTCTCTGGAAGCGGCTTTGGATGGAAAAGATGGAACGCGATGGACAGGAGGCCGCGGCAAAGCGGGCGATTGGTTTATGGTGGATATGGGAAAAATACAAGAGTTTAATCATGTGCGATTGAAAACTCCGTATCCCTATAAATATGCACCGCAACATTACAAAGCGGAGCTTTCTGATGATGGCATTCATTGGCGCGCGGCGGTGACAGGCGAAGGCGCGAAAGAAACGGAGATCTTCTGGCCAACGATGCAGAAAGCGCGCTATATTCGTATCACGCTCACACAAGATCAGGATCAGTTTTGGTCTATTGATGAAATTCTTGTATATAAGCGCGCTTTGGCAAAATCTAAAAGCGCAGCTCCAGCGCTCGGCACTTTGCCACATTTGACGATTCCCAATTTACAAAACACGATCACTCTCGACGGCAAGCTGGACGAAGCGGTCTGGCAAAAGGCGGCCACCATTGATGCATTGACGCCGCTCAAAGATCATCCGGTCACGCAACCAACGCAAGTGAAGATATTTCACGATGCAACTAATTTTTATATAGGCGTCATTTGTCACGAAGCCAATATGGATAAATTGTGGGAGCCAGCAACAGAGCGCGACGGCGCGGTCTGGAGCGGCGACGATGTGGAAATCTATCTGGCTCCTGGCGATCACAACGGCGAATTGAAATATCCCTATTATCAATTCCTTTTCAGCCCATCCGGCGTGCAGACAGATTTGAGTTTGAATGCGCAAGGCCAGGGCGATATAAAATGGAATGCAGATTGGCAGGTCAAAACATTTAAGGATAAAGATTATTGGAGCGCCGAAGTGCGCATTCCATTCAAAGATTTGAACGGACAAAACGCCGCAGCCTGGCGCGCCAACATTGGGCGCATGGAAACGCCCAACGGCGACACATCCACCTGGGCACCAATGCAACGAATCTTCGCGCAGCCGTCTTTATTTGGTGTATGGGAATTGCAGACGAAGTAATTTCGACATACGCTATAAAAGTACTTTTGAACAAAACACATAGCAAAGACTAGAACTATTATGAAACACCTCTTTATTGTTCCATTGGGAATTTGCCTCTTAACCTTTACTTGTCATGCAGCGCCAGCAAATGCGTCGAAAGTACTTTTGGCGCAGAACGACAGCGCATCAAAAATAGCCCAAGTGAAAGCGGGCACGCTCAAAACTGCTCATGCCAGTTGGTGGGGTTTTAGCAAAGACGATTCTACGCAAGCGCTGCAAAACGCAGTTAATTCGGGTGTCCCGACATTGATCGTGGACAACATCGGCAGCGATTGGATTCTGAACAAGACGATAAATTTGGTTTCCAATCAGAAGATTATCTTTGAAGATGGCGTGGTGATTCAAGCAAAGAAGGATTCATTTAAAGCGGCGACTGCGTCGCTGTTCCTGGGAAAAGATGTTCATGATGTGACGATGGAAGGACGCGGCCATGTCACGTTGCGGATGCATAAAAATGATTACCAAGACGCAGCGAAATACTCGCCTGCTGAGTGGCGCTCTGGCATTAATTTGTATGATTGCCGCAATATGACGTTTCGCAATCTCACCATCACGCAGACAGGCGGAGACGGCATCTATCTGGGCGCTACCGAAAATGGATATAACGATAACATCTTAATAGAAGACATGACTTTTGACGGCAATCATCGTCTGGCGATGGCTGTGATCAGCGCGCAGAATTTGACAATACGCCGATGTAAGTTCATCAATACATTGGGGACGCCGCCCAACGGTGGTTTGGATTTCGAGCCAAATACCACCGGTCAACAATTAGTTAATTGCGTCGTGGAAGACAGCCTTTTTGCGAATAGCGTGAAGGGAATGGGAGTCAGCATTTCTCCGGCAAATATGACTGGCGATTCAATCCCGCTCTCTATTCAATTCAAAAATTGTATCTTCAAGAACAACGAAGAAGGACTGTCGATGTGGCTCATAAAAGTTCCCACACAGACACCCGTTTCTGGAAAGGTTTCCTTCGATGACTGCACTTTCGATCACGACACACTTAATCTGGCAAACGTAGTAAAAGATGGAGTTGCCTATACGTTCAAAAATTGCACCATCGACTTTAGCCTGTCAACACCTACAGCAGATTCGCGCACTCCCATCACGATACGAACAGATCATCGTGTTAAATCGCCCACTCTTGGCAGCATTACTTTCGATAACGTGAAGGTGATCACCGGCAAAGATCAAGCTCCATTTAAACTCGACTTTTGGGCGAAAGTTGATTTGTCAGATCAGATCAAAGGAGATATCCACGTCACCCAAGGCGATAAGAAATATACAATTCAACTGCCTTCGTATATTGTGAAAATCCGCGCGCAACTGGAAGTGCCGTTGGCGGTGAGGATGCAACAATTAAAAGCGAATCTGCCGCGTTTTAGCGATACGGAAATAGAAAAGAATAGAAAGCAAATCGCTGCTTTGGAAAAGGCAGGGAAGTTGAAAACTAATTTAGTACTGAACGGCGATTTTTCTATTCCGGCAAATTCCGCAGATCTCACCAAAGACAACGTCACAAAATGGACCACCTGGCAAGCATGGGGTTCGGCTGGAGAATTTGCTATCGATCAAAACACCAATCACAGCAAAACCAGCGGTGGGTCAGCGGAAATGTCGGGAATAGATAGAGGCGCATTCCTGCAATACATCGATGTGAAGCCCGGTGAATCGTTTGTGATTCGAGGCTGGATGCGGCGCGTGGGACAAGGCATTGGTTCATTGAAAGCTGGCTGGAAGACAACTGACATGAAATGGCTCGACGGTTCTAAAGGGCCAACTTTTTACGTCACGGGTGACGATAAGGAGAACGTGTGGCAACAAGTCGAAGGCGTCATAACAGCGCCTGCGGACGCCGCACATCTGGTTCTCACTTGCGGCGCGACGCGTCAGCGAGACACGCAGGATAAAATATGGTTTGATGATATTGCCGTCTATAAAATTGACAACTAAAAACTCTCTCAACAACGTGTGAGGTATAACTTGCATCATGAAAAATCAAACCACCATTCTCTCTTACAATATTTTGGAAGGGCTGCAACAGAGCAAAGTGCAAATTGACGTTTTTGTGAAATGGGTAACTGATCTCAATCCCGATATTATTTTCTATCAGGAACTTAATGGCTTTAGCGAAGAAAGCTTTGCGGCGCTTGCCAAAC
>ERZ778017.2499-NODE-2499-length-14801-cov-4.939373_pt1 | contig 14801 bp, 8 predicted proteins | sample MGYA00375747_ERZ778017 | MGnify/ENA primary metagenome ERZ778017 (study PRJEB29350, sample SAMN05509838) | bioreactor metagenome | biome: bioreactor; material: wastewater | place: South Africa: University of Cape Town | collected 2014-03-17 ...
CGCTCCCGCCGGCCCGCTCGCGCCGGCCGCGCCACCCGCCGCCCCTGCCGCACCCTGCCCCGGCGCCGCCGGCGAACGCTGCGCCTGCCGCACCGCGTCCTCGAGCTGACGCGGCCCGATCTCCTCGCGCGCAACCGCCACGAACATCGAAGCCGTCGCGTCGAAACCGAGCCGGCGCGCCAGCTCGTCGAGCGAAAGCGCCGTGCGCCCTTCGCGCTGCAGAACCCGTTCGACCCGCTCGCGGCCGGTCGCGGTTTCGCGTTCCAGTTCGAGCGCATTGAACCACTGGCGAACCTTCGCGCGAGCGCGCGGGCTGCGCACGTACCCGAGCTGCGGATTCAGCCAGTCGCGCGACGGTCCGTCGTGCCCGCCCTCGCGTGCGGCGATCACCTCGACCGTCTGCGCGTTGCGCAGCGGCGTGTTCAGCGGAACGAGATGCCCATCGACGCGCGCGCCGCGGCATCGATGCCCGAGAGTCGTGTGCACGTGGTAGGCGAAATCGATCGGCGTCGAACCGGCCGGCAGCTCGATCACGCGCGCCTGCGGCGTGAGCACGTAGATGCGCTGCTCCGCCTCGGGCGCCGCCTCGCGACCCGCCGCGGGAGTCGCATCGCGACTCGCCCCCGCAGTCGCCCCCGAGGCCGCCCTCGAAGCCGCCTCCTCCGGCGCCTTCGCATCGAGCGAGCGGCCGACCTCGCTCTGCCAGGCGAGCAGCTGGCGCATCCACGCGATGCGCTCGGCATCGCCCGCCTGTTCGCGCGCCGCATCCGGAACGCTCGTGCCGCGCTCCTTGTATTGCCAGTGCGAGGCGATTCCGTACTCGGCGTGCCGGTGCATCTCGCGCGTGCGGATCTGCACCTCGAGCAGGCGCCCGCCGTCCGCGACGACGACCGTGTGCAGCGAGCGATAGCTGTTCGGCTTCGGGCGCGCGATGTAGTCGTCGTATTCCTCGGGCACCTGCTTCCACAGACCGTGCACGACGTCGAGCGTCGCGTAGCACTGCGCCACCGTGTCGACGATCGCGCGCAGCGCGTGCAGGTCGCTGATCTGCTCGAGCGTGCGCTGCTTGCGCCGCATCTTCTCGTGGATGCTGTGAATGTGCTTCGGCCGCCCGCTCAATTCGGCGCGGATGCCGGCCGCTTCCAGCGCGCCGCGCAGCTTCTGCGTCGCCTGCGCGACGAAGGCCTCGCGCTCCACGCGGCGCTGCTCCAGCTCGCGTGCGAGCGCCCGATACGCCTCGGGCTCGAGGAAGCGGAACGCAAGATCCTCCAGCTCCCACTTCAGCTGCCACAACCCAAGCCGGTTGGCCAGCGGAGCGAGCACATCGAGCGTCTCGCGCGCCACCGCGGGATCGGGAACGCCGCGCATCGACGCGTGGTATCGCAGGGTGCGCAACCGCGAAGCGAGGCGAATGACCACGACGCGGATGTCGGTGGCCATCGCCAGCAGCATCCTGCGCAGCGTCTCGATCTGCCCGGCGCCGGCCTGCGCGTGCAGCTCGCGCAGGCGCTGGATCTGACGCATGCCGTCGACCAGGCGCGCCACTTCGCCGCCGAAACGCGACTCGATTTCCCGCAGCGGCAGCCGCTCGGCGGGCGCGACGAGCGCCATTGCCGTCTGTGAGGCCTCGTCGGCGCCGAGCGAACGCAGGATCTCGATCGTCGCGCGCGCATGCTCGACATGGCCCTCGCCGCTGCGGCCGGCTTCGCCGTTCGCGCGCTCGGCCGCCCACGCGAGCGCCGACTCCGCGGACGGCACGGGCTCGATGCTATGCTCCGGCCCCGAATGCGCCGCGGCCGTCTGCTGGTGCATCGGCTGCGTGGACATGTTGCGATCCCGTCGGCGCTCGATCGGCGGCCTTTCCGCCGGTCGGGCGATGTCCGATTATAGGCAACGCGAAACGCGCGAATCGAAGCTTGCTGCGCAAACTGCTCACCCGCTCGGCGCCTGCGCCGATCGACGATGCCGCCTGGCGCCGCATCGGCGCGCGCCTGCCCTTCCTCGCCCACCTGGACGACGACGAGCGCAGCAAGCTGAAGGCGGGGTGCGAAGCGTTTCTCGCCGAGAAGCAGTTCAGCGGCGCGGCCGGCTTCACGGTCGACGACGACGTTCGCATCGCCATCGCGATCCAGGCCTGCCTGCCGACGCTGCACCTGCCGCTGCGCCCCTACCGCGACTTCGTCGAGATCGTCGTCTACCCCGACCGCTTCGTCGCGCCGAGAAAGCAGGTCGACGAGGCCGGCGTCGTCCACGAATTCGACGACGAACTGGCCGGCGAAGCGATGGACGGAGGACCGGTAGTGTTGTCGTGGCCCGACGCCGATCCTGGCGGGCAGCACCCCGGCTACAACGTCGTCATCCACGAATTCGCGCACAAACTCGATCTGATCGACGGAGGCGCCGACGGCACGCCGCCGCTGCCCGCCGGAATGCGCAGCCGCTGGACGCGCACGATGACCGACGCCTGGGACGACTTCTGCGCGCGGCTCGACGCGCTCGAAGCGTCGATTCCGCGCCACATCGATCCGGAATCCCCGGCCGCCGATGCGTGGTATGCAAGCCTGCCGCTCGATCCGTATGCCGCCACCGACCCGGGAGAATTCTTCGCCGTCGCCAGCGAACACTTCTTCACGGCGCCGCTGCCGCTGCGGCGCGCCTACCCGGCGCTCTACGATCTCTTTCGCGACTATTTTCGACAGGATCCGCTGTTCGCGCGCCTGCCGCGGCGATAATTCCCCACAACCCGCGCACGAATTGCCTACGGAAAAACCCCGTAGGTACAGGAACAGCGCCGATGCCCTATGCTTTCGATCCCGGGTTTCGATTCGGCCCCACCGGCAGCTCCTTCGTACCCGGGGTGCGGTTTTTCATACCGCAGGTCCGGGTCGATTGCGCACGATGAACAAGGCATAACCCGCGCACCGCAATGATTCGCCTGTTCAACCATTACCTGTCGCTTCGCGTCCTGCTGCTCACGCTGGTCGAAGCGCTGGTGCTGTTCCAGTCCATGGTCCTCGGCTTCGAGGTCCGCCTGATGGAGCAGTCCGGCCCGCTGCCCATCGTCCAGGCCGGGCTGTTCACGGCGGTCATGCTCCTGATGATGACCGGCCTGGGCATGTACGACGCGCAGAACGAACCCTTCCGCGTCACGATGCAGCGACTGGTCGTCGCCTATGGCCTGTCGCTCGTCGTGATGACCGCGGTCTTCTACCTCTTTCCGGCAACCTACGTCGGGCGCGGCGTATTCGCCGTCACGTCGGTCTTCGCCGTGGCCGGCGTGCTGCTGCTGCGCGTGATGCTCTTTCGCGTGAGCGACATCGGCTTGCCGAAGCGGCGCGTGCTCGTGCTGGGCAATGGTCCGGAAGCCGAGGACATCATCCGCTTCCTGCACGAGGCCGGGCGCGGCCGCACCGTGCAATACGCTGGCGTCTATCCGGTCGTGGCCGAGCGCGTGATGCCCGACGGCGAACGACGCTTCGATCATGCGCATCTGCTGCGCACCACGCGCGAACTGCGCGTCTCCGAGATCGTGCTCGCGGTGCGCGAGCGCCGCGGTGGCGTGCTGCCGCTGCGCCAGCTGCTCGACTGCAAGCTGCGCGGCATCCGCGTGATGGACATCACTTCGTTCTACGAGCGCGAGCTGGGCGTGCTGAAGATCGACAACCTGCGCGCGAGCTGGCTGATCTTCAGCTCGGGCTTCGACCAGGGCCTGTTCCGCGACATGATCAAGCGTTCGTTCGACGTCGCGGTGAGCCTCGTGCTGCTCGCGCTCACGCTGCCGGTGCTGCTCCTGGCGATGCTCGCCATCTTTTTCGAGAGCGGCCCGCCGGTGTTCTACCGCCAGGAGCGCGTCGGCCAGGGCGGCGTGCCGTTCACCATCCTGAAGCTACGCACGATGGTGCAGGACGCCGAGAAGGACGGTCGCCCGCGCTGGGCGGGTGCGAACGACACGCGCATCACCAGCGTCGGGCGCTTCCTGCGCCGCTCGCGCATCGACGAGCTGCCGCAGCTGATCAACGTGCTGCGCGGCGACATGAGCTTCGTCGGCCCGCGTCCGGAGCGCCCCTTCTTCGTGCAGCACCTGCTCGAGGACATCCCCTACTACGACGTCAGGCACAGCGTGAAGCCCGGCGTCACCGGCTGGTCGCAGGTGCGCTACCCCTATGGCGCCTCGGTCGACGACTCGCTCGCCAAACTGCAGTACGACCTGTACTACGTGAAGAACCACTCGCTGTTCCTCGATCTGCTGATCCTCGTCGACACGGTGCACGTCGTGCTGCTGGGCAAGGGAGCGCGGTAGCCGACTCATGGACCTTCGCTCGCTGGGACTCGCGAGCTTCGGCGCGGCCACGGTCGCGTGGCTGCTGCTCGCCGCGCTTCTCACCGCGCGGCGCAGCGGCAACCGCACCGGTAGCCTTCTGCTCGCCGCGGTCGCCGTCCAGGTGCTCTGGGCCGGCACGCTCACCCTCGCACTCGTCCCCTGGCCGCCGGCCTTCGCGCTGGGCAGGGCGATCGAGGCGGCCCGCAGCCTCGCCTGGATCGTGCTGCTGCTGCAGCTGCTCGGCAGCGCGCGACCGGTTGCAGCCGACGACGATCCGCTCGACCGCACCCGACGCCGGGCACTGGCGCTGGTCGCCGCGCTCGCCGCCGCATCGCTCGCGGTCGACTTCCTCGGTCCGCAGGCGCCGCTGGCCTTCACGGTGAAGACGCTGCTCGCCGTCACCGGTCTGGTGTGCGTCGAGCAGGTCTACCGCAACACCGACCCCGCGCACCGCTGGGGCCTGAAATACCTCACCATCGCGCTCGCGGGCCTGTTCTCCTTCGACCTGCTCCTCTACAGCGACGCGATGCTGTTCTCGCAGCTCGACGCGTCGTGGTGGGTCGCCCGCGGCTTCGCCAATGCACTGCTCGTGCCGCTGATCGCCATCGCGGCCGCGCGCAATCCTCAGTGGAAGCTCGACATCGGCGTCTCGCGCTCGGTCGTCTTCCACTCGGCGGCGCTGTTCGGCGCCGGCGCCTACCTGCTGCTCTTCGCCGGCGCCGGCTACTACATCCGCTTCTTCGGCGGCGAATGGGGCGCGACCGCGCAGACGCTGGTGCTGTTCGGCGGCGCGATCGGCCTGCTCGTCGTGCTGATGTCGGGCGCCGCGCGCGCGCGGCTGCGCGTGTTCCTGTCCAAGCATTTCTTCTCGTATCGCTTCGACTATCGGGAGCAGTGGCTGCGCCTGACCGAGGTCCTGTCCCAACAGGGCGACGATGCGCAGGCGAGCGACCTGCCGCACCGGGCGCTGCGTGCGCTCGCGCACAGCGTCGAGAGCCGCGGCGGCGCCTTGTGGTTGCGCAACGGCGACGCGCTGCACTGCGTCGCCCGGCAGAACTATCGGGGTCCGCGCGAGGCGCTGCCGCTCGACGACCCGCTCGTCGCCTTTCTCGCCGAACGCGAATGGGTCATCGATCTCGACGAATGGCGCAGCCATCGGGAAAGCTACGACGGTCTCGCACTGCCCGACGGCTTCGATACTCACGAATCGGGCTGGCTCATCGTGCCGCTGCTGCTCGAGCGCGAGCTGCTCGGCCTGGTGCTGCTCGAGCGCCCGCTCGCGCCGCTGGCGGTCGACTGGGAGGTGCGCGACCTGCTGAAGGCGGCCGCCCGCCAGGCGGCCAGCTACCTCGGCCTGCAGCGTGCGGTGGAGCAGCTCGTGCAGGCGCAGCAGTTCGAGTCCTTCAACCGGATGTCGGCTTTCGTCGTCCACGACCTGAAGAACCTCGTCGCGCAGCTCTCGTTGATGTTGCGCAATGCGCAGCGCCACCGCGACAACCCCGAATTCCAGGCCGACATGCTGTCCACCGTGGAAAACGTCATCGAACGCATGCAGGGGTTGCTGCTCCAATTGCGCGTGGGCGCCCGCCCGGTCGAGCAGCCGGCGCCGGTTCGCATCGCCGACGCGCTCGCCCGCGCGGTCGCCAGCCGGCGCGGGCTGCAACCCGAGCCGTTGCTGGAGATCGACCCGTCGATCGCCGAGCGATCGGTGCTCGCGCACGCCGAACGCCTGGAGCGGGTGATCGGGCACCTGCTGCAGAACTCGGCCGATGCCTGCAGCGCTTCGGGCATCATCCGGGTACGCGCCTGCGCCGAAGACGGCGAGGCGCGCATCGAGGTGGAGGACAACGGAAAGGGGATGAGCGAGGAGTTCGTGCGCACGCGGCTGTTCCGCCCGTTCTCGTCGACGAAGGCCCACGGGATGGGGATCGGCACCTTCGAAAGCCGCGAATACGTGCGCGAGCTGGGCGGCTCGCTCGACGTGGAAAGCCGCGAAGGCGCCGGCACGACTTTCCGCATCCGGCTGCCGCTCGTTTCCGACCGGGCGTTGCCCGAACCCGCAGTGGCAGGAGTCTGAATGGCGGACGAACGTCCGGTGCTGATGATGGTCGAAGACGACGTCGGTCTGCAGAAGCAGATGCGATGGTCCTTCGACCGCTACAACGTGCTGTTTGCCTCGAACCGCGAGAGCGCCATCGCCACCTTGCGTCGGCACGAACCGGCGGTGGTCACCCTCGACCTGGGCCTGCCGCCCGACGCCGACGGCACGAGCGAAGGCTTCGCCACGCTGCAGGAGATTCTCACGCTCGCACCGGCAACGAAGGTGATCGTGCTCACCGGCCAGAACGATCGAGCGAACGCGCTGAAGGCGATTGGCCTGGGCGCGGCCGATTTCTTCGCCAAGCCCTTCGAGGCCGACCTGCTCGGCATCGTCGTCGATCGCGCGTTCCGGCTGTCCGATCTCGAGCGCGAAAACCGGCAACTGCTCGCGAAACAGGCGAGTGAAACGCCGCTCGACGGCCTGCTCACGCGCGACCCGGGCATGCTCAAGGTGTGCCGTCTCGTCGAGCGTGTCGCGCCGACCACCGCCACCGTGCTGCTGCTCGGCGAATCGGGCACCGGCAAGGAGGTGCTCGCGCGCGCGCTGCACGAGCTTTCCGCGCGGCGCGACAAGCGCTTCGTCGCGATCAACTGCGCGGCCATTCCGGAGAACCTGCTCGAGTCCGAGCTGTTCGGCCACGAAAAGGGCGCGTTCACCGGCGCGATCAAGCAGACGCTCGGCAAGATCGAAGTCGCCGACGGCGGAACGCTGTTCCTCGACGAGATCGGCGACCTGCCCCAGGCATTGCAGGCGAAGCTGCTGCGTTTCCTGCAGGAGCGCACGATCGAGCGCATCGGCGGACGCGAGGAAATCGCCGTGGACGTGCGCGTGGTATGCGCCACGCATCGCAACCTGCGCGACCTGATCGCCGAGGGAACGTTCCGCGAAGACCTGTTCTACCGGCTCAGCGAGATCGTCGTCACCATCCCGCCGCTGCGAGAGCGCGCGGGCGATGCAACGCTGCTCGCGCACGCCTTCGTGCAGCGCTTCGGCCGGCAGAACCGCCGCGACCGGCTCGTGCTGCGCGAGGACGCGCTCGACGCCATCCAGCGCCACGGCTGGCCGGGCAACGTTCGCGAACTCGAGAACTGCATCAAGCGCGCGGTGATCATGGCCGACGGTACGTCGATCACCGCCGACGACCTCGGTCTCGACCCGCCCGAGGAAGCGCCCACGCTGAATCTTCGCGCCGCGCGCGACGAGGCCGAACGGCAGGCCGTGCTGAAGGTCATGGCGCGCGTCGAAGGCAACGTGGCACGCGCCGCCGATCTGCTCGGAATCAGCCGTCCCACGCTGTACGATCTTCTCAACCGGTTCGGCCTGCGCTGATCCGCTCCCCCGGAAACCTGTCATGAAGCTTTCCGTTCCGCTGCTGCGTGCGCTCGGCGCCTCGCTCGTCGCGCTCTCCTTTTCGGCCTGCTCGGGCAACGAAACGCCCGACGCGCTGCTGGCCAAGGCGCAGGAATCGATCCGCGCCTCCGATCCGCGCAGCGCCGAGATCTACCTGAAGAACGTCCTGCAGCAGGAAGAAACGAACGCGCGCGCGCGCTTCCTGCTCGGCCAGGTCTACCTGCAGGGCAACGACCTGCGCTCTGCCGAAAAGGAGCTGCGCCGCGCGCGCGACCTCGGCTTCGACGCGAAGCAGGCCGTGCCGGCGCTGTTCGAGACGATGCTCGCGCTCGGCGAAGCACAGGCGGTGGTCGACGAGGCGAAAAGCGCTTCCACCGGCGATGCGCTTGCCGATGCGCGCATCCGCACCGCAGCGGCTCGCGCGCACCTGCAGCTCGGGCAGCCCGACGAAGCGCGCAAGGCCTTCGAGTCGGCGCTCGCGGCCAAGGCCGATCACGCGCCGGCCAGGGTGGGCCTGGCCACGCTGCAGGCGGGCACCGATCGCCCGGCCGCGCGCGCCGCGGTCGAGCGCATCCTGAAGGACGACCCCGATTCGGTGGATGCGCTGGCGTTGAAGGCCGACCTCGACATCGCCGACCGCGAGTTGCAGGCCGCGCGCGACTCTCTCGCGAAGATCGCGAAGGAACGGCCGAACGACATCTCCAGCCGGATCAAGCTCATCTCCGTTTCGCTCGAGCTGAACGATCTCGACGGCGCCGAACGCGAACTCGCGGAACTGCGCAAGCTGGCGCCGAAGTCGCCCGCCACGCACTACCTCGTCGCGCTGATGCACAGCCGCAAGAACGAACTGAAGGCGGCTCGCGAGGAAGTGGAGGAGGCCTTGCGGCTGGCGCCCGACTACCTGCCTGCCGTGGGCCTGGCCGCCGGGCTGAGCCTGAGCGCAAACGCACTCGAACACGCCGAACGCTATTCGCGACAGCTGATCGACCGCCTTCCGCAGAACCCGGTGGGATACCGCGTGCTGGGGGCCACGTACCTGCGTCGCAACGAACCGCAGAAAGCGCTCGACGCGGTTCGGCCCGGGCTGAAGCGGCATCCCGAAGACGCCCAGATGCTCGCCATTGCAGGCGAGGCATCGCTGAAGCTGAACCAGGCAAACGAGGCCGCCGGCTACTTCCAGCGCGCCTCGCAGGCTTCCCCCGACAGCTCGCGATCGCGCACGGGCCTGGGGTTGTCGCGGATCGCCGCCGGAGATACCGCCTCCGGCATCGAGGAACTGGAGCACGCGATCGAACTCGACGCCGGCAACCAGCAGGCCGACGTCGCGCTGATCGGCGCCCTCCTGCGCTCCCGCGAGTTCGACAAGGCGCTCGCCGCCGTCGACCGCATGCAGCAGAAGGCCCAGCCCACCGACGCTCTGCCGTCGAACCTGCGCGGCAGCGTGCTGGCCGCCAAGGGCGACCTGGCCGGCGCGCGCGCGGCCTTCGAGAAGGCGCTGCAGATCGATCCGAAGTTCCTCGCGGCGGCGACGAACCTTGCCTCGCTCGACATGAGCGAGGGACATCCCGGCGATGCGCGGCAACGCTACGAAACGCTGCTTTCGAAAGACCCGAAGAACACGCAGGCCGCCGTCTCGCTGGCGATCCTCACGGCGCGCACCGGCGGCACGCGCGACGAAGTGCTCGCGCAACTGAAGCGCGCGCGCGAAGCGAACCCGGATGCGGTGCTGCCCATCCTCGCCACCGGGCGCTACCTGCTGGAAACGAACGCGCCCAAAGACGCGATTCCGATGCTGCAGGAAGCCGCCAACCGGAATCCGTCCGATGCACGCATCCTCGACCAGCTCGCGTCGGCGTTTCGCCAGTCGGGACAGTCCGAACAGGCGATCGCCAACTGGGAGAAGGTGCTGCGACTGAACCCGAAGGCCGCTGTGGCGCAGTTCCGTATCGGAGAAACGCAGCTCGCCGACGGCAACCGCGACGCCGCGCTCGCCAGCTTCCGCAAGGCGTCCAGCATCGCGCCCGACGCGATCGAGCCGCGCGCGGCCACGGCGGCCCTGCTGCAACAGATGGGACGCAGCGACGAGGCGATGCGCATCGCCACGAGCATGCGCCAGGACGAGAAGACGAAGGTCGTCGGCCTGCTGCTCGAAGGCGACCTCAACGCCGCCGGCGGCAAGCTGCCCGAAGCGATCGAGAAATACCGGGCGGCCTTCGCCGCCCAGAAGACGCTGCCCATCGGCTCGAAGCTGCACCGCGCGCTGCTCGCCGCGAAGCGCGAGGACGAAGCCGACCGGATGCTGCGCGACTGGATCCGCACCGAGCCGTCCAACCTGCAGCTGCGCATGTTCGCCGGCGAATCGCAGACCGCACGCCAGCACTGGAAGGAGGCCTTCGAGCAGTACGCCGTGGTGCTCGAGAAGGAGCCGAAGAACCCGATCGCGCTGAACAATGCTGCCTGGGCGCTGCACGAACTGAAGGACGAACGCGCCGTCGACTACGGCCGCCGCGCCTACGATGCGGCGCCGAAGTCGGCCGCCGTCATCGACACCTACGGCATGATCCTCGTCGCCAAGGGCGACCGCAAGGGCGTGGACCTGATGCGCGAGGCGGTATCGCTCGCGCCCACCGGCGCGCAACTGCGCCTGCACCTGGCGCAGGCACTGGCGAAGTTCGACGACAAGGCCGGAGCGCGGGCGGAGCTCGAGACGTTGTTGAAGACGACGTCGCAAGGGCCGGTGGCGGATTCGGCAAGGGCGATGTTGACGAAGCTGGATTGAGCTGCGCACTCACAGATCGACGAAGCCTGGGCTACAAAATGTAGCGCTTCGGCTCGTGGAAGCGATTCCACGAGCGAAAACGCTTCAATTTGAAGCGCTGCTGCGCCCGCGCTCCGAGGCCGAAGCGCTCAGCGCACGCTCTCCAGATACCACCCGATCGCCTCGCGCAGCCCCCGCGCCACGTCGTGCGTCGGCTCGTACCCGAGCACCTCGCGCGCGCGTCGCACGTCCGCCAGCGAATGCCGCACGTCTCCGGCGCGGAACTCGCGAAACGACGGCGCGACCGCCGCCAGCCGCGCCCCCAACGCGGGCTCCGCCGCAACCACCGCGTGCCGGATCGCGTCGAACAACTCGAGCAGCGTCGTGCGCTCCCCCACCGCCACGTTGAACACCTCGTGCGGCGTGGGCAACGAATCGGCGAGTCCGGCGCGCAGGTTCGCCTGCACCGCATTCGCTACGTAGCAGAAATCGCGACTCGTCAGCCCGTCGCCATTGATCCACACGGGCTCGCCCGCGAGCAGCGCCGACACCCATTTCGGCACTACCGCCGCGTACGCCCCTTCCGGATCCTGCCGGGGCCCGAACACGTTGAAATAGCGCAGGCCGACGCACTCCATCGCGTAGGTGCGCGCCCAGACGTCGGCGAACAGCTCGTCGGCTGCCTTGGTCGCCGCGTAGGGCGATAACACCCGGCCCACGCGCGACTCGACCTTCGGCAGCGCCTCGTGGTCTCCGTATACCGAGCTGGACGACGCGTAGACGAAGCGGCGCACGCCGGCGCGTCGCGCAACGTCGAGCAGCTTGACGAAGGCATCGACGTTCGCCGCGAAGGAACGAACCGGCTGCTCGATCGACCGAGGCACCGACCCGAGTGCCGCCTGATGCAGCACGACGTCTACGCAACCGCTGCCGCCATCGATGGCGGCAGCGCCGACCTTGCCAGCATCACCACCGCACGCCGCCTCGCCGAGCGCCCCAACGCCGCACACGGCTTCCGCACACACCGCCTCGTCGCAAAGATCCCCCTCGACGAATCGAAACCGCTCCCACGCCCCCTCGCCGACCGCCGCCCTCACCTCGTCGAGATTGCGCCGATATCCGGTGGCGAAATTGTCCACGCCGACGACCTGCTGGCCACCGCGCAGCAGTGTCTCGACGAGATTCGAGCCGATGAATCCGGCCGCGCCGGTGACCAGCCAGCGCCGCTCGACGGCGCCGAGCAGCGCAAGATTCGCGTCGGGCCTTTCGCCCCCGCTCACAGCCTCCACAGCCGCATCCCCGCCTGGCCGATGCGCTGCGGATCGAAAGCGGACTTCACGTCGACGAATACCGCCCCCGGCAACGCCCGGGCGGCGATCGCCTCGATGCCCAGCTCGTGGTACTGCGCGTGCGAAACCGCCGCCACCACGGCTGCCGCCTTCGGCAGCTCGTCCCAGGGCACGAGCTTCACGCCGTATTCATGCATCGCCTCGCCGGGCTCGGCCACCGCGTCGTGCACGTGCACCTGCACGCCGTAGCTCTGCAGCTCGCGCACCACGTCGATCACCTTCGAGTTGCGCAGATCGGGCACGTCTTCCTTGAAGGTGAGCCCGAGCACGATCACCGGCGAGTCCTTGATCGGAAAGCCCGCCGCGGCCATCTCGCGCACCGTGCGCTGTGCGATGAACGCGCCCATGCCGTCGTTGATGCGCCGGCCGGCGAGGATGACCTGCGGATGGTAGCCGAGCATCTCGGCCTTGTGCGTGAGGTAGTAGGGATCGACGCCGATGCAATGGCCGCCGACGAGCCCGGGGCGGAACGGCAGGAAATTCCACTTGGTGCCCGCCGCCCGCAGCACCTCGTGCGTGTCGATGCCGATGCGATCGAAGATCAGCGCCAGCTCGTTCACCAGCGCGATGTTCAGGTCGCGCTGCGTGTTCTCGATCACCTTCGCCGCTTCGGCCACCTTGATACTGCTCGCGCGATGCACGCCCGCCCGGACCACTGCGCCGTACAGCTGCGCGACCCGCTCGAGCGTATCGGCGTCGTCGCCCGAGACGACCTTCACGATGCGCGTGAGCGTGTGCTCCCGATCGCCGGGGTTGATCCGCTCGGGCGAATAGCCGACGTGGAAATCGGTGCGCCATTTCATGCCCGAGCTTTCCTCGAGCACCGGAATGCAGACCTCCTCGGTGGCGCCCGGGTACACGGTGGACTCGTAGACGACGATCACGCCGCGCTTCATGTGACGGCCGCAGGTGCGGCTCGCCGAAACCAGAGGAGAGAAGTCGGGCTTGTGCCCGATGTCCACCGGGGTGGGCACCGCGACGATCAGGAAATCGGCGCGCGCCAGCTCGGCCGGATCGTTCGTCACGTGCAGCCGCTTCGCCGCGGCGAAATCCTCGGCCGCCACCTCGCCCGTGGGGTCTTCGTGCCGCCGGAAATGCTCGATCTTCGAAGCCGAAAGATCGTACCCGATCGTCTCGAACACCTTGCCGAATTCGACGGCGAGGGGCAGACCGACATAACCGAGACCGACGACGCCGACAATGCTCATGATGGGGTAGGGAATTCCGACTGTGTTAGAAAGAGACCGCTCGCAGGCAGCGATGCTACGACTACGCTCGCGCAAGGACGAGGAAGAATTCACCGTCCGGCAGGGCCGCCGATCTTACAATACGGTCCCGAAACCTTCGAATAACATGATCCGCGCATCCGGTTCATTCGCCGCTTCGATGCTGCTGGCGTCGTTCCTTGCCGCGTCCGCCGCGGCGCACGCGGCATCGAACGCGAACGAACTCGTGCGCGAAGGCATCCGCTACGAGAACGCCGAAGGATTTCCTCGCGACTACGACAGGGCGCTCGCGCTGTACTGCGCGGCCGCGCGCATGAACGATGCCGACGCCTTCCTCCGCATGGGCTGGATGTATGCCAACGCCCGCGGCCAGGCGCGCGACGACCAGATCGCCAACACGCTGTTCCGCCGTGCGGCGTCGCTGGGCAACGAAACCGCCGCGCGGCTCGCGCAGATGGTCCGCGGCGAACAGAGCCAGGACAAGCTCCCCGGCTGCCTCGTGCCGCGCGCGTCTTCCGCGCCGTCGCTCGACGACGGCCTCACGCCGGTCGTCGATCGACCCGCCGAGTTCGGCGCGATGCCCGCCGCAGCACGGCTCGCGCTCTCGCGCAAGGTGCTCGAGCTGGCCCGCGAGTTCCAGCTCGACCCGAGACTCGTGTTCGCGGTATTGCGCACCGAATCGAACTTCGACCCGCTTGCCCGCTCCGCGAAGAACGCGCAGGGCCTGATGCAACTCATCCCCGAAACGGCCGAGCGCTTCGCCGTGCGCAACGCGTTCGACCCCCTCGAGAACCTGCGCGGGGGCATGCGATACCTGCGCTGGCTGCTGTCCTACTTCAAGGGCGACGTGGTCCTGGCGTTGGCCGGATACAACGCCGGCGAAGGCGCCGTCGATCGGGCGCGAGGCGTTCCTCCCTATCCGGAAACGCTCGCCTACGTGCAGCGCATCCGCGCGCTCTACCCGCACGACCATCATCCATTCGACGCCCGCGTGACCGAACCGTCGCCGTGGCTGCAGAAGCAGGCCCGCCAGGCGGCGCTCGAGGTGCAGCAAACAACCCGACCCCGGTGACGTAGTTCCGAGCGCTTCGGCGCCCGGCGTGGCATCGTTGCGGGCGCCGCCGACAGACGGCCTCCCTCGCAGGTCCGAATCGGGAACAAACTGTCAGATGCTCCGGAAGCAGTCGAGCCGGGGTGGGAAAACACCGGGTCCGGAACCCGTACAAACGAGGAGTGTTTCGATGCTTCGATCCTTCGTCGCATTTCTGGCCGCCGTGGTGGTGGCGGGCTGCGCGTCCACCCTGCCGTCGGCCCCCCCAACGGCCGCCGAACCCGACTATCTGTACATCATCGGCCCCGGCGACACGCTGAACATCGTCGTCTGGCGCAACCCCGAGTTGTCCACTTCAGTGCCGGTACGGCCGGACGGCCGCATCACGACGCCGCTGGTCGAAGACCTCGTCGCGCAGGGCAAGAACCCCACGGCACTGGCGCGGGAGGTAGAGACCGCACTGAAGAAATACCTGCAGGATCCGGTCGTCACCGTCGTCGTCACCGGCTTCGGCGGCGGCAACGACGAGCAGATCCGCGTTCTCGGCCAGGCCGTCAAGCCTGCAACCTTGCCGTATCGGCAGAACATGACGCTGCTCGACGTGATGATCGCCGTCGGCGGCCTCACCGACTTCGCCTCCGGCAA
>ERZ778017.2500-NODE-2500-length-14797-cov-5.388414_pt1 | contig 14797 bp, 10 predicted proteins | sample MGYA00375747_ERZ778017 | MGnify/ENA primary metagenome ERZ778017 (study PRJEB29350, sample SAMN05509838) | bioreactor metagenome | biome: bioreactor; material: wastewater | place: South Africa: University of Cape Town | collected 2014-03-17 ...
ACGTTCACAAGGCATGGGTTCATCAAGGGGCTCAGAAAGAGATAGATTTCAAAAGAGTTCTACATCTTCTAGAAATGGTGGAAGTTCAGAATTTTCAAGATCACGTTCACAAGGCATGGGTTCAGCAAGGAGTTCAGAAAGAGATAGATTCCAAAGAAGTTCCACACCCTCTAGACATGGCGAAGGTTCAGAGTTTTCAAGACCACGCTCGCAAGGCACAGATTCACCAAGAGGGCCACAAAGAGATAAATTTCAAAGAAGTTCCACGTTCTCTAGGCATAGTGAAGGTTCAGAGTTTTCAAGACCACGCTCGCAAGGAACAGATTCACCAAGAGGGGCACAAAGAGATAGGTTTCAGAAAAGCTCGTCTCCTTCTCGTTATGGCGGGAATCCAGAGTTCTCAAAGTCACGTTCGCAAGGTGCGGGCACAGGTGCGGCAAGAGGCTCACAAGGGAATATGGTTCAAAAAAGTTTTTCGCCTTCTAGACGTATTGAAGCTGGGCCAGAATTTTCTAATAGAGGATTCAGCAAAAAGAAATTTAGCGATAAAAAACGTTATCAATAAAAACCAAGCTTAAATTATTAAAAATGCTTTGGTTGCATTTTTGACGCTGTTGAGCGCCTTTATTATTAAGATTTTTTAAAAAATGGTCGGTAAACATAGAAGTTTTTATTTCAAAAACCCAAGAAGGTTTACAGCTACCATTGGAGTAAGCCAGCGTTTATGCCTTACTATAGGTATTTACGCTGGTATGCTACTTTTATTAGAAAGGGACTTTTGTCAAATGCTTTCCTTCCTTTTTTAAAAAATAAGTTATATTAAGCAAATCAGGTTAATAGAACGCAAATGTTTGGTTATTGTGTACTTAAAGGTTAACTATTTAGCTTTTGTTGGCTTCTTTTTGATGGGAACCGGTTGCTTAAGCCCTTTGTAATCTATCAGATCAATTTCAACAGCACCCACTAAAAGTTTAATTTTTATCTTAACAGGTATTTTATTCTCATCATCAGATAAAAATAATTCTACGGAATTTTCCCCAGCAAATATAGATTTGCCAGTTGAAGTAAAAGGAACTAAAGGTGCTAATACCAGCGTATTCACAAAGCCTAATTTTGTCTTTATAGTTCTCTTACCTAGAAATTTAGTTTTAAATTTCTCATATAGAATATCATCAAAGAAGACAGAACTATATAATATATCTCCAGTCTGAACTGCACTAAAATCTAAATTTCTTAATACATACCAAGTACTTACTATATCTTGCACGTTATCGCAAATGCCATATTCATCCTTTCTTATCACACGTGTTTCTGTACCATCTAACTCTTCTACTACCACAAGTTTTCTTGTATGGTCAAAAACTATTCTTTCATTCTTTCTATAAGTTCCTTCTTGAATGTTACGGTAAAAGCGTTGTGGTATTAACTTAGCTGTATCTAAATAGCTTCCAAAGTGATTCTTCATTTTTAAAAAGAGATAAAGTGCTCCTTTAGATTCTCCTACTATATCAATTTTATAGCAGGGCCTTTCATTGACTATATAAACCTTTTTATCTATTTGCATAACTACTTCGCCAGCTTCTATCCAACCATAATGGACTCTATAGGTAAGTTTTTCTCCAGGTGTTAAGCTTGTATTACTGCTTATTTTAGTAGGAAAGGCAACTTCATTTGACTGAAAACCACTTAATATAAATACGGTAAAGATTAGGTATAATATATTTCTCATGTATTATGTAAATTAAGGTTTGCTATTGTATAAGATAAATAAACAAAAAGGCACCTAAGTAAGCGAATTTTTAAGCAATTAAATTAAGTTTATATACTTAGTCGGCCACAATAAAATTTCGTATAAAATTCTATTTTTTTATTATAAAAAAGCTAGATTTGAATTTAATTTAATTTTTTCTTAAAAAAGTAACTATCCATAACTCATATAGCTAATTGCTATAGAAATTAAATTGTACTTTATGATTGTACGCACCAAGAAATATAAACTTCCTATACGTACTTATATGCTCCTAGGATTTAAGAATATTATCCGCGAGCAATGGTGGGTTTTTTTAATTGCTATAGGAATAGTATCACTCACTTTTTTCATAAAGACAGTGTGGTTAATAGTTGTCCCAAGTGTAGGATTGGTCATATATTTCTTGTTTTGGCTTATACAGTTTTATGGAGTTACTCAATTATCGGAAAATAAAATTGTTTTCGAGCGTTTGGGATATGAGCTTACTAGTCAGCAGATTATTATACAAATAGATACCAAACATGGTATGCCAATAGCTTGGGAACAAATTAAAAGGGCTAGCCAAGGCAAAGACTACTTTTTATTGGTGATAAGTAAAGCACATCTAATACACCTACCACATAAAATTTTTAATAGTAAAAATGAAATCAAATTTGTAGAAACCATCCTTAAACGTAAAGGATTACTTAAATAAGAACTCTTTTATTAAACCACCTGCTTTATCCACAACATACGGTTGTATGACGTATATTCTTTATGTATATAGCTTTATTATTCTTCATTATTTTCTAGGCAATGTAAAAAAATAAATTTATTTTATTTAAATAAAGCAAAGCCTTATAAGCAAATCAGATTAGCTGCAGTTTACCTATCAATAGCAATTATCAAGGTGTAAGTATTATTGATCTTAAATATATCTATCAGGTTTTTAAGCTTGGGCGGTTAAAGGTATGTATGCTCTTAATTCACTAAAAATAAGAGATTATAATAGCTTTTAAGATGATTTATACTAAAGGTATTTATTGTAGCAGATAAACGTGCCAAGCGTATGCACTAATATATAACTAATCTAACAATAGGCTTGTAAAAAAGTGTATGATATATGCTACTCAAGTTTCTTAGACCTTGCCTACATAGGCTGATAGGGCAGATTTTAACTATAGTAATACTGTTAAATATAAACGCTTGTGGCTGTGGTAGTAAACCAGCTACCAAGAAGGAAAAACCAAACAGTAAAACAAGTCAGAATGAGCATGCCAAATCTTCAAATAGTAACTCAGTATTTTATGAGGGACTGGCTTTACAAGTAGACAAACCTATACTAAAAGGTGCAGATAAAGAATTTAAGGTATATATTACTGCTACTAAACTTAATATTAATATTGCTCAATCTTCTGATAATCAGGAAGTTTTATCAAAAAAGTTTAAATTAAAAGCTTCTATTGTCCAACCAGACAATGCTTCTACTAAAGGAAGCCGGCTCTCTTATAAAAATTCAATCGGCCAGCTTGAAGAAAGAGAACAGTTAATAAGTTACTTGACTTTTGCTGAAATTGCGCATTTAAATCCTAATAGTGCTTTATCTACTATAACTTTTCAAATACAGCCTCACCCCAATGTTACTAAGCTTAGCATATTACTTGAACTATTTGATGAAAAAGAAGAAGAAAAGGCAAAAGTTACTCAAACTGTGACATGGGAAAGTACACCTAGTAAAATTTATTTTGAGGGTTTGAAAGACATACAGAATAATGATATACTCGAATTTAGTATAAGAAATGATAGCGAAGATCTAATACTATCGGGAGTTACTTTAAATTTATTAATTACTGGTGGTACCAGCTTTACTTTGGACGGCAAATTAATAGGACTTTCTTTGCAAGATCTGTTGGTCAGTGGAAAAGCTACATGGGTGCAAGGAGAGTCCTCTAGAAAAATACAGTTAAAGTTGGATAATGAAAATGGGCAACACAGGGCTGAGATAACTTTAATGCTTACACAAGCTAACAATCAAATATTAGCTAGTGAAAAAATAAAGTGGTGTAAACAGGTTATACCGGTTACACCATTAACATTTGTGGGACTGAAGGATATACATGACCAAGAAAAGTTAGTTTTTTACATAGAAAATCAAGATGATAGAAAAATTAATACCAATGATGTGTGGCTAAGTATATCAGCTACCAATGGTGTTACTTTTACTATTAATGGAAAATCTGAGAAAAGGGCTGTTTTGAGCCATTTTTTAGATAGTGTTTCCGAAATATATAAGGGGCATATCCCTTCTTCTTTAATGCTACAAGTGCAAGATGTACGCGAACAAAAAGAATCAGACCTAATGCTTACCCTAACACAACCTAATGGGCAGGAAATACAAAAAACTATTAAGTGGTATGCTAAAGAGATTCAATTGAGTTTTGAAGGGTTGGGTAGTAATCTAATTCTAAATGGTAACCAAACCCTAAATTTTAAAATTAACAATAATAGAGATCCAATAGACCTAGATGAGGCAAAGCTCTTTGTAAATACTACTAATGGTACTAGTGTTATACTAAACAATACTCCTATTTCAGCTACAGGCATGAGTTTAAGACAGCTTACGCAAGTTAACTCTTCAGTACTTGGCAAAGGAGAACATTTGAATCTTACACTTCAAGTACAAAATGATTATCCAGTTAAGAATTCTACACTAATAGTTCAATTGAAGTATGATAATCAGTTTTGGGATAGTTCAGCAATTATTTGGAAAGAAAAAGAATCTAAGCTGAGCTTTCAAAATTTCCCTGAAAAGAAGCTTCTTTACGTAAAAAATGATTTTTCCTTTCAAATAAAAAATGACGGGGATATAGTACATCGTGGAGAATATTATATACAAGTAATTTTTGATAGGAAGGTATTCAAAGAGCTCCGACTTAATGAAATAAGCATTCAGCCATCTACTGATGAACAACACGAGCTAATAGATTTGTTGGACCTGGTTACTTTTGATACCAATAATGTAGCAGTCATTCATGGAAAAGTTAATAAAAATAATATACTGCCTTCGTCAGAAGATAAACGATTTATCATTTTTAAATTATATCAAGTAGAAAATAGAAAATCGCAAGAGCGTTTGCTTATACAAGAGGAAAAAGTAGTATGGAGATGTCCAATACCTAAGTTAGCATTTACAATTTATGATAATCACAGTAAGGAAGTAGTATTAGAGGGCAATAAGAGGGATTTTAAACTTCAAGTCACTAATATAGGAGATTTTGATTTTTCTGATGCAAATATATATGATCTGTTTCTCTATTGTGAAAGAAAGCAAGGTAAATCTGAGATATATAAGTTAGGGACAGAACTTCCTGTAATAGAAAACGATCAATCAACAAGCATTACATATTTAGCAGGCAATATATTCGAGATAGAACATATAAAAACAAATAAATATATTCTGTTACCTTTAACAATTGTTCCTATCATCAGTGATCCAAGTAGTTATGAATTTCAACTTGGATTTATAGATCAAAATAAAAAGAAATATTTATTGCCAGAAAGGATAAATGTTATGTGGCAGCCCAAAATTGTCCCATTACAATTGAAAACATCCATAAGCAAATTAGCAAAAGGTAACTCAGAAATTAAACTTAGCTTATTAAAAATAAAAGATGACCTAAAATGGTTAGCTATTCCAGGAACAGAGGATAAGGTTTATTTGAGAATAGAAAGAAAGAGAGGTAAACATGCTGAGATTTATTTAAAAGATGAGATAGATAAAAAGCATAGAACTTTATTGAAAAAGAATCAGCATGTATTCTTACAGCCTATAGCAGGACTAGAAAAAATTCCTTTAAATGAAGAGTATGAATTTCCAACTTTGCATATTCATTCACATAGGGATAAGCAAGAAGAATTCGATTTCTCTTTATTTTATGTATATATATATAGAAGTAAAGTTCCCCTTGAAAGCTTAATAAGCGGTCCAGCCACAGTAGCTTGGGAACCTCCCATTAAGAAGAAGAGTAAGAAAAATTTTTAAACTTTATATTCTATATTTGCTGTCTGATATACCGCATACAAAGTATTACAATATCAAACATATGAGCAGGCCTGAATTTGACGACATATTTATACAATTAGCGCTTCAATTAGCACAAAGGTCGCACTGTGTAAAATTACGGGTGGGTGCTGTTCTGGCTAAAGATACCCGTATTATTTCTATCGGATATAATGGCCCACCTGCAGGCACTTACAATTGTGATGAAGAATGGCCACAAATAGGCTGCCCTAGAGATGTTAAAGGCGGCTGCTCTTTGGCTATACATGCAGAACAAAATGCTATTCTATATGCTTTAAGTAACCAAGCTGCCATAACAGGTGCTACCCTCTATATTACTCTATCACCTTGTCTGCCCTGTGCACGCATCATTTTTACAGTAGGAATTAAAAGGGTTGTTTATGTTCAATCTTATGCAGCTTACAAGGGATTGTCTAAAGAGGAAGGATTAGAATTTTTAGAGTCTTTTGGGGTAAAAGTAGAGGCATATCAACAACCAACTCTTGACAAATGCCCTATGATAAGTGTTTGAGCATTTACCTTTCTTATTGAACAATGTTAACTTCAGGCTCTAGTATGACATCAAACTTGTTAGCTACACTTACCTGAATGGTTTGTGCTAATTCGTATACTTCTCTGCCTGTTGCTCCTCCATAATTAACAATAACCAGCGGTTGATGAGGATGTACGCCTACTGCACCAAGTCTATATCCTTTCCAACCACATTGCTCGATAAGCCAAGCTGCAGGTATTTTTACATGACTATTGGATAGGCTATGAGTAGGTAAATGAGGATACATGCTTTTCAGACGGTCAGCCTGAAACTGTTCAATAATTGGATTTTTAAAAAAGCTGCCTGCATTGCCTATATAAGCTGGGTTAGGGAGTTTCTGTTGACGAATACTGATAACCGCATCACTAACGGCTTTAATAGATAAGGTTTTAAGTTGCATGGCTGTCAATATTTCTTGTATAGCACCATAACCTATTCGAAAAGTAGACTGCTTATTCAAGCGTACTGTTACCTGAAGAATAATATATTGTCCTTGTAAGCTATTCTTAAAGATGCTATCTCGGTAACCAAAAGCACAATCTACTTTGTTAAATTTCTTAATAAGTCCTGTACTTATTTCAAGCGCTTCTAAAGATTCAAACACTTCACTAAACTCTACTCCATAAGCTCCAATATTTTGTATGGGTGCAGCACCTACTGTTCCGGGAATTAGTGATAAATTCTCAATACCTGCATAATCCTTTTGTATACAGTATAAAACTAAATCATGCCAAACTACGCCAGCTCCTACCTGTAACCATATATGGTCGTTGTTTTCCTTTAGCTTTTCTATCCCTTTTATATCCATATGTATAACCCAGCCCTCAAAATCTTTTATAAAAAGAATATTGCTTCCTCCGCCTATAATCAATTTAGGTAAAACATGCAGGGCTTTATGACTTAATAGTTCTTCTAGTATAGCTTGGTTTCTAATAAGGCTATAATACTTTGTGTTGGTAGCAATACCAAAGGTATTTAAAGATCGTAAAGAAATATTTTCCTGTAGGTGCATAAGCGAGTTTAGCTTGATAAGCTATACGTTGCGTGTAAAAGTAGCGGATAACACTTTAATCATCAACTTGATATAAACACTTAAAATATATATAAATAGCTTTATTATACTATGTTGTTATGCTTAAGGTATATAAGCTATATAAATGATTGTCTTTTTATATATCAGTTAGTCAAATATAGCTTGTATAGAGTATATATCGAGTTAAAATAAATAAGTTTAAGAAACCATGCGATAGTAAATTATGATCATGCAGAATGAACCCTTTCTTGAAGTGATTGGTATATATCATCTAAATATTTTCTTGAGTTAAACAAGCGAGGCACCTTATTTTGTTCTCCTAATTTACCATTTCTTTTCATCCAAGCATAGAATATACCTTTGGGCACAGGTATTATAACTGGTTTTGCAAGAATAAGGTCTTTGTATCGTTTAGCTTCATAATCAGAATTTAATTCTTTAAGCTTGCGATCCAATATTTCAGTGAATTCTTCTAGGTTGGCCGGAGCCTGTATAAATTCAATCATCCACTCATGTTGGCCTTGTTTACTAGCAGATATATAATTGGGGCCAGCTGTATAGTCACTAATAGTGGCACCTGTAAGCATACAAGCATGTGCAATGGCCATATCTGCATTGTGAACAACTAATTCTTCTCCAAAAGTATTGATAAAATGTTTGGTTCTGCCTGCTATTTTAATTCTATAAGGTGCAGTTGATGTAAACTTAATTGTATCTCCAATCTGGTAGCGCCAAAGTCCAGCGTTAGTAGTAATGATCATTGCATAAATTTGCCCTACTTTGACATCAGACAGATCAATTACTGTTGGATTAGGATTATCTAGCTCTTCAATAGGTATAAATTCATAATAAATACCATGATCTACCAACAGAAGTAGCTCAGAAGTATGTATTTGATCTTGTATAGCAAAGAATCCTTCCGAAGCATTATAAACTTCCATGTAACGCATGCTCGAGGAAGTGATATTTTTAAATAAATCTTTGTAAGGAGCAAAGGAAACACCGCCATGAATGAAAAGTTCCAGCATAGGCCATACTTCTGCAATATTTGTGGCATGTTTGATATCTATTACCTTATTTAATAAGAGTAGTAACCAGGTAGGTATACCTGCAATAGCAGTTATATTCTCTTGTACAGTAGCTTGCGCTAATTTTTCTAACTTTTCCTCCCAATTTTCCAGTAATGCTATGTCTAGGTTTGGCGTGCTAATCCACTTTGCCCAAAAAGGAAGGTTTTGCATAATTACGGCTGATACATCACCATATTTCATATCAGATCCTGGACAAAAACTATTGGTATATAAGCTGCCACCCATGGCGAGGCTTTTGCCTTGTGCTAACTGGCTTTGTGGATAGCTAGACAGATAAATAGCAAGCATATCTTTGCCTGCTTTGTAATGCCCTTCCTTTAGTGCTTCTGTAGAAACAGGAATAAACTTACTTCGGTCGTTGGTAGTTCCTGAAGATTTTGCAAACCATTTGATAGGCGTAGGCCAAAGCACATTAGTGTTGCCTTGTAAAACCTTTTCTATATAGGGATACAATTCTTCGTAAGTACATATGGGTACTTGTTCTCTAAAGTGTTGCTTGGTGATAATTGTATGGTAGCCAAATCTTTGCCCATATTCAGTTTCAGTACCCTTTTGGATAAGTGTATGTAATAATGTAGTTTGTGCATCTATAGGATTGTCTATAGTATGCTGCAATCGGCTTAGGCGTTGCTTGAGTAGCCAATTAAAAGATCGATTTAATAAGTACATCTAGAAATGTCTATCTTGTACGTTTATAGATTTGAAACAATAATAACGGCCTTCTTTAGTAAAATCAAGGAAGATTTTTACAAAGATTACGCTTTTTTCTTTTTGCGAAGATAAAAGTAATTATTGAAATTTTTTAGCGTATTTGGTTATATTGCATCTTAATGTTGAAGTAATACTATTTTAGAAAACAGTTTTAAAATTTACTTAATGATGTATTTTTATAATAATTCTCCTCTTTGGATAGGTGCACTACTCGGAATTCTTCTGTTTTTATACTTTTTTCCTGTCAATTTATGGATTACAGCTTTATTTTCAGGGGTACGTGTAAGCTTATTTGAATTGGTATTTATGCGGATTCGTAGGGTGCCTCCACGTATTATTGTAGAGTCTATGATTACTGCTACAAAAGCAGGTCTACAGGTGACTACCACAGAAATTGAAACACATTACTTAGCTGGTGGCAATGTGCCTTCAGTAATTAGGGCACTGATCTCTGCTGACAAAGCCAATATTAAATTAACCTTTAAACAAGCTACAGCAATAGATTTAGCTGGTAGAGATGTCTTTCAAGCAGTACAGATTTCTGTAAATCCTAAGGTTATCAACACTCCCTCTGTAGCTGCTGTGGCAGCTGATGGTATTCAGTTAGTTACCAAAGCTAGGGTTACTGTACGTGCTAATATACAACAATTAGTAGGAGGTGCAGGTGAAGATACGATATTGGCCAGGGTAGGAGAGGGTATTGTTACTTCTATAGGTTCCGCAGCCACCCATAAAGAAGTATTAGCTAATCCAGACCAGATTTCTAGGTTAGTATTACAAAGGGGGCTGGATGCTGGCACAGCCTTTGAAATTTTATCAATAGATATAGCTGATGTAGATGTAGGAGAAAATATTGGGGCTAAGTTACAAATAGACCAGGCAAATGCTGATCTTAGAGTTGCAGAAGCTAAGGCGGAAGAGCGAAGGGCCATGGCAGTAGCAGTAGAGCAGGAAATGAGAGCCAAATCTCAGGAGGCAAGAGCCCAAGTTATTTTAGCAGAAGCAGAAATACCTAAAGCCATGTCAATTGCTTTAAAAAGTGGACATGTGGGTGTAATGGATTATTATCGTATGCAAAATATGAAAGCCGATACTAATATGCGGGCAGCCATCTCAGGTGAAGGTGAAACCAGTGAAACAGAAGGACCTAATAGTCCACAATAAGACAAGGCTATGTACAAGCTACGATGGTGTAAAAAAATAAGTTCTTATACTAGAGCAGATTAATGTAAATTTTAAAAGTACTAGGCTAGAGGACCTCATTATTGTATATAAACACTATCAAGGTATTATTTTGTAATACTCCTAATATTATAATATTAGGAGTAGATATTAGGGTTAAGGCGAACTAACTTTTCCGCGTTAAAAGAGTTATACGAAACAAAAAATAATCGGCTATAAGGAGCAAAGCTTTTGATAGAACAGGGATAAGGTAAATGTGGACATAATAATGGTGAGTGTCTGTTCCATTAAGCTGCTAGTCTTGGTTGTATAGAAATTATTATTAGTAAGCCTAGGAACTGGTGTAGATCCCAAAGATGATAATGTTGTGTTGTCGTTACATATAGCTGCTCAAGCAGGTCACTTTAAATTAACAACATTGCTTTAAAATATAGAGTTAAACTCAATGCTAAGGATAGTATTGAGTTTATACCTTATAAATTGTTATTTAGAAAAAAGAATACACAACACTAGGCTTAATAAAGATCTCTTAAAATTATTTCTTAAACTATATAGAACAAAATTTTGTTGTATTATTCAAGGTTTAGGGAAAGGACTAATAAATTGTAGTATTAATACTAATTTGAGAATACTGTATAGAGCTCTCTAAATATGTAAACTATAAATAACGAAGTTGTTAGTAGATTAGGCTGCTAGAATAGGACTATCTTAATGCCACAAAATGGATACAGCATTTTTTAAAGAGAGTTTTAGTCACTGTAATACTGGGTATGTATATATTCAATTATCTATTTTTATCATCTGTGTACTTACTAATATACTATGGGCAGAATTATGGCTATTGATTATGGGCTTAAGCGGGTAGGTTTGGCTGTTACAGATCCATTACAAATTATTGCAAGCCCATTGACAACAGTTCCCACCAATGATACTTTAGCGTTTTTACAGACGTATGTGAAAAAAGAGTGTGTAGAAGCCTTTATAGTAGGGTTTCCAGGAGATATCAAGGATAATTCTCTTCCTATTATTGTTGCTATTCGTAAGTTTATTGAGCTCTTACATAAAAATTTTCACGAGCAGCAAATTTTTCAGCATGATGAAAGGTATACTTCTAAGTTAGCTGCTGCTAGTTTGGTTGAAGGAGGATTTAAAAAGAAAGACAGACGTAATAAAGAAAATATAGATAAGCTAAGCGCCACAATTATTCTACAGTCCTTTTTAGGTAGTTATAAACGTAATTGCATATGATTTACCCTATTGTTCCTTATGGAGAGAGCATTCTTAGGCAGACAGCAGCTCCTATTGAGTTGGGAGCTGATTTAAAGACATTAATAGAAGATATGTTTACTACTATGGATGCAGCTAGAGGAATAGGTTTAGCAGCTCCTCAGATAGGTAAATCCATTCAATTATTTATAGTAGATGTGAGTCCCTTTGTGGAAGGTGGAATGACGCAGCTTGAGAAACATAGGAAGGTGTATATCAATCCTGTTTTAGAAATAACTCCCCCTAATACAATAACCCATTATGAAGAAGGATGTTTAAGTATACCCGGCATTTATGTAAATGTTCCTAGAAGTAAACGAGTGTGTATTAAGTTTTTTGATAGAAATTGGCAAGCTCAGGAAGAATATTTGGTAGATATGCCGGCACGTGTTGTGCAACATGAATATGACCACCTATACGGTAAGCTGCATATTGACTATATGCGTGCAGATAAACGTTTACGCTTAAAATCAAAGCTAGAAGATATTAAGCAAGGTAGGATCGAAGTAAACTATAAAATGCAATTTGATAAGAAGTAGTATAAACGCTAATTCTTAAACATAAGATATCAAGAAGCTATTTAATCTTCTCAATACTTATAATTTTAAAAGCTACGCGCCTATTAAGCTGTCGATTTTCATAAGAATCATTAGGGGCAATTGGATGTGTTTTACCATAACCTTTATAACTTAACCTATTGTTAGCAATACCAGCTTGAAGAAGGTATTCGTATATTGCTTTTGCTCTTTTAGTAGACAGTTGTTGATTGTACTCATCTGAACCTATATAATCTGTATGCCCTTCTAATTCTATAGTCATTTCAGGGTTGGTTTGTAAGAAAGTTACTAGCCGATCTAGTTCAATATAAGATTTCTTATCTAAGCTATATTCATCGTATTTGAAATATACGTTTTTTAAAATTTTTGTTTGATCTATTTCAATAGGCGGTAGCAGAATTATCTCCTCTTCTGGCGTAATGATGGGTTTGTTTTGATTTTTATAATTGATGTATTTGCTTTCAAATAAATGACCGTCTTTACTGATATGTACGAGATATTCTTTACCCCCATTAACTACAATAGTTGTTTCACCGTCAGTAGGATCTAATGTTATGCGCTGTTGGCATGTATCTGTAGCCATATCATATACCTCTACTTGTGCTGCTATGGGTTGTTCAGTCTTTGCATCTAATACTTTTAATTTTATAATATCACTTGTGGGCATGGGTACCAGGTTTGCTGGTAGATCAAATTCATATATATAGCTTCTATGGTAGTTGCAATCTTTACGTTTACCATCTGCATAATATCCTTTTTTACCATCAGCAGTTATAAAAATAGAAGCTTGGTCTTTATGGTTATTGATAGGATATCCTAGGTTGATTGGCCCTGTCCACTCACCATTGACTAAGTTGGAATAGTAGATGTCAAATCCTCCCATACTAGGTGTCCTGTTAGAAGCAAAAAACAATGTTTGGCCGTTTGGATGTATAAAAGGGGAAACCTCACGAGCTTTAGAATTAATGGTAGGCCCTAGATTGACTGCTTTAGACCATTGGCCATCTGGTTGTAAAGTACTTTTCCAAATGTCGTTTTTGCCATAATTTCCTTTTCTTTCCGAGACAAAATATAGTGTTTTACCATCTGCTGATAGACTTGGCTGTGATTGCCATCCTTTAGAGTTGATATGAGGGCCTAGATTTTGTGGTTTGGACCATTCTTCTCCTTTTTTATAACTAATATATAAGTCACAGATACCATAGTTGCCTTCTCTTGAACAAGAAGTAAATACAAGCGTTTTCTTGTCAGCTGATATGGTACAGGTTCCTTCATTACTCGTACTACCATTAATTTGGTTAGAAATAGAAACTGGTGCTGACCATTTTCCCAATTCATCTTTGTGACTTATGTAAATATTTTCTCTATAACGTCCAGACTGGTTAACTAGTGCAGTAAACAAAATAGTTTGTTGGTCTACTGTTAATACAGGAAAATACTGCGATGCGAATTGATTGAGTGGCGGAGGAAGTGGTTTAGGATTAAATACTAAAGGATGTTGTAACTTTTCTAAGGCTAGACTAAGGTTTTGTTGTAAGGTATGTATTTTAGATTGTAATAGCTTAGATTTTTTGCTTTCAGTAGGAATTCTTTTAAAAGCAGCTTTTGCTTTTTTATAGGCACCTATCCTATAATAGAGATAGGATATTTTATAGTGAAGGTATGTATCTTTAGTAGGTATATAAGCTTTTGTTTTATCTAATAATTGTTCTGCATGTTTAAATTCTTCTAAGTTTTTATAGATAATTGCTAATTGAAAGTAAGCTTCTATAAATTTTTTATCTTTTTTAATTGCTTCTTTTAATAGCTTTATGGCATTCTGATACTGCTTTTCTAAATATGCTTTGGAAGCCTGTACGTAAAGTTGTATAGCCTTCGGTGAATTACTTGTATATATTTCTGTGCCGGCTTTCTGTGAAAAAGAAAAAAATAAGCAACCAATAATAAAAAGGGGGAACCATGTAAGGCTAGCTATGTAGTGTTTAATATACTTTCTATACATTTCTCCTATAACTAGCCTACTATGATTGAATACTTATTTACTACGTACACTATATCCTAAATATGTTATTCCAGCATTGCTTCTTCCTCTTCTTCATGCTCAGTTGCATGTACTGTTTTTTCTACCAGGCTAGTGCTATGTTGTATTTTATCTTTAATCTGGCGCTCTAATTTTTCTGTTAATTCTGGATTATCTTTAAGCAAAGCTTTAACAGCTTCTCTACCTTGTGCTAGCTTATTTCCTTCGTAAGAGAACCAAGAGCCAGATTTTTGTATAACACCTAGTTCTACACCTATATCTATAATCTCGCCTACTTTAGAAATTCCTTCGCCATAGAGAATATCAAATTCTACTACTTTAAAAGGCGGTGCTACCTTGTTCTTGACTACTTTAACCCGTGTTCTATTTCCTACCATATTACCTTCAGCATCCTTAATAGTAGTCACTCTGCGTATATCTAGTCTGACAGATGAATAGAACTTCAATGCATTACCACCAGTAGTTGTTTCTGGGTTACCAAACATAACACCAATTTTTTCCCGCAGCTGGTTGATAAAGATACATATGCAACCTGTTTTGCTAATAGCACCAGTAAGCTTTCTAAGTGCTTGTG
>ERZ778017.2501-NODE-2501-length-14796-cov-7.339868_pt1 | contig 14796 bp, 12 predicted proteins | sample MGYA00375747_ERZ778017 | MGnify/ENA primary metagenome ERZ778017 (study PRJEB29350, sample SAMN05509838) | bioreactor metagenome | biome: bioreactor; material: wastewater | place: South Africa: University of Cape Town | collected 2014-03-17 ...
GGTGAAGCGGCGCGCGAAGAACGGGGCGTTGCGCTCGACGATGAAATGGTCCGGGTCGAACCACGCCGCGAATCTCTCCTGCGCGCCGTCGCCGACCTTTCGGAAGCGCACGAAAGCCCGCATCTTGTGGCTGTCGCGGCGCACGGACTTTTCCATCGCCTCGAAGCGGCGGACGTCCGGATCGGATGCGATTTCCAGGAGGCGAGGTTCGCTCCTCAACCGCCACAACAGGCGGTAGAGGAATGAAAAGCGCTCCGGGTCGCTGTGGCAGACGACGGTTTCGGCGCGTTCGACGAAGGTGCGAGGGACACGAAATTCGGCATCGGGCAGGGCCGGAGGCAAAGTGCCGGAGCCGCCATCCCCTACGCTCCAATCGATGTCAGCAGGTTCGGTTCCGCTCAGCGCCAGTTGCCGCGCCGCATCACGCCAGCCGGAAAAATCCGTTTCGTTGGCGAGCGCCACGGTGAAGGCGGCAAGCGGAAGCCGGGCGCCCTGCATGGTCAAAACAGCGACAATTGCCCGGCCGGCGCCGTAAGCGCCTCGCGCAGCGCCAGCTTGTCGGTCAACCCGCCGGGCGACCAGCCGTCGGCCACGATGAACGGGCGTATCCTGGCGATCGAATGGCACAGCCGCGCGACGTCTTCGAGCCTGAGCCGCCTGTGCCGCCGCGTCTCCACGATCCGCTTCACCGCCTGCGTTCCCAGGCCCGGCACCCTGAGCAGCATCTCGCGCTCGGCACGGTTGACGTCGACGGGAAAGCTCGCCCGGTGGCGCAAGGCCCATGCGAGCTTCGGGTCGATGGCGAGGTCGAGCATGCCGTCCGGGCTGCCGGCCAGGATCTCGGGCTGCGAAAAGCCGTAGAAGCGCATCAGCCAGTCGGCCTGGTAAAGCCGGTGCTCGCGCATCAGCGGCGGCTTTTTCGACGGCAGCGAGGACGACGAGTCCGGGATCGGGCTGAAGGCCGAGTAATAGACGCGCCGCAACCGATAGCTGCCGTAGAGCCGCGCGCTGGCGTGCAGGATGCTGTCGTCGCTGGTGCGGTCGGCGCCGATGATCATCTGCGTCGACTGCCCGCCCGGCGCGAAGCGCTCTTGTTTGCGGCCGCGCAGCGTCGGCTCGGCCTTTTCCTCGATCTTGCGGCGCAGCCTGGCCATGGAGAGGCGGATGGTTTCGGGCTTCTTCTCCGGGGCCAGCCGCTTCACGCCCTCGTCGGTCGGCAGTTCCACGTTGATCGAAAGGCGGTCGGCGTAAAGCCCGGCCTGCTCGATCAGCTCCTGCGAGCATTCGGGGATGGTCTTGAGATGGATATAGCCGCCGAATTTCTCGACCAGCCGCAGCCGCCGGGCCACCTCCACCATCTCGGCCATGGTGGCGTCGGGCGAGCGCGCCACGCCGGAGGACAAGAACAGCCCCTCGATATAGTTGCGGCGGTAGAAATCCATGGTCAGCGACACGATCTCGCCGATGCCGAAGCGGGCGCGCGCCACATTGGAGGACGATCGGTTGATGCAATAGCTGCAATCGTAGATGCAGAAATTGGTGAGCAGCACCTTGAGCAGCGAAATGCAGCGCCCATCCGGCGCATAGGAATGACAGATGCCCATGCCCTCGGTCGAGCCGACGCCCCTGCTTTTCAGCGAGTCGCGCCTGGCGGAGCCGGAGGAAGCGCAGGACGCATCGTATTTGGCCGCGTCGGAGAGCACGGCGAGCTTTTCGGCGAGGGTTCGCGCTGTCATTTGTTCATGATATGTTCTATAAAAGGAAAGTGCAATAAGATGGGTCGGCCGACACGCTTGCCGCCGCGCCCGGAACCTGAACGTCGGCAGAGCCTACACCTCGTGCAGGTAGAGGTGATAATCCAGTTCGCCGACGGTGCGGGCGACGCGCAGGTATTCGGCCTGCTTGACGGCGACGAAGGTGCGATGCAGGTCCTGCCCGAGCGCGTCCTTCAGGAACGCCGACGCTTTCGCCGCCTCGATCGCCGAGCGCCAGTCGGTCGGCATGGAGGAGGCAGCGCCGGCGCTCTCGTAGCCGTTGCCGGTGGTCTCGGGGCCGGGGTCGCACTTTTCGGCGAGCCCCTTGGCGATGCCGGCCAGCACTGTCGCCGCGACCAGATAGGGGTTGGCGTCGACGCCGGAGGGGCGGTGCTCGATGCGCCTGGCCCTGATGTCGCCGGCCGGCACCCGCAGCGCCACCGAGCGGTTGTTGACGCCCCATGTCGGCGCCACCGGCGCATAGGATTGCGACACGAAGCGCCGCCACGAATTGGCATGCGGCGCAAACACCAGCATCGATTCGGCCATGGTCGCGCCGAGGCCGCCGATGGCGTTGAGCAGCGTGGGCGACCATTGTTGTCCGGCCGCTTCCGAAAACAGGTTGCGGCCGGCATCGTCCTGCAGCGAGACGTGGAGGTGCATGCCGGAGCCGGCGTACTTCTCGATCGGCTTGGCCATGAAGCAGGCGGTGACGCCATGGCGGCGCGCCTGCATCCTGACCAGCCGCTTGAGCAGGACGAGGTCGTCGGCCGCACGCAGGATGTCTGACCGGTAGTTGAGCGTCAGCTCGTACTGCCCCGGTGCATACTCGGAGATCACCGTTTCGGCCGGGATGCCTTGCAGGCCGGCCGCAGCGTAGATGTCGGAAAACAGCGGCTCCATGCCATGCAGGTGGTCGACCGAATAGACCTCGGTCTTGCCTGAGCGGCGCTGGTCGAGCACCGCTCGCGCCGGCTGCACCTGGCCGTTGCCGTCGCGCTCGTTGGCCAGCAGGAAGAATTCCAGCTCGAAGGCCCCGGCCGGATGCAGCCCTTTCCTCGCGAAGGCTTCCACCTGCCGCGCCAGCGCGTGGCGCGGGTCGGAGGGCATCGGCGTGCCGTCGAGATGGTACATCGACATCGACACCTGCCCGCGCGGCGGCCGGGTGCCGTAGAGCGGCACCAGCGTGCCGGGAATCGGCCAGGCGCGCAGGTCGCCGTCGCCGCTGTCCCAGATCAGCCCGGTTTCGTGCACGTCCTCGCCGGTGATGTCGAGGCCGAGGATCGAGATCGGCATGTGCCGTCCGCCGGTAAACAGCGGCATCAGTTCGTGGCGGCGCACGATCTTGCCGCGCCCGATGCCGTTGGCGTCGACCAGCACGACGTCGAAGGCCTCGATCTCGGGATGGGCGGCAAGGAATTCCGTGGCTTCGGCGGGCGTCGAGCCCGAAGGTGAGGTCATGATCGTACTCTGAACTTGTTCGTCTCTTACGCCGCCAACTGGCCGGCAATCTCGTTGAAGGCGGAAACCAGCCGGTTGACCTGCCGCATCGTCGTTGCCGGGGAAATCAGCATCATGTTGTGGAACGGCGCGATCAGCGCGCCGCGATTGACCAGCGCGACATGGATCGCCGCTTCCAGCTCCGGCGCGTGGGCGCCTTCCGCTTGCGTGCCGTTGCGCAAGGGGCCGGGCGCGCAGATGAACTCGACGCGCGCGCCGACCCGGGCGACATGCCATGGCAGGCGATGGCGGCGGATTGCAGCCGTCAGCCCCGCATCCAGCCTCCCGGCCAGCCTTTCCATCCGGGTATAGTTTTCGTCGGTCATCACCTGTTCGAGACAGGCGTGCATGGCTGCGAATTGCAGCGGATTGGCCGACAGCGTGGTGCCCATGCCGGAGTAGCCCGGCTCCTTGCCTTGACAATAGGCGCCGTAGCGAGAGGCCGTTTTCTCACTCATGCCCCAGATCGAGGCGGGTACGCCGCCGGCGATCGGCTTGCCGAGCACGAACAGGTCCGGCTCGAGGCCGTGCTTCTTCGTATAGCCGCCCGGCCCGGTCGAGATGGTGTGGGTCTCGTCGATGAGAAGCAGCGTGCCAGCCTTTCGCGTGAGCGCGCGCAACGCGTCGTGAAATCCCGGATCAGGCAGCACCATGCAGGAATTGGTCAGCACCGGCTCGGTGATGACGCAGGCGACGTTGCGCTGCGCCAGGGCTGCTTCCAGAGCCGGGAGGTCGTTGAACTCGACGACCTTGCAGCGTGAGGCCAGGTCGCGGAATTCACCCGCCAGCCCCGGCCGGTTGACGGCTTTGCCGTTGACAAGCCGCACCATCGTTTCGTCCACCGAGCCATGATAGCAGCCGTTGAAGACGAGTATTTTGTCGCGGCCGGTCACCGAGCGCGCCACGCGCAGCGCGAAGCGGTTCGCATCGGTGGCGGTGGTGGCGATCTGCCAATAGGGCAGGCCAAATTTCTCCTGGAGCAGCGATCCGATGGCAAGCGCGTCCCCGGACGGCAGCATATAGGTCAGGCCGCGCCCGGCCTGCCGGCGGACGGCGCGCGCAACCGCTGGCGGTGAATGGCCGAACATCGAGCCGGTGTCGCCGAGGCAGAAATCATCGAGCTTGTTGCCATCGATATCGATGATGGTCGCGCCGCGGGCCTGATCGACCAGAATGGGGAAGGGTGTCGGCCAGTCCGTCATCCAGTGCATCGGCACACCGCCGAGAAAACCTGAAATGCCGTTACCCAGGCGCGCCTGCGACCTGGGCCGGGCCTTACGGAAATTGTCCGCTTCCCGCTGCCGGAGTTCCGCGATGCGCGTGCCGGCGATGCCGCCCGCCGTCCTTGCCAGATCCAAGATAGATGCCTGCCGGTTGCCTCTCGGTGGGAGTTCTAGCTGCCCGCCTGCCGGCAGGCAATGGCGCGCCTCACCCTGCCAGGTCGACGATACCGCAGTCGCCTTCGGCCGAGCCGAAGGCGACGCGGCGTCCGTTCGCGTCCCACGCCATGGCAGTGATCGCCCCCTTGCCGGGGCGGCGCAGCAGCACTTCCTTGGCGTCGGCGAAGCGTGCCGCGATCACCATGCCGTCCTCGTAGCCGATCGCGGCGACGTCCTCGCCCGGGTGGCAGGCCACGCACGTCACCATGGTGTTGCCGCGCGTGCCGAGTTCCAGCGGCGCCTTGCCCATCGGCCCGTCCTTGGCCTGGAACGGCCATACGATCGCCGCCGGCGCGCCGGAACTGGCGAGCCACCGGCCCTTGGCGCTCCACGACATGCTTTTGACCTTGGCAGGGTAGCCGGACATGCGCATGTGCTTGCCGTCGGCGAGCTTCCAGCCGTGCAGCGCGTTCTCCTGCATGGAGGTGACCAGGAAATTGCCGTCGGGCGAGAAGGTGATGCCGGTATGCGCGCCGGCCCATTCGAGTTCGACCGGCCTGCTGTCGGCGGCGGGGAAATGCAGCGTCGCGCCGTTGTAGCGGGCAACGCCGATGCGCATGCCCTTCGGCGCGAAGGCGACGCCCTCCACCGAGCGCGGATGCGAGAATTCCTTCACCTTGCCGTCGCCGAAGCGCACATAGGCGCTTCTGCCCGATCCGTAGGCGACGGCGCCCTGCGGCCCCGCAGCGATAGTGGAAATCCACTTCCTGCCGGCGCTGGCCAGTTCCGTCGCTTCGCCGTCGGCGGTGACGGCGAAAACCTTGCCGTCCTCGCCGCCGGTCACCAGCCGGTCGGCGGCGGGATCGCGAGCGGCGCACAAGAGGCCATCGTTGGCATGGCACGTCTTATGGCCGTGGTCGAGCCGGTGGACCGAGCCGTCGGCCATGGCGAAAAACGGGACATCGTTCAGGAAGACGGCAGCGACGCAATGGCCGTCGAGATCGAGCGGGGCAACGGTTGGCATGGATCAGTGAGCTGTCGCGGTCTGGCACGCCTCGAAGCTGTTCCTCAGCCGTTCGGCGTCGAGCTTGCGGCCGATGAAGACGAGCCGGCTTTCACGCTTCTCGCCGTCCCTCCACGCGCGCTGGTGGTCGCCTTCGATGATCATGTGCACGCCCTGGACGACGTAGCGCTCGTCGTCGCCCTTGAAGGCGAGGATGCCCTTCAGGCGCAGGATGTTCGGCCCTTCGAGCTGGGTTACCTTCTCGATCCACGGGAAGAACTTCTTCGGGTCCATCTCGCCGCCGCGCAGCGACACCGACTGCACCGTCACGTCGTGGATGGCGGACGGGTGGGCATGGTCGTGATGCTCGTGGTCGTGATGATGATGGTGCTCGTGGTCGCAGTCGGGACCGCATTCGTGATCGTGATCGTGATCATGGTCATGCTCGTCCTGCGCCTCGAGGAAATGCGGGTCGTTCTCCAGCGCCCGCTTGAGGTCGAAGGCGCCGCGGTCGAGCACGTCGGAGAGCGGCAGGCCGGCGCGCGTGGTGCGGTGGATCGTCGCCGCCGGGTTGATGGCGCGCACCGTCGCCTCCACGGCGCGCAATTCTTCGGGCGTGACCAGGTCGGTCTTGTTGAGCACGACGACGTCGGCGAAGGCGATCTGGTCTTCGGCCTCCCTGGAATCCTTCAGCCGGAGCGGCAGGTGCTTGGCGTCGACCAGCGCCACCACGGCGTCGAGCCTGGTCCTGGAGCGCACGTCGTCGTCCATGAAGAAGGTCTGCGCCACCGGCACCGGGTCGGCGAGCCCGGTCGTCTCGATCACGATGGCGTCGAAGCGGCCCGGACGGCGCATCAGGCCCTCGACGACGCGGATCAGGTCGCCGCGCACCGTGCAGCACACGCAGCCATTGTTCATCTCGTAGATTTCCTCGTCGGATTCCACGATCAGGTCGTTGTCGATGCCGATCTCGCCGAACTCGTTGACGATCACCGCGTAGCGCCTGCCGTGGTTTTCCGAGAGGATGCGGTTGAGCAGCGTGGTCTTGCCTGAGCCGAGATAGCCGGTAAGCACGGTTACGGGGATTTGCGTCTGGGCTTCGCTCATGTCAGGACCTCGATGGGGATTTGTCGCCTCCATATAAGATCGTGGCGCGCGTTTTGCACGGCCAATCGTGTGCGGATGTTCAGCCGGTTAAGAACCGTCATGAAACTGCAACAAGGTTCTGCCATAAGCGTTGCGTCGCGCATCGAAACGGCAATGCACGGCATCGCGCCACCCCCGGATCGGAGAGGAAGACATGGCCAGGCCCGACAGAACCGCCACGATGAGCCGGCTTCATTCGGCGGCTCGTTCGGCGCGCACCGCCCTTGCCGCGCGTTTGCTGGCGCACGGCTTTTATGCCGGCCAGGACCAGATCATGCTGGCGCTGAAGGAAGAGGACGGCCAGACCCCTGGCAAGCTCGCCGGCCGCCTCGGCGTGCGCCCGCCGACCATCACCAAGACCATCAACCGCTTGCAGGCGCAGGGCTTCCTGGAAAAGCGCCCCTCGGACGCCGATGCGAGGCAGGCCCATATCCACCTTACCGAACTTGGCCGCGGCACCATCCGCGCCATCGAGAAGTCGGTGAGGAAGACCGAGAAGCAGGCGCTGAAGGGGTTGGACAAGAAGGAGCAGAAGGCGCTGTTCAGGATGCTGGCCCGCATCGAGGCCAACCTGTCGGGCGAAGAACCGGCAGCGGACCACGACGTCGGGGAGGAGGCGCCGGCGGCCGGCGCCTGAGGCGCGTTCACGGCCGCGCAGCGGGCAATCTTGTGGGCCACGCGCTTTCGGGCCTTGCCGCGGGGCGGCGATCGGCGAAGAAAGGGCGTCCCAACCCGCGCGGAAGTTCTTGCCTTGCCCCAATCGCCCAAGCCCGAGCAGGCAACGCCTCCGGCGGCGATCTTCTACATGATCGTCACCTATATCGGCTTCACGTTCCTGGATTCTTCCAGCAAGTTCCTCGTGCTCGCCGGCATCACCCCGTTCTTCATCGCCTGGTGCCGGTTTGCCGGCCACGTCGTCCTGGTCGGCGTCCTTTTCCGCGGCTGGAGCAACAGCGGGCGCTTCCGGCCGAAAAACCTGCCTGCCCATGTCTTGCGCGGGGCCTTCCTCGCCGGTTCCACCGTCTTCAACATCGTCGCCCTGCGCTATCTGCAACTGGCCGAAACCACGTCGATCTATTTCTTCGGGCCGATGGTGATCACCGCACTTGCCGGTCCCATGCTCGGCGAATGGGCCGGCTGGCGGCGCTGGCTCGCCATCTGGATCGGCTTTCTCGGCGTGCTCGTCATCACGCGTCCCGGCGTCGGCGTTTTCGGTATCGGCCATGCCTTTGCGCTGGGCGCCATGCTGTCGAATTCGTTCTACGTGATCATGACCCGGCGCATGTCGGCCAGCGAGACGCCGGAGAGCCTGATCCTGTTCGCCGCGCTCGCGCCCGTCGTCCTGCTCCTGCCGATCCTGCCGTTTTCGCTTACGCTGCCCGATACGCCGGTCGAGTGGCTGGTCCTGGCCATGCTCGGCGTGTTCGGCGGCGTCAGCCACTGGTTCCTGATCAAGGCCTACAGCCTGGCCACCGCCACGGCGCTGGCGCCCTATCCCTATTCGCAGATGATCTGGATGATCGCCTTCGGCTGGCTCGTCTTCCACCAGTTTCCCGATATCTGGACGCTGGCGGGTGCCGCCATCATCGTCGCCAGCGGCCTTTACATCCTCAATCGCGAGCGTCGGCTGCGCGTCAGCAACCGCGCCGCGCCTGACGCCGAGACGGAGGTGTTGGCAAAAAAACCTTGATTTGCCGGGAAAGGGTGGCATAAGCCAGATTTAAACTGTTTAAACGAGCCGAACGGTTGGATCGGGGGGCCTGTTCTGGCACAGAAAATCAAGCTTTCGACGATCGCCGATGCGCTAGGCGTATCCACAGCCACCGTATCGCTGGCCTTGCGCGACAGCCCGCTGGTGGCCGGCTCGACGCGCGAGCGCATCAAGGAGCACGCCCGCGCCATCGGCTATATCTACAACCGCCGCGCAGCCTCGCTGCGCACGTCGCGCTCGGGCATCGTCGGCGTCGTCGTCCACGACATCATGAACCCGTTCTATGCCGAGATCCTGCGCTCTATCGAAAGCGAGCTAGACCGCAGCCGCCAGACCTTCCTTCTTTCCAACCACTACGACCAGTTGGAAAAGCAGCGCACCTTCATCGACACGCTCCTGCAACTCGGCGCCGACGGCGTCATCATGTCGCCGGCTATCGGCACGCCCGCGTCCGACATCCTCACCGCCGAGGAGAACGGCCTGCCGGCGGTGCTTATCGCGCGCGACGTCGAGGGCGCGCATGTGCCGGTGTTCCGCGGCGACGACGCCTATGGCACCGCGCTCGCCACCAACCACCTGATTTCGCTCGGCCACGAGCGCATCGTCATGATCGGCGGCACCGAGCAGACCTCGACCGGCCACGACCGCTACCAGGGCTACGTCAACGCCATGGAGGCAGCGGGGCTGGAGGTCAGGCCGTCCTGGCGCATCGCCGGGCCGCGTACCAAGCAGGCCGGCTTCGAGGCGGCAAGCCAGTTCCTGGCGCTGAAGGACAAGCCCACCGCCGCCTGCTGCTGGAACGATCTCGTCGCCATCGGCCTGATGAACGGCATTGCGCGCGCGGGCCTTGTGCCGGGCGTCGACGTCTCCGTCACCGGCTATGACGATCTGGAGGAAGCGCAGATCGCCACGCCTGCGCTGACCACGGTGTGGAACGGCCAGCGCGAGGTCGGCCGCCGCGCCGCCAGCGCCCTTTTGGACAAGCTCAACGGCCAGACGGTGCATCGGCCGCAGGAACTGATCAAGCCGGAACTGCATGTGCGCCAGTCGACCGGCAGGCCGGTCGAGCGCCATTGACACTTCTTACCTGTTTGGAAACCGACCCATGACCGCAGACCTCGCCTCCGTCACCGTGCTCGTCCCGGGAAAGCTGCACCAGCATGCCGTGTCACGCGTCAGGGAGACGTTCCGGCTGATCTGCCTTGAAAGCATCGATCCGGCGCTGGTCACCGGCGAATTGAAGGAGACGGTGCGCGCCATCGCCGCCTCGCCGGCCATCGACAAGGCGTTCATCGGGCCGGACTTCATGCGCGCCCTGCCGAACCTCGAGATCGTCGCCAATTTCGGCGTCGGTTACGACGGCGTCGATGCCGCTTATGCCGGCAGGAACGGCATCATGGTCACCAACACGCCGGACGTGCTGACCGAGGAAGTCGCCGACACCGCGGTCGGGCTGCTGATTTCCACCCTTCGCGAGTTTTCGCGCGCCGAGGCGTGGCTTCGCGCCGGCGACTGGGCCGGCAAGGGCAATTACCGCCTGTCGCCGCTTACCCTGCGCGGCCGCTCCGTCGGCATCTTCGGGCTTGGCCGGATCGGGCTGGCGGTGGCGCGCCGGCTGGAAGCGTTCGGCCTGCCGATCGCCTATCACAACCGCCGTCCGGTCGAGGGCGTGGCCTATGCCTATCACCCGACGCTGAAGGGACTGGCCGAGGCGGTTGACACGCTGGTCTGCGTCGCGCCGGGCGGGGCCTCGACCGAGAAGGCCATCGACGCCGGGGTGCTTGCGGCGCTGGGCAGCGAGGGCGTGCTCATCAATATCGGCCGCGGCACCACCGTCGACGACGACGCGCTTGCCGCCGCCTTGAAGTCGGGCGCCATCGCCGCCGCCGGTCTCGATGTCTTCGCCGACGAGCCGAACGTGCCGCAGGTGCTGCTCGATGCGCCGAACACGGTGCTTCTGCCGCATATCGGCTCGGCTTCGGTGCATACGCGCCGCGCCATGGCCGACCTGTGCGTCGACAATCTGGTGTCGTGGTTTTCCGAAGGCAGGGCGTTGACGCCGGTGCCGGAGACGGCGGCGGTGAGGGCGAAGTAGGCCGTCTACTCCGCTGCGGCGCGCATGGCGGCTTTTCCGGCGGCGTGCCGGCGCACCGCCTTGCCGAAAGCATGGAAGATGCGCCGCGAGGCGTCGTCCGACCTGGCCCAGTATTCCGGGTGCCATTGCACGCCGACGGCAAAGGCGGGCGAACCCTTGACCGAGATCGCTTCCACCGTGCCGTCCTCGGCCACGGCCTCGACCTGAAGCTGCGGTCCCAGCCGCTCGACACCCTGGCGATGTACCGAGTTCACCATGATCTCGCCGGCCCCGAACACGCCGGCGAGGCAGCTTCCCGGCTTGATCGCAACACTCTGGCGGATCGCGAACCGCTCGTCCTGATTGTCGCTGACGGGCGCGCGATGGTCGAGCGATCCCTCGCGCTCCTGGATTTCCGTGCCGAGCGTGCCGCCGAGCGCGACGTTCATTTCCTGGATGCCCCGGCAGATGGCCAGAAGCGGTACGCCGCGCTCGATGGCCTTGCGGATCAGCGGCAGCGTGGTGGCGTCGCGCGCCTGGTCGTAGGGGCCGTTGGCTTCGCCGGCGTCGCCGCCGTAAAGCGAGGGATGCACGTTCGATCTCGATCCGGTCAGCATGACGCCGTCGACGCGCGCCAGCAATTCGTCGAGGTCGAGCCGGTCGCCGAAGGAGGGCACCAGCACCGGAAACACCCCGGCGGCCGAGATTGCGGCTTCCAGATATTGCTGCGGCGCGGCGTGCCAGGTGTAGTTCTCGAACTGCTTTACGTCGGTCGAGACGGCGACGAGCGGCTGGGCCATGCGGAAACCTGCTGATCAAGGCATAAGGTGCTCGTTGCTAGATAGGCGATCCGCCATTTTCTTTCCATGGTAATTATTATTCCTTGCGGCGGCCGATTGCGGGCTTGCATTAGCGATGCCTTGCTGGACAGGGTCCGTTCGCCGTGGTTTGGTTCGCCGGACGCCTCCCGCCGGGCCATTGTACCGTCCGGATTCGCCGGGTGGCCTGGCTTATCGATACCGGGAGGACTTTATGGATCGTCGTTCATTCATCAGGAAGGCCGGAGCGACCGGCGCGGGGGCCGCCGCCAGCGCGGTGGCGCTTTCGGCGCCCGCCGTTGCGCAGGCTAATCCCAAGGTCACATGGCGGCTGACCTCGTCCTTCCCGAAATCGCTCGATACCGTCTACGGCGGTGCGGAAGTCATGTCGAAGATGGTTTCGGAAGCGACCGACGGCAATTTCCAGATCCAGGTGTTTGCCGGCGGCGAATTGGTGCCCGGCCTTCAGGCGGCCGATGCGGCCAGCGCCGGAACGGTCGAGGTGGCGCATACGGTGGGATACTACTACTGGGGCAAGGACCCGACGTGGGCGCTCGCCTCCGACGTGCCGTTTTCGCTCAATGCGCGCGGCCGCAACGCCTGGCACTATCACGGCGGCGGCATCGACCTCTACAACGAGTTCCTGGCCAAGCAGGGCCTGTTCGGCCTGCCCGGCGGCAACACCGGCACCCAGATGGGCGGCTGGTTCCGCAAGGAGATCAACACGCTCGACGACCTCAAGGGCCTCAAGATGCGCATTGCCGGCTTTGCCGGGCGCGTCATGGAAAAGCTCGGCGCCGTGCCGCAGCAGCTTGCCGGCAGCGACGTCTACCCGGCGCTGGAGAAAGGCACCATCGACGCCGCCGAATGGGTCGGCCCCTACGACGACGAGAAACTCGGCTTCCAGAAGGTCGCGCCCTATTACTATTACGCCGGCTGGTGGGAAGGCGGCCCGACCGTCCACTTCATGTTCAATAAGGAAAAGTACGAGGGGCTGACGCCCGCCTACAAGGCGTTGCTGCACACCGCCTGCCGGGCGGCGGATGCCGACATGCTGCAAAAATACGACTACCTCAACCCGGCGGCGGTGCGCTCGCTGGTCGCCAACGGCGCGCAGCTTCGGCCCTTCAACCAGGAAATCCTGTCGGCCTGCTTCGATGCGGCCAAGGAAATCTACGATGAGGTGACGGCCTCCAACGCCGACTTCAAGAAGATCTGGGAATCGATCGCCGCCTTCCGCAAGGAACATTACCTGTGGCAGCAGGTCGCCGAATACAATTTCGACACCTTCATGATGATCCAGCAGCGCGCCGGCAAGCTGTAGCGGCTTGACGGCGGATCGGCCTATTCCTGCGGGTGTTGCAACCCCCACCCCTAACCCCTCCCCGCAAGGGGAAGGGGGATTTTTGCGGACGCCCTGCCTCGACCTTCGCCGGAGTGTGCCTACCGGATTCCCCTCCCCCTTGAGGGGAGGGGTTGGGGGTAGGGGTACCGCACGTATAAATCTCAGTTGAAACTCGGCGGCGCCGAAAGATCGGGGGCCGGCGTGCCCGGTGCGGGTGCGCCGAGCGGCTCGATGGTGGGCAGGTCCGGCATCCTGATTTCGATGGTGCCCGGGTCGACGACCTTGCCCTTGTAGTGGGTGACGATACCCGGCAGCATGATGGTGATGGCGACCATCAGGATCTGGATGCAGACGAACGGCACCGCGCCCCAATAGATCTGGCCGGTCGTCACCGGCTCGATGCGCTTGCCGGTGATGCGGTCGAGATAGGGCACGCGCGCCGCCACCGAGCGCAGGTAGAACAGCGCGAAGCCGAAGGGCGGATGCATGAAGCTGGTCTGCATGTTGATGCCCAGCAGCACGCCGAACCAGATCAGGTCGATACCCAGCTTTTCGGCCGCCGGCGCCAGGAGCGGCACGATGATGAACGCGAGTTCGAAGAAATCGAGGAAGAAGGCGAGGAAGAAGACGAGCAGGTTGACGACGATGAGGAAGCCGACCTCGCCGCCCGGCAGCGATACCAGCAGGTGCTCCACCCACAGATGGCCGTTGACGCCGTAGAAGGTCAGCGAGAACACCCGCGCGCCGATCAGGATGAACATCACGAAGGCCGAGAGCCGCGTCGTCGAATTGAGCGCCTGCCGGATCAGGTCGAACGACAGCCTTCGCTTGACCGCGGCCATCACCAGGGCGCCGACCGCGCCCATGGCGCCGCCTTCGGTCGGCGTGGCGATGCCGAGGAAGATGGTGCCGAGCACCAGGAAGATCAGCGCCAGCGGCGGGATCAGCACGATCACCACCTGCTGCGCCAGCCGCGACATGGCGTTGATATCGAAGGCCTTGTCGGCGAGCGCGACCAGATAGATGAAGAGGATGCCGACGGCGGCGCCGAGGATGTCGGCGTTGGTGCCGTGCTCCGGTTCGAGGTAGTGATAGGCGGCAAAGCCGACCGCGGCGGTGGCGGCGAGCGCCGCGATCAGCGAAGGCACGCCGTGGCCGAGCGTGCGCGCTTCGAGCGGCAGCGCCGGCACCAGCTTCGGCCGGACGATCGAGACGATCAGGATGTAGCCCATGTAGAGCCCCGTCAGCACCAGGCCGGGGATCAGCGCGCCGGCGTACATGTCGCCCACCGAGCGGCCCAGCTGGTCGGCCAGCACGATGAGGACGAGCGAGGGCGGGATGATCTGCGCCAGCGTTCCCGACGCGGTGATGACGCCCGAGGCGAGCCGCCGGTCGTAGCCGTAGCGCAGCATGATCGGCAGCGAGATCAGCCCCATGGCGATGACCGAGGCGGCGACCACGCCGGTGGTGGCGGCCAGCAGCGCACCGACGATGATGACGGCATAGGCGAGCCCGCCGCGGATCGGCCCGAACAGCTGGCCGATGGTGTCGAGCAGGTCCTCGGCCATGCCGGAGCGCTCCAGCACGATGCCCATGAAGGTGAAGAACGGAATCGCCAGCAGCGTCTCGTTGGCCATGACGCCGCCGTAGAAGCGGTCGGGCAGCGCGGTGAGCAGCGGCCATGAAAGGTTGATGGTGCCGTTGGAGAAGGGCGCGAGTTCCACGCCGACGAAGAAGAACAAAAGACCGTTGGCGGCGAGCGCGAAGGCGACCGGATAGCCGATCAGCATGAAGAGGATGAGCGAGCAGAACATGATCGGCGCCATGTTCTGCGCGATGAACTCCATCATTGGCGCACCTCGTCGGCCAGCGACTCGGCGTCGAGCTGGGCCTGCTCGTGGGCGGAGATGAAGGGGTGGGGGTCGTCCATCCTGCCGCGCATGATGGCGATCTTCTTGATGATCTCGGAGACGCCTTGCAGGGCGAGCAGGAAAAAGCCGGCCAGCAGCAACGCCTTGGCCGGCCAGATGATGAGGCCGCCGGCATTGGTCGACATCTCGCCGCTC
>ERZ778017.2502-NODE-2502-length-14782-cov-4.983907_pt1 | contig 14782 bp, 14 predicted proteins | sample MGYA00375747_ERZ778017 | MGnify/ENA primary metagenome ERZ778017 (study PRJEB29350, sample SAMN05509838) | bioreactor metagenome | biome: bioreactor; material: wastewater | place: South Africa: University of Cape Town | collected 2014-03-17 ...
CCGACGAAGATGTCCTCCGTGGTTCGCGCCTGCGACCAGGACAGGTCCAGCACCGCCAGCAGCGCCGCGACGGGATCGGAGGAAGCGGCGTCGGCGTCGGTCACGTGCACTAGCTTAGAACGCGATGGCCGAGCGTCTGATCTTCCCCGACGCCTACGCCGCCGCCGACCTCCTCACCTTCGCAGGACGCGCGTCGCGCGCGGGCGACGGCGCCGTCCACCTGCGCGCCGCGGGCGGGACGCTGCTGACCGCGGCCGCACCGCTCGTGCGGCAAGGGCTGCTGGATGCCACCCCGACGATCATCGGGATGCGCGCGCTGCCGGTCGACCCCGAGGTGGAGTGCGACCTGGTCGTGGAAGGGGTGCTGCTGCAGGCCGCACCCGGCCGGCCGGACGCCATCGCGCTGCCCGAGACCGCCGTGCAGCCGCCGCTGTGGGCTCAGGCTGAGATCCCGCGCTCCGGCTGGGCCGATGTCGGCGAGCTGGCCTCGGCGATGCTCGCCGAGCGTGGGCAGTGGGGGATGTCGGCGGTCGCGCACGCGTTGCCGATCGACCCGGGCGCCGAGGTCGTGCACACCGTGCGGGGGCACGTCTGGAGCCAGCCCGACGAAGACCTCGGCGGCATGCCTCGCGGTGTCGCGTTCGTCGCGATGACCCTCGGGTTCCTCGCCGGCGATGCCGAACGAGCGCGCGTTCGCACGAACGGCCGGTGGACGCGCATCGCGCTGCGTCGCGGGCACGTGCTGTGGCGTGGACCTGCGCATGTCGGCATGACGGGAGTGCGCGCGACCGGCCGGGTGACCGCCGGCTAGCTCAGATCGCGTCGGCGGCCGCACGCCCGGCGATGCGGCCGGAGAACAGGCACCCGCCCAGGAACGTGCCCTCGAGTGCGCGATAGCCGTGTACGCCGCCGCCCCCGAACCCCGCCGCCTCGCCAGCCGCGTACAAGCCCGGTACCGGTGCGCCGTCAGGCGTCAGCGCCCGCGCCGACAGGTCGGTCTCGATACCGCCCAGCGACTTGCGAGTCAGCACGTGCAGTTTCACCGCGATCAACGGTCCCGCGGCCGGATCGAGCACGCGGTGCGGCGTCGCGGTGCGGATCAGCTTGTCGCCGCGGTACGCCCGCGCCGAGCGCAGCATCGCGATCTGGGCGTCCTTCGTGAAGTCGTTGTCGATCTCGCGATCGCGCGCCTCCACCTCGTGGCGCACGCGCGCGGCATCCAGCATCTCGCCGCCGGGCAGCTCGCGCATCCCGGCGATGAGGTCGTCGAGCCCGTCGCGCACGACGAAGTCGGCGCCGTGGTCCATGAACGCCTGCACGGGCCCGGTCGCTCCCTTGCCCAGGCGCGAGGTCAGCAGCAGCCGCACGTTCTTCTCGGTGAGGTCGGGGTTCTGCTCGCTGCCCGAGAGCGTGAACTCCTTCTCGATGATCTTCTGCGAGAGGATGAACCAGGAGTGGTCGTGCCCGGTCGCACGCAGATGGGCGAGGGTGCCCAGCGTGTCGAAGCCCGGGAACAGCGGCACCGGCAGACGCCGCCCGGTGGCATCGAGCCAGATCGACGAGGGGCCGGGAAGGATTCGGATGCCGTGATCCGGCCACACCGGGTCCCAGTTCTGCACGCCCTCGACGTAGTGCCACATCCGGTCGGTGTTGATCAGCCGGGCTCCGGCATCCGCGCTGGTCTGCTGCATCGAGCCGTCGACGTACGCCGGCACACCAGTGATCATGGTCCGCGGCGGTGCGCCCAAGCTCGCCGGCCAGTTGCGGCGGACGAGATCGTGGTTGCCGCCGATGCCGCCCGACGACACGAGTGTCGCCGACGCGGTCACCGAGAACCCTCCGACGACATCGCGTGTGCTGGCGACGCCGCGCGCAGCCCCGGACGGGGCGAGGATGTCGCCGGATGCCCCGGTGACGATGCCGCCGGCGACGGTGAGCTGTGTGACGCGGTGCCGGGGAAGCACCGTGATGCGCCCCTCGGACTCGAACCCCTCGACGGCGGCCTGGAACGGCGCGACCAGCCCCGGGCCGGTGCCCCAGGTGATGTGGAAGCGGGGCACGGAGTTGCCGGGTCCGGTGGCGGTATACCCGCCCCGCTCGGCCCAGCCGACCACGGGGAAGAATCCGACGCCCTTCTCACGCAGCCAGGCCCGCTTCTCCTGATGGGCGAACTGCAGATAGGCCTCCGCCCAGCGCCGCGGCCAGGCATCCTCATCGCGGTCGAATCCCGCGGTGGCCAACCAGTCCTGGCGTGCGAGCTCGAGAGAGTCACGGATCCCGAACCTGCGTTGTTCGGGGGAGCCGACGAAGAACAACCCGCCGAACGACCACCATGCCTGCCCGCCCAGGTTCGTGCGCGGCTCCTGGTCCACGATCACCACGCGCTTGCCTCGTGCCGCCGCCTCGCCGGCGGCCACGAGCCCCGCGAGCCCCCAGCCGATGACCAGCAGGTCGGCACTGTGCGTGGTGCGCGAGGACATCACGTCTCCTTCGACGTCGGGGTGGGCTCGAACGTGTTCACCAGTGAGTATGCAGCCCGCTGCAGATAGTCCCACAGCGTGGCGTCGTGGATGGGGGCGAGCTGCACGCGGTCCATGGCCTCGCGCATGTGCCCGAGCCAGCGGTCACGCGCATCGGGGTTGACGTGGAAGGCCACGTGGCGCATGCGCAGCCGGGGGTGCCCACGGCGCTCGCTGTACGTGCCCGGCCCGCCCCAGTATTGTTCGAGGAACATGCGCAGGCGCTCTTCGGCGCCGTCCATGTCGTAGCTCGGGTACATCCGCATGAGCACCTCGTCTTCGGCCACGCCCTCGTAGAAGTAGTGCACGAGTCGGGCGAACACGTCATGTCCGCCGACCTCGTCGTAGAAGCTGATCGGCGCGGCGTCGCTCACGGGGTGCTCCTCGGATCGTCGGTGCCCGGCTCGTGCGTGCCCTGCCCGCTGTCGCGCTTGGGGCGCTTCTTCTTCGGCTTCCACACCACATCGCCGGGGATGGGCGTCGGCTTCGTCCGCGGCGGGTTGGCTCCGCGCACGCGCTGCGCACCCTCCACGCCCTCCAGCACCACCGAGCCGAGATCGGCCAGGCCCACCTCGACGAGGTCGTCGCGCAGCCGGCGGCGCAGCTCGCTGGCCACGTCGTCCTTGGCGTGCGCACGGGTCTTCATGACGATGCGCAGCACCAGCGTCTGGCCGCCCGCCACCGCCTGCAGACCCCACAGCTCGGGGTAGCCGGTGATGCGGGTGCGCCACTTGCCGTCCTTCGCGAGCGCGGACGCGACATCCATCATCCGCTTCTCGACGTCGTCGACCTGCGCGTCGGCGGGCACCGTGACGTCGATGATGACCCGTGACCACCCCTTCGACATGTTGCCGATGCGGGTGACCTCGCCGTTGCGCACGTACCACAGCGTGCCGTTGACGTCGCGCACGTGCGTGACCCGCACGCTCACGTACTCGACGATGCCGGTGGCAAGGCCCAGGTCGACGACGTCGCCGATGCCGATCTGATCCTCGGCCACGATGAAGATGCCGTTCAAGACGTCTTTCACGATGTTCTGGGCACCGAAGCCGAGACCCGCGCCGAGGGCTGCGGTCAGCAGCGCGAACGAGCCGAGGATGCCGGGGAACAGGGCGTTGACCACGAGGATGATGGCGATCACCCCGATGAGCACGTTGACGATGTTGCTGAGGATCGTGCCGAGCGTCCGTGTGCGCTGCACCAGGCGGGCGGAGGCCAGCGGCGACCTTTCCAGGGCCTGCGTGTCGTCGACGCGCGCCTTGCTCTTGGCGCCGTTGACGATGCGGGTCACGACGCGGCGGATGAGGATGCGCAGCAGCCAGGAGACGACGACGGCACCGATGACGATGCAGACGGCGGCCAGCAGTCGCCAGCCGGCGTCGATGAGGTAGCCGAGGATCTTCTCGAGCAGCGTGGGATCGTCTTTCGCCGCGGCGGCGAGGATCACCGGGGGGAGTGCGAGGGAAGGCATCGTGTCGATCCTAACGACGGTTGCCGTGCCGGGGCCTGAACACTCAGCGCACGAGACCGGCTCGATGCGCGAGGATCACCAGGTGCACGCGATCACGCGCCTCGAGCTTGGCGAGGATGCGTCCGACGTGGGTCTTCACGGTCGATTCGCTGAGGAACAGCTGCTCGGCGATCTCCGTGTTCGTCAGACCCCGGCCGATCGCCACGAACACGTCGCGCTCGCGTTCGGTGAGCGAGCCCGGCATGTCGGGCGTGGGCTGCACGGGCGCTGCGGCATACGCCTGGATGAGCAGGCGCGTCGCCCGAGGTGCGAGGATGGCGTCGCCGCGGTGCACGCAGCGCACGGCGGAGGTGAGCTGGTCCCGGGTCGCATCCTTCAGCAGAAACCCGCTGGCCCCGGCCTGGAGTGCGCCGAACGTGTACTCGTCGAGGTCGAAGGTGGTCACGATGAGCACGTGCGCAGTCGGCACGTCGGCGACGATGCGGGCGGTGGCAGCGATGCCGTCCAGGCGCGGCATCCGCACGTCCATAACCACGACGTCGGGTCGGAGGCGCCGGGCGAGCTCGACGGCCTCGTCGCCGTCGGCGGCCTCGCCGACCACCTCGAGGTCGGCGGAGGCCTCCAGCACCAGGCGATATCCGAGTCGGATGAGCTCCTGGTCGTCCACGAGCAGCACGCGGATGCGGTCGGTCATGATGGTGCCTTCTGATCGGTGGTGGGCGTGTCGATGAGGGGGAGCTCCGCGCGCAGCAGCCACCGTCCGTCGCCGTCGGCGGCGCTGGTGAGCGTTCCGCCGACGTGCCGGGCGCGCTCGACGAGGCCGCGGATGCCGAAGCCGCCGGCGCTGGCCGTTGCGGTCACGCCGTCGTTGGCGACGGTCACAACGATGCGATCGCCTGCGGTGACCAGATGCACGCGGATGCTGTGTGCGGCGGGGGCGTGCCGCATGGCATTGGTCAGGCCCTCCTGCACGATGCGCCCGACCGCATACCGTATGGACGGCTGCTCGACGGGGACGCCGGTGCGGCTGAGCACGACGGGAAACCCCGCGCGCTGAGCGGCTGCCACGACGTCCTCGGGTGCAACAGCCTGCATCGGCGTCAGCGGCGCGGCCGGGTCGTCCGAGCGCAGCACCCCCAGCATCGCGCGCATCTCGGTCAGTGCCGTGCGTGCGGTGCTGGCGGCGGCCTGCACCGCGTGCCGGGCGCGTTCGGGGTCTGCCGTCGCGGCGGCGCCCTCGGCGAGGGCGACGATGACGGTCAGCGAGTGTGAGACGATGTCGTGCATCTCGCGGGCGATGCGTTCGCGTTCGGCCGCCGCGGCGAGCTCCGCCTGCTGGTCGCGTTCGACCAGCAGCTGCCGGGAGCGATCGAGCACCGCCTGCAGGTAGCGCCGGCGATTGCCGACGTTCACGCCCACCAGGGCTCCCAGCAGCACCGAGAACCCCGTGTTGAACAGTGTGTTCAGCGTCGTGGGCAGCGCGATCGACGGGTGTGCGGCGACCAGGGCAAGCGCCGTGCACGCGACCACCAGCACCGTCGCACCGGTCGCCGCGATCGCGCACAGCCGGTTCGAGCCGTACACGGCGAGGGAGTAGGTGGTGACCACCAGCAGCGGCACGGCCGCACCGTGCGGCACCGCGATCGTCGTCAGCTGCAGCGCGACGGCCAGCGTGAACGGCAGCAGCGGCACTCGTCGGCGAAACGGCACGGCCGCGCAGCCGGCGACGATCAGCACCGCGATCACGACATCGACGACCCACGAGGCGGTGAGCGGCACGCCGGATGCGGCGCCACTGCCAGAGCTGCGTGCCGCGGCGCCGCCGAGCGACAGCAGCAGGCAGAGCACCGCGATGAGGATGTCGGCGAACAGCGGATGCCGCGCCCAGAACCGGCGGATGACCCCCGGAGGGCGCGGCAGCCGAAGGCCCGCGTCATCGGGGACGCGGGCGCTCCGGCCGCTGCTCGTCGGCACCTGTCAGGCCTTGCCGGGCATCATGCGTCGCGGGTGCGCAGCACGGCCCACGAGCCGAGCAGTCCCGCCGCCACCCAGCATCCCAGCGTGATCAGGGCGACGGGAACGCTCAGTGCGCCGTCGGTGCCCGCCGGGACGGTCAGCGACTGCGCGGCCGACATGGGCAGGTAGGCGGCGGCGTCGTGCACCCAGCCCCACGAGCCTTCGGCGGGGAAGATGGCGCCGACGATGGGCAGCACGAACAGCAGCCCGACCGTCGCGGCGACGGCGCCGGGACCGTTGCGCAGGATGAAGCCGAACGACAGCCCGAGGACGGCGAACACCGCCATCGCCAGCACCGCGAACAGGATCGGCTGCAGGGTGTGACCCGGGTCACCGGCAGGGAACGCCGCGGTGTGCAGGATCGCCATCACCGGCAACAGCGCCACGAGGAAGACGACGAGGCTCACCACGGCCAGCACCACCGCGACCACGAGCGCCTTCGCCGCCAGTATCGCGCCGCGGCGTGGCTGGGCGGTCAGAGTCGAGCGGATCATCCCTGTCGAGTACTCGCCGGTGACCGCGATCGCCCCGAGGGCGCCGGCCAGCAGCATCGTGAACTGGATGGGCGCGATGACCGCCGTCGGCACCTGCCGAGCCAGCTCCGCTCCCGGCAGATCCGGTGCGGACGCGCCGATCGAGGCAGCGATCAGGGCGGACAGCCCCACCGACACGACGGCGACGACGATGATCGACCACCAGGTGGAGCGCAGCGTGAGCAGCTTGATGAGCTCGCTGCGCAGCACCCGCACGAACGTGAGGTGCACCGTGTCGGGTGCTCCGGAGCGCACCTGGACCGGTGCGGCGACGGTGGCGGTCATGCGATCTCCTTGGTCTTGTATTCGACGGACTGCTCGGTCAGGGCCATGTAGGCGTCTTCCAGCGAGCCCGTCGTCTGGGTCAGCTCGTGCAGCGGGATGCCGTGTTCGGCGGCGGTGTCGCCGATGCGTGCGGCGCCCAGGCCCGTGACGGTCAGGAGACCGGGCTCGGTGGCCGTGATCTCGACGGCGGGCCCGGCGAGGATGCCGGCGAGGTCAGCGGTGCGCGGGCTGCGCACACGGACCGTGGCGGTCGTCCACGCACGGACGAGGTCAGGCAGCGGGGCATCGGCGAGCACCTTGCCGCGGCCCAGCACGATGACGTGGTCGGCGGTCTGCGACATCTCGCTCATCAGGTGGCTGGACAGCAGCACCGTGCGCCCCTCGCCGGCGGCGTGACGCACGAACTGGCGCACCCATCGCACGCCCTCGGGATCCAGTCCGTTGACCGGCTCGTCGAGGATGAGCGTCTGCGGGTCGCCGAGGAGTGCCGCGGCCACGCCGAGGCGCTGGCCCATCCCCAGCGAGAACTTGCCGGCGCGCTTGCGGGCGACCGATCCGATCCCGGTGAGCTCGATGACCTCATCGACGCGCCGAGACGGGATGCCGTGGGTCGCGGCCATCGCGCGCAGGTGGTTGCGGGCGGTGCGGCCGGTGTGCACGGCCTTTGCATCCAGGAGCACGCCGACCTCGCGCAGGGGTGCGCGCATCGCGGTGTACTGCGATCCGTTCACCGAGACGGCGCCGGACGTCGGCCGGTCCAGACCCACGATCATGCGCATCGTGGTGGACTTGCCCGCGCCGTTCGGCCCGAGGAAGCCCGTGACCTTCCCGGGCTGCACGGTGAACGACACGTCGTCGACCGCGGTCTTCGTGCCGAACCTCTTGGTGAGGCGTTCTGCTGTGATCATGCCTCGACGCTATCGGCAGGCCTTTGCCGCCGGCATCCACCCGCGGTACCGATTCCTGCGCGCGGGCCGGTACCGCAGGCCGACGTGCTCAGGCGTCAGTCCTGCGCGTCGCGCGCCTGCACGGACAATGCCCGCTCCACGCCCGCGAGGTTCTCCGCGACGATGCGGCGCAGCGCCGCCGGGGCCTGGCCATGCTCGGCGAGCCAGGCGCGGGTCGCGTCGCGCAGCGCGGTGTTCGCCAGTGGCGCCGGATACAGGCCCGTGATCAGGTAGTTCGCGATCTGATAGGTGCGCGACTCCCACACCGGCAGCAGCATGTCGAAGTACGGCGCGACGAACGGCTCGAGGAGGGCGGCACCTGCCGGGTGCACGAAGCCGGCGGCGGCAGAACGCACCACGGTGTTCGGCAGGTCGTCGCGCACGACGAGGCTGTCCCAGGCCGCCTGCTTGTCAGCGGGGGTGGGCAGGGCCGCGCGAGCCTGGGCGGCCAGCTCCGATCCCTTCGCAGTGTTGTCGGCGGCCAACGCGGCGTCGATGTCGGCGCCGGTGACCTTGCCGCCGGCGGCCAACGCGATCAGCAGCTGCCAGGACAGGTCGGTGTCGATCGCCAGGCCGGCCAGCACCGTGTCGCCGTCGCGCAGGCGTCGCACCTGCTCCCACTGCTTGTCGTCCGCTGCGGCGGCCGCGAACGACGTCGCCAGCTGCAGCTGGCTGTCGCTGCCGGCCTCGGCGGCCTGTGCCAGCCCCCACAGCGCATCGGCGACCCGCGCTCGGGTGGCGTCGCGGTGCGCGGGTGCGACATAGGCGTTGGCTGCCAGCAGCAGCTGCCCAAGCGTCGTGCGGATCGTCGTGGACTCGGTCTCGGCGCCGATGTTTCCCAGCACCAGGTCGATGTACTCGCTGGGCGAGGCCTCGGCGTCGCGGGTCTGGTCCCATGCCGCCCCCCACACCAGCGATCGGGCCAGCGGATCGCTGATCTTGTCGAGGTGCGCGATCGCGGTGCCCAACGAGATCGGGTCGAGCCGGATCTTCGCGTAGGCGAGATCGTCGTCGTTCAGCAGCACGAGCGCGGGTCGCGTACGGCCCTTCAACTCGGGGACGTCGGTGCGGTCGCCGTTTACGTCGAGCTCGAGGTGATGCACTCGCACGAGCGCGTCGCCGTCGAGATCGTAGAATCCGATGCCCAGGCGGTGCGGGCGGATCGTCGGGTAGTCGGCCGGCGCGGTCTGCACCACGGCGAACCGGGTGATCACGCCGTCGGCGTCGCTCTCGATGAGCGGCGACAGCGTGTTCACTCCGGCGGTCTCCAGCCACTTCTTCGACCACGCCGACAGGTCGCGGCCGCTGGTGGCCTCGAGCTCGGCAAGCAGGTCGGACAGCTCGGTGTTGCCCCAGCCGTGCTTCTTGAAGTAGGCGGCCACCCCGGAGAAGAAGGCGTCGATTCCGACCCAGGCGGTCAGCTGCTTGAGCACCGAGCCGCCCTTGGCGTATGTGATGCCGTCGAAGTTGACCTGCACGTCCTCGAGGTCGCTGATGGTCGCCACGACCGGATGCGTCGAGGGCAGCTGGTCCTGCCGGTACGCCCAGCTCTTCTCCATCGCGTTGAACGTCGTCCACGCCTCGGTCCACTCCGTCGCCTCTGCCGTGGCGATGGTCGAGGCCCATTCGGCGAACGACTCGTTCAACCACAGGTCGTTCCACCATTTCATCGTGACGAGGTCGCCGAACCACATGTGGGCCAGTTCGTGCAGGATCGTCACGACCCGGCGCTCCTTGACGGCGTCGGTGACCTTGCTGCGGAAGACGTACGTCTCGGTGAACGTGACCGCACCGGCGTTCTCCATGGCTCCGGCGTTGTACTCCGGAACGAACAGCTGGTCGTACTTCGCGAACGGATACGGGTAGTCGAACTTCGACTCGTAGTAGGCGAAGCCGCGGCGGGTCTTGTCGAAGATGTCGTCGGCGTCCATGAACTGCCAGAGGCTCTTACGGGCATAGACGCCCAGTGGGATGACGCGGCCCGACGCGCTGGTCAGCTCCGAGAAGGTAGCCTCGTACGGCCCGGCGACGAGCGCAGTGATGTACGACGAGATCCGCGGGGTGCGCTCGAACGTCCAGGTCGCGGCGTCTGCGCCAGCAGGCACCGGTTCGGGCGTGGGGGAGTTGGAGACGACCTTCCAGCGAGCCGGCGCGGTGACCGTGAACTGGAAGCCGGCCTTCAGGTCCGGCTGCTCGAACACCGCGTACATGCGGCGCGCATCGGGCACCTCGAACTGCGAGTACAGGTACACCTCGCCGTCGACGGGGTCGACGAACCTGTGCAGGCCCTCGCCGGTGTTGGTGTACAGGCAGTCGGCGTCGACGACCAGCTCGTTGTGGGCCTCCAGGCCCTCGAGCGCGATCCGCGACTGGGCGTACGCGGCGGCGGGGTCGATGGCGCGCCCGTTCAGGGTGATCGCGTGCACCTGCGCGGCGATCAGATCGATGAACGTCGACGCGCCGGGCGTCGCCGTGAACCGTACCGTGGTCGTCGAGCGGAACACCTCGGGGCCTCGCGTGAGGTCCAGGGCGACGTCGTACTCCTGGGTATCGACGATGGCGCGGCGCTCCTGCGCTTCGATGCGGGTGAGGTTCTCTCCTGGCACTGCAATGCTCCCGTGTTGTGGGCGGTGTGGATCGCGACGTCACTGCTGGCGACGTCGGCAACCCACTTAGCCTATGCGCTTCGTGTCGTGTCGTTGCGAGCGATGTGCGATCGGGCGTGCCCGACGGCGGCGTCCAGCCGGGTGAACAGGTGGTTGTCGTGGCGCAACGAGTCGAGCACGCCGACCGTGCGGAAGAGATCCTCGTGGCCGGGTTGCACGCCCTTGATGAGCACGGTCACCCCGCGTCGTTCCAGGGTCTGAACGATGTCGCTGAGGATGTGTGCTCCCGTCGCATCCACCAGCTCGAGGTGCGACATCCGCAGGATCACGACCTGGACGTCGCCGACCTTGGTGACGGCGGCGAACACCCGGTCGGCGGCGGCGAAGAACAGTGGTCCGTCGAACCGGATGATCGCGATCTGCTCATCGCCCCGAACGACGTCGCCGGCGATGGCTTCTCGGTGCACGCCCGTGGAGCGCGAGAGGTTGCGGATTGCGAAGAATCCCGCGCACAGCACGCCGATCACCACGGCGACGACGAGGTCGACGGACACCGTCACCACGGCGGTGATGATGAATCCGATCGCGTCGGACCGGGTCGAACGCAGGATCGATCTCATCGTCTGCACCCGCACCATGCGCACCGCCGTGATCATCAGCACGCCCGCCAGCGCTGCCAGGGGAATACGGCCGACCGGTCCGGAAGCCGCGAGCACGACGGCGAGCAGCACGATCGCGTGGAACACCGACGCGAGCCGGCTCCGGCCGCCGGAGCGGACGTTCACCGCCGTGCGGGCGATCGCCCCGGTCGCCGGCATGCCCCCGAACAGGCCGGAGCCGATGGATGCGATGCCCTGGCCGACCAGCTCTCGGTCGGGATCGTACGCGCCGGTCTCGGCCAGGGAAGCGGCCACCCGCGCGGACAGGAGCGATTCGATCGCGGCCAGGGCGGCCACGGCCAGTGCCGGCATGATCAGCCGCGTGACCGCCGCCTGATCGAGCGTCGGAAGGCTCGGTGCCGGCAACGTGCGGGGAAGCGTTCCGATGACCGCGAGCGGCGCACTGACGGCGATTGCGAGGATCGTGACCAGCACGATGCCGATCAGTGACCCGGGCAGCGCTGCGCTCAGACGCGGGGCGAGCAGCATGACCGCCATCACGATCACCACGGCCCCCAGCGACCAGGGTAGGTAGGCCGGGTCGGCCGTGGCGATCGCTTGGATCGCGGCCACGATGGCGTGGGAGCTGTGCTCGCCGGCGTGCGGCTGCCGCGGCGAGGTGACCAGGGGTAGCTGCTGCATGAAGATGATCACGGCGATGCCGAGCGTGAAGCCCTCGATCACGGGCCACGGGATGAACGAGATCGCCCGGCCCATCCGCAGCACGCCTGCGACCAGCACGATCATCCCCGCCAAGACGCTGACCGCAGCGACGGCACCGATGCCGTCACGGGCGACGATCGGCACGAGCACGACGACCATCGCGCCGGTCGGACCGGACACCTGCACGTGCGACCCGCCGAACACTGCCGCGAGCATGCCCGCCACGATCGCGGTGACCAGTCCCGCCTCGGCGCTGACTCCCGAGCTCACACCGAATCCGAGCGCGAGCGGCAAGGCGACGATGCCCACGGTCAGTCCCGCCAGCAGATCCGACCGCCAGGTGCGCCGCAGGCCACCGTAGTCCGACGGCGCCGGCAGAAGGGCCGCGACCTGGTGCGCGAGGCGGCGGCCGAATGCCGGCTCGGGCATGCCGGTCGTCCGGCCTGGTGAGGTCATCCGTGGGCGTCGACGACGTCGGGAAGGGCGCGGGCGTCGTCCAGCAGTGCGCCGTCAGCCTCGAGGATGCCCAGCAGCAGTGCGCGGGCGACGGCGAGGAGCTCACCTGCGCGCGGATCGGCGAGGCGATAGTAGACGTGGCTGCCGCGACGGTCCGAGACCACCAGCCGGTGGCGTCGCAGCACGGCGAGGTGCTGCGACAGGTGCGCCTTGGCCAGTCCGGTCTCGTCTTGCAGCACGGCGACCGAGACCTCGGGCGAGGCCGACAGCAACTCGAGGATGCGGATGCGCAACGGGTGCGCGAGTCCCTTGAAGAGATTCGACTTGACCTCATAGAGGGGGCGCTGCTTCTGGGATAGTGGCATAGTGAATTCACTATATCGCGAGATTCTACGGTCTCCCGGTCGGCGGCATCCTCTCTAGGATTGGGGCATGCGCATCCACATCGCCACCGATCATGCCGGCCTGGAGTTCTCCACACGTCTGCAGCACCATCTGGGCGACCAGGGGCACGAGGTCATCGACCATGGGCCGGTCGAGTACGACGCGCTCGACGACTACCCGGCGTTCTGCATCCGCGCGGCGCAGGCCGTCGTACGCGACCAGCAGGCGGGCATCGAGACGCTCGGCGTGGTGTTCGGCGGTTCGGGCAACGGCGAGCAGATCTCTGCGAACAAGGTCGCCGGCGTCCGCGCGGCGCTCGTGTGGAACACCGCCACCGCGGAGCTTGCCCGCGAGCACAACGACGCGAACGTGATCGCGATCGGAGCGCGGCAGCATACGTTCGAAGAGGCGGCCTCGTTCATCGACCGGTTCATCGCGACGCCGTTCTCCGGCGAAGAGCGGCACGCGCGCCGCATCGCTCAGATCCGCGCGTTCGAGGAGGACGGCTCACTGCAGCCCGACCCGCGCGCCGACGAGTCCCGCTGATGCCCGAGGGCCATTCCGTCCACCGCATCGCCCGGCAGTTCGCCCGCAACTTCGCGGGTCGCGAGGTCGCGGCATCCAGCCCGCAGGGCCGGTTCGCCGAGGGAGCGGCGCTGCTGAACGGGCGCGAGGTGCTCGAGGCCAAGGCCGTCGGAAAGCAGATGTTCCTCGGCTTTGACGGCGACCTCTGGCTGCGCGTGCATCTGGGAATCTACGGCGCGTGGGACTTCGCCGGGGAGATCCTCACCGACCCCACCATCGCGTCCGCCAACGGTCGGATGGGGCAGACGAACCAGCGTGGCACGGTGCCAGACGACGCGTCCGACGGCGGCCGCGTGATGGATGCCGCGGGCGAGAACTCGCTGACGTCGATCGGCGCGCCACGGCGCGCCCGGGTGCACGTGCGCATGTCCGAGCAGACCAGCGGCCTGGGCGACGAAGGGCCGCAATGGCCGCCCGCCGTCGTCGGGCAGGTGCGCCTGCGGCTGCTCACCGACCTCACTTGCGCGGATCTGCGTGGACCGACCACGTGCGAGGTGCAGACCCCCGACGAGATGCTGGCGACCCTCGCCAGGCTCGGACCCGACCCCCTGGTCGGCGATCCCGCCGAGGGCGAGGAGCGCTTCACCGCCGCGGTCCGTCGCAAGCGCACGTCGATTGGGTTGCTGCTGATGGACCAGTCCGTGGTCAGTGGCATCGGCAACGTGTATCGGGCCGAACTGCTGTTCCGGGCGCGGCAGAATCCGCACACGGCCGGCCAGGACGTGCCGGAGGAGGTCGTGCGTGGCATCTGGCGCGACTGGGTCGCGCTGCTGCGCATCGGTGTCGAGACCGGCCAGATGATGACGATGGACGGGCTCAGCCCCGCGGAGTACCGCAAGGCGATGGCCAGCCGTGACGACCGGCACTGGGTGTACCACCGTGCCGGGCTGCCGTGCCGGGTGTGCGGCACCACGATCGTCGTGGAGGAGGCCGCGGGGCGCAAGCTCTACTGGTGTCCGAACTGTCAGGCGTGACGCAGCAAGCCCCCGGGTCGACCCGGGGGCTTGCGGCGTCGGCGTGCTGCTACTCGGCCAGGTGGGCGACAAGGAACCAGCGGTCCTTGTCCAGACCCTCCTTGATCGAGATCGCGATGTCCTGACTGGTCAGATCGATCTCGTCGAGGCCGTCGATGGCGGCCTGCACGTCGGCGCCGACCGCGTCGATGTCGGCGATGATCGCACGGACCGTGTCGTGCCACTGGGCGAAGCCGGCGTCCACCCCGGTGGGGGCGACCTTCTCGGCGACGGTGCTCAACCGCGCGTCGATCGGCAGGCCGAGGGCCACCACGCGCTCGGCGGCGAGGTCGGCCCACTCCTGCGCGTGCGCGACGACCGTGTCGAGGAGCTCGTGGATGGCGATGAAGTTCGAGCCGCGCACGTTCCAGTGCGCCTGCTTGCCGTTCACGCCGAGCGCCTGCAGGCCGTGCACGACCGGGGTCAGGAACTGGGCGGAGCCTGCGGCGACGGTCGGGTCGACCGCGATGGTGGGGGTGGTCTTGGTGGGCATGTCATGGCCTCCGTTTCGAGATGGCTGCCTCGTGTGAAGACAACGCTACCCAGCGACAGACATTCCGCAAGCAAGCCGAGGCTCGGCTTACTCGCCGGTCGTGGGTCGTGGGTCGTGGATCGTGGGTCGTGGGTCGTGGATCGTGGATCATG
>ERZ778017.2506-NODE-2506-length-14770-cov-4.679783_pt1 | contig 14770 bp, 10 predicted proteins | sample MGYA00375747_ERZ778017 | MGnify/ENA primary metagenome ERZ778017 (study PRJEB29350, sample SAMN05509838) | bioreactor metagenome | biome: bioreactor; material: wastewater | place: South Africa: University of Cape Town | collected 2014-03-17 ...
ATTACTACTACAATTCATGAATGGAAATGGAAAGTCAGCAGTGAGCAACTCGAGTATTTTTGAAAAGGTAGTCAAGGGCTGTTTCAATAAATATTTAGATGTTGTATACCGACAAGATGATTCATTGGTGAAGCCTGCTGAAATGAGTGATTGGTTGGGTTATTATGAATCGTTCAACTCTAACAATCATGATTTTGGCCAATATTCTAGTTTAGTTGGATTGAAGTTCTGGTCACTATTTAGTGAATTGAATCCAAATAAGCATGCTGATATGGAACCCTTAATTGAAAATGCCAAAAGTATAGATTATGAATCGTTTGAGTCTTTGAAAATGAATAAAACAATTGTGAAACGAATTTTGGAAAAACTTCCCATCAAGCTAAAATTGGCAATTGGTGATAATACAGAAATCATTGCGTGTTTGTTGTTGCCGTATTTGAACAAATTATTGATACCAGAATTGACTTCCAAAGTCAAGTCTAACTTGAGCGAACCAGAAAAATTAATGGTTGAGAAATTAGCTGGGTTAGTTAAAGGATTAGATTTGACCTTAGAATCGGAAAGAGATTTAGAAACTGGGCAGACGTCTTTACAAATATCACCAAACTGGGATTCAGTAACTAACTTTGAAAGTGAGTTTGCTTCCGTGTCGTTGATAGGATTAAACAAACAAATACAAATACGAAGACAGGTGTTGTTCCCATTATTAGTGGCAGAATTTGACCAGTTGAATACAGCTAGAGCAACAAAGAGAGTTGTAGCTCAAGATACCAAAAATGATGAAAAGAAGAAAAAGATGAAGTTAGGAAATAGTATAGATTTCTTTAAGCAGAAATATGACGGAATATCAAGTCAAATTGTTGACACAAATGTCAATGCACCTACTTCACAAGAATCGAGAATATGGGTCAAGTATAATGAAGGGTTTTCCAATGCGGTTAGAAAGACGATTGGATGGAATGATATATGGTTACCGTAGATTTACATATAGAGAATAAAAGTACCATTACATGGATGAGAAGTCCAGAATAATGAAGCCAGTAGTCAAGGACGAGTACATTATTATTGGAATAAAAAAAGTTTAAAAATGATTTCGCCCAGGATCGAACTGGGGACGTTCTGCGTGTTAAGCAGATGCCATAACCGACTAGACCACGAAACCGTTTTTGTTATGAGCCAGAGTCAATGGAAAAATATATTCTGGGTTTCCAATTTAACTTTTTTTGCACGTGACTAAATGTTATAAATGAGTATATTGTTAGCTTTTCACTCTAAATAGATAAAGCAATACATGCATTTTCGTTGAAAAAAAATAAAAATAAAAAATAGAAATAGAGAATACCTAAGGCAGAAGTCTTTGAACCTTGAAAAAGAAAGACATAAATATCGAGGATTAACTTAACCTAGGTTCATGTGCGCAAATGCAAGCATGGGTTGCAATATAACAATGATCACAGAGAATTACTTGAATTGGGCCTTAATTCCTAAGACTGCTTTGAAAAAATTTCTAATCAAGAATCAGTTGATAAGTATTGAAGGTTGTTTTTTACAATACCGCTATTTTACTTTAAGATCATATATTTTTCGTCCGTTTTATGCATTATGAAACAACCATTTTCACCTATATCCAATCGCGACTTTTATAAAGTAGAAGCAATGCTAAAGTTTTTACCCGCGTAAACAGCCTTGTCACCTAATTCTTCTTCAATTCTCAAGATTTGGTTCAATTTAGCCAACCTTTCGGATCTTGCAGGAGCACCAGTTTTGATTTGACCAGTTCTCAAACCAACAGTCAAGTCAGCTATAGTGGTATCTTCAGTCTCACCAGATCTGTGGGAAACCATGACACCTCATTTTTCACTGTAGGAAAGATTTGCTGCTTCAATAGATTCCGTCAAAGTACCAATTTGGTTGACCTTCAATAACAAAGCATCACAAGCCTTCTTTTCGATGGCAGTTTTGATTCTGATAGGGTTTGTAACAGTCAAATCGTCAGCGACAATTGGGATCTTTTTACCAACTTTTTTAAAGAAATGAGTCCAAGATTCCCAATCGTCTTCTGCAAATGGATCTTCAAGAGAAACAATTGGGTACTCATTGATTAATTCAATGTACAAGTCAGCCAACTGTTCTCCAGTTAACCACTTAGATTTGTCAGAGTTGGGGTTCTTGAAGTCCAAATCGTATTTACCATCCTTGAAGAATCCAGAAGGAGCAGGGTCTAAAGCAATGAAAACCTTATCTTCGTAACCAGCTTGTTTGATAGATTCCACAATCAAGTCCAAAGCTTCTCTTGGTGACCCGATATCTGGAGCAACACCACCTTCATCACCAACATTACCTGCTGAAGTACCGTACTTCTTTTTGGCTAAAGATTTCAAGGTATGGTAAACTTCAGAGTCAATTCTCATAGCTTCGGAGAAGGTTGCAGCGCCGGTAGGAGCAATCATGAATTCTTGGAAAGCCAAAGCACCACCAGCATGAGTACCTCCATTAAGGACGTTCTGGAAAGGAACTGGCAAGATATACTTGTCTGTTCTTTTACCAGCAATTTCTGCGATGTGTTGGTACAATGGAATATTCTTTGCAGCAGCACCGGCCTTGGCTGCAGCCAAAGAAACCCCCAAAATCGCATTCGCGCCCAATTTGGACTTGTTTGGAGTACCGTCTAAAGAATTCAAGAACTCGTCTACGGCAGTTTGGTTGGTAATGTCCAAGTTGGCCCTGATAAAAGCTGGAGCAATGATGTCGTTAACATTGCTAGTGGCCTTGGTAACACCTTTACCTAACCATTTGGACTTATCCCCGTCTCTTAATTCCAAGGCTTCATGAATACCAGTAGAGGCCCCAGATGGGACAATTGCTCTGAACAACCCTTTTTCAGTGTGAAAGTCAACTTCAACAGTTGGGTTACCCCTGGAGTCATACACTGTACGAGCATGAATTTTGCTTACAGACATTATTCTGATTAGTGCTTTAAGTGGTCCGAGAAGAGATTTTGATTTATATTCCTTATAAATTGAGCAATTTTAGAGAGAGGCGATTCATTTACGGCTATATAGCAGTTAAAGCAATTTGGTTAAAATAAGCCCACATCAACTGATCATTGTAAGAAATGCAACATCATGATCAAAAATCAAGGGGGTTATTTTATACAGTCTAAAATAAGCGATAAACTAGATGCAGCGAATGACAACAAACACCGCAGCATTGTTCTTAGTCGGACACAATTAGTGCTACGCATTTGTAATCAGAACAAGGAGTTCATTTCCGAGTACTACAGTAATTCAATAACAATAAGAAGAACCATGTTGCTCGGTTCTTCAATGTGGACTGAGATTGGGTTGATATTTTTCGTTTATGCGCAAAGCAGCAATGCAATGTATCATTAGTGTTTTCATCCAGTAGATAGAGATGGTAGTACTACTGTAGGTGATTAATTTAATCTTATGCATGAAGCATAACGGATTAGCAGCTAATGCGAGCTTTGATTTGATTAATGACGTCTCGGCAACGGTTATCGTGCACCTTGATTTACTGTCAAATTTAGTGCGCAGAATCATATCTGCATGTTCTTGGGAAGTGGGGCATGGCTTGCGGTATACAACTACTAGTAGTTATGAAACACCAGATGTCGTTACTGATAAGTTACGATTCAGTTGCTTCAGGCTCTATGAGGCATTTAAGAGTGTTGATCGATTAAAAGAGCGAGCAGGGGAATTCGGGCACGGTTACTGTGGCACATAGTCTGAGTTTTACGGGATCTCTACTGATCCATTTGGTTGGTTATTATTGACACGCCAATGTGTGCCCATCGATGTACCAAGAAGAAATTATGTCAATTATATGGCATTTACCTCTTTTCCAAATGGTGCGTATCAGAACCTGGCAATTTAATACCGTTTCCCTTTTCGCAACCTATCTCAATTGGAAATAAGGTTGAATGAAAGCAATGAATAAAAAGAAACCGATTATTGAAGTTCACTTTTTGTATCAATTAAGTCATCATTATGAAGCAATAAATGCATTTGAGATACAAAAGTAAAGAGAAGAAAATATTAAAGATAAGCAATATGTTCCAAGATACATGAATCGAAATGATCAACTTTGAAGGCAAGACTAATTTGACCAATGTAATAGAATATCTTACAAAGCAATAAAAAACGAATCAAGACTTGAGACACTAAACCACAATTCTAGAGTGTAAATGGTGAATTATAAGGAGATGCGTGAAACTTTAGAGAATGAGTTCCTAAACACACCCCAAAAGGATTCTAGTCAAGATTTATTAATGAAGTATTTAGAAAAAATATATATGGCCAATTCTATACAAATGAACATGACTGCTCAGTTTCCTACAATCACTAGTAAATAAATAGTTGGCAACACAACTCCAGAACTTCTGGATATTCTTACAATCCACAAATAGGTTATACATCAAAGTTCCATTTAACTATGTCGTGATGAAGATGTTTGTTTTTGTTGACAAAGAAATACAGTAGGGTTGGAGCATGTCAAATAATCAAATTTACTAGTAATACTCATTTTGCAGAGATTTTACAAAAATTGTCAAAAGAATGAATATAATAAACAAACTATCAATTAAGCAAAAGTCTCGATTTTGATCGCACTTCCTATTAACTATAGGCTACAACGGCTTGGCTTCTATTCGAGATATGTTTCGGTTATGTTGAAATTTGCTCGGGACCATGAATTTGTGTCGCGCGTCGGGTTCGAAACGAAAATGCTCCTAAAACTTCTTCCTCGGGACAGCCCCAATTGCTCAATAAAAGCTAGAAATAGCACGAATCAACTGAGAGAGAGTGCATTGCCCAAATTTGTCCCTAAGATGCAAATAGTACATTTTGTGCACGGTTGATCTGTAAACGATACATCAAAAGCCCACTTTCCACCCACTAAAACAGACATTTCCACCTCCAACTGAAACACCTGTAGTACAACTGGAGACGCAGAGTCCATATTTCACACCCAATATAGACAAAACCCACTCCAACGCCGTCAAAATCCGACATTTATTCTTTTTTTGCATCCACTCGTCGTATTTTATGCGACCACATGAAAAATATCTACATTATACGATGGTGAAATAAAATCGAAATTATCCACCAACAACTCACCAGCTCACCATGTCTCTCATTAAAAACGATAAAGTGGCCCTCATCACCGGGACAAGCTCGAACTTGGGAATTAACATTGCGTTCCGGATCTTGGAACAACTCCCCAGTGAAGAAAACATTACTCTTATTGTCACTTCCAGAACCCTAGCCAAAGCCAGAGAAGTGATAAATGATATCAAAGCATTCAACAAAAAGACCAACAGAACCGGCCAATTGGAGTTTGACTACATTTTGGTCGACTTTGCCGATATGATTTCCGTGTTATCTGCCTGCTATGACTTGACCAAGAGATACACCAAGATAGACTACTTTGTTATCAACGCTGCCCAGGGAGTTTACCAGGGATTGGACTGGATAGGTGCGATTAAACAGATCATGGCTAACCCATTAGAGGGAGTGACTCATCCCACGTACAAAATCCAACGAGTTGGTGTCAAATCAAATGATGGTATGGGCCTTGTATTCCAGGCTAATGTATTTGGGCCATACTACTTGATCCACAGAATAAAGCCCTTGTTGAAAAATGGCGGTAAGATCGTGTGGATCAGTTCGGTTATGTCGAAACCTTCGTGTCTTTCGTTTGACGATTTGCAGTTGTTGAAGTCTCATGAGTCTTATGAAGGGTCTAAACGGTTGGTGGACCTTATGCATATTGGAACGTACCAGAAATTGAAATCGAACGAAGGAATTGTCCAGTACGTTGTTCAACCCGGAATTTTCACCAGTTTTTCGTTTTTTAAGTTCTTGAATGTGTTTACATACTACGGAATGATGCTCTTGTTTTACTTTGCCAGAATGATTGGGTCTCAGTTGCACAATATCTCAGGCTACAATGCGGCAAATGCTCCGGTGAGTTGTATTGTTAGCGATCAAATTCAGGATAAGAAGGTTGGTTCTGCTTCTTCACGATGGGGTCAAGAGTATTTGACCTACGACAATATAGATCCTACTGGTGCTGAAGACGTAGTGGCATACTTGGAGTCTCTTTGTAAGCAATGGGACGAAACTTTGAAGGACCAGATCACTAATACGAGACAACCATAGAAAAATTAACTCCATTAGAATATGTATACATAGACAATTAAGAATATGTTTTACATAGAACAATTAATATCAATTAGAGCTAATTTGTATTTACATACAACAATTAATTTAATTAGAGCTAATGTATTTACATAGACAATCAATGAAGCTAATCCACATTGGTTATATTTAGACACTTGCATCCACAGCCACTAGGACACTCGTCATTGTCTGGATCAGACCACCATTCGGCAGCACAGTCAGCATGGGAAAGATGTTCACAGGTTTGGCAAACAATAAAGTTCTTGGACACAGATAATTGACACAAATTACAATACTTGATAAAGTTTCTCTTGGGAGTGTTCCAGGCATTACTGGTACACGTTTTGATACTCGATATCGTGTTGACAAACGGATGTCTAGGGTTCTGCCGGCTTCTGTTTCTCAACGTAATCTTGCACCTGTGCATGTCAAACTCTGAAGTCTTGCTATTGTCGGCATCAGAATAGTTAAACTTCAACACTTTGATTCTACTGATTGGTAATTGCCAGAGGTATAACAAGTTGGCATACTGTTCTCGATACGTTCTGAGCTTCGATGCGTTTTGCGAATCAAGCAATTGCAGAACGTATAGATCTTCATAAAGATCAAGGTCCTCGGTGTTTTGCATGTCAATTGTAACATATGGTGCTGGTCTAAACTTGTTTTTGCCTGTGGTTTTACCACCCCTCTTCTTTGCGGTTTTTCTGATATCAGCAATGCTGTTGTGACGTAAGGTTGAAAGCTTGTTTCTGAACAACTTTGGTGAATCAGCACCTCCATGGAATGGAGAATTTGATGGACTTTGTTGGATATTCTTTTTGAAATTACTAAACCTATCCGGAGAGCCCACCTTGAGACTTGCTGCTGAAGAAGTAACAGATTCAGCATAGGAGTCGCTTCTTAAATGCTGGTCTTTCATTGGAATCAGAACAGACGAATTTCTGGATGTCATGTTCATCCGATTTCCATCTGAAATCTGCTTGAAATGCTGTGTTTGAAAATTGTGTGATAAAGAAACCAACTGGTTAGTTTCGTTGAACTTTGTCATTGCACTGAGAGATGGTGGTGGTGGAAGTGCCTTATAGGGCGTATGAATAGGAATATCAAATACATCATCTCCATGTTTCTTGACGTTTTGATAATTCTCATGGAGAATACATGCCATCATCGCTAGCATTTGCACGTTTCTTCTTTGTTCAAAATACTTGAAGATTTGCCCAATCAACCACGAGTGTCCAAACGGATGGTTTCCCCAATAGAATCGATGCGACTTGTGGAACGATACGTCCTTTCCAATGTTTGAATCCGAAACCAAATTATCAAATTCTTTGCTGATATCAGCATCGTCTTCTTGAACCAAGTCTTTTGTTAAAACCAACTCTAAAATCTTCCACGCTTCACTGATTTCTTTCAATCCATATTTAAGTGCTACCATGCTATTATATCTCGCAAGGTTCTCTGGAGCATCGCCCAAAATCCGATAATCTCGTGCTAAATAGAGTTTGTCAGGAAGTAAATGGCTGAAATCGAATATCCCAACAATATTCTTATTCCTTCTATTTGACCTTATCTTTTTCTTTTTGGAATTCTCTGGAATTGAAGACCGATAGTTCGACCCTGTTCCTTGGTTACTAAATCTATTAACTGAGTTCTTGTTGGAGCTTTCTCCCACAAATCTGTGTCCTAAACCCACTGATGTTTTGAATAACCCAGGAATACGTCCTCTATCAGGGGCGTCTTCTCGAATCATATCGTCCCAATCTTGGGTAAAACTCTCGTTATCTGATGACGACATGGAGTCATTGTCCAACGAGCCCACGGAGAACGCATCAGAGTCATCTTCGTCACTTTCAGATTCGTCAAAATCGCTGAGTTCATGACGGTGTGTTTGGCTACTATTTTGATGAATGTTCACACTGAATTCACCATCTTTGAACTTGAATATACTGTGTTGGTTACCAGAAACATTCTTGTCATTACTGTCAGTGCTTGGAATGAAAAAGCACACCAACTGACCAGTAGCTGACCATGTAGCACCACAACCTTTAGGCAATGGGGTAGAATCGAAAAATGACGAACTTAATGGCACGCCGAACTCGTTGTGTTTCGTGTTTTTAGCTACAGCATCATGAGCAAATTCTGTTACAGAGTCAACATTGGAATTATCCATGAGAGCATTATCAACTATTGCTGGAATGAAATCTTCATCGTTGTCTTCTTCTGCTGAAGAATAATGGTCAGGACCAGCTGGTTTCATTCCAGGCTGTTGGTTAATCAATTCGTCAGCCCATCCTTCTGTTCCGATTTCCTGAATTGGCTCTCCATGTTCGTCAGTTTCAGCCTGTCTTTCAAGCATTAATGAGTCGTCTAGTTCAATCTTATCTCCCATCAAGAACCGCAAACACGGTTCCAAACAAAATCGGTTGTATTTGTTTGTGTAGAAACCAGCAATCTCATTAAGTTTCTTCAACATTTCCTCCTTGATGGCTGGTGTTAATTCGTGTGTTTCTTCAATGTCGAATTTGATCAAATTGGCCTTTTGTAGTTTTGCAAGCTTTTTAGAAGGAACTTTAGAAGGATCTATCTCTTCCAAGTATGGATATGTAGGTGGGAAATTGACTTTCATTCTGATAAAAATAAGCACTTGTTCCTGACTAGCATCTTCTACCGGAGCTGTAGTGGAACTTTCTACTTCTTTTTCTGATTTTGCACCAACTGGCACGAGGCCAGGAGAATTCGAAGTGGCCGTGGCAGGAATGGTATGGTTGGCAATATTTTGTGTGTTTTGTGGAATTGTGCCAGTGTTTGGAATATTGGTACTCACCTTGTTGTTTTGAACAGGGTTTGCATTGGCAGTAGTCAACACTGTGTCAGTGCCATTAGCAACAGAGTTGTAGTCTGATTCTTCGTTTCCTATATTGCTCAAATTGTCTGTTGGCTCAGTTATCGAGGGATCTTTTGGTTCTGGGCTCGGTGCTACTACATCCACTAACCCACGTAAACTTATAACTAGCTCACCAGTAGAAACACTGATCTTTTCAAACTGAAGCTTGGGGAACTTATGGCCAACAATGCTAACTTCCTCACCCAAATTGGAGGGATCCTCCAACCCATCGAACTGGCCAGCTTTTCGTTGTGGGACCTGACCAGCACGTCCCAAACGAACTCCTGAGATCCAGTCCAAGTGGTTAATCTGGTTGATATTATGAGTATTTCGCTTGTGTTTCTCAGCAATTTGCAAGAGTGCCAATGACGAAAGAACATCACCGTTGGTTCTTCGAGAGAAATCTTCAATTGTGACCGGTGGTTCACTACAGTACGTTCTGTAGTCATACTCTTTTAGGGCCGTTGGACCTGGAGACTTGTCTTCAAAGTCCAGCTCCTCTTTGAATACGGGGACAAACGTAGGGTCGTAGTTGACCTTCTTGTAGAGCTTTTCATCGAACTGCCAGAGTTTCAAGTCGTAGTCTTCCGATGACCACGTAACTAACTGGTAATCTTTCCAGTTGTTCTTCAGCTCAAACCCTTGGTACCGCTCATGGCGAGTTCTCCAGAGGAAATCCTTCATGTGCCCATCATGGCCAGTGAATTCGTACGAGTTTTCTGCCGTTAGCTGCTGAGTGGTGTCTGTTGAGGTTGCTAATTGGAACTGTTGGTCATAATTAACAATATGAATTGAATTACTCCCACCTCTCAATGGCATTATCCCACACGCTTTCTCCTTACCAAATGGAAGTGGACGAGCTCGTGCTACTGGGAAGTCGGTATTGATTACTACGGCCGGCTGGAGCACGTTGGAGTCGTTATCGGAGTCGAAATAGTTGAAATTGTCTACAAAACTCCGAGCTTTTCCACTTTTCAAATTCCAAAACTTCACTTTATGATCATTGGAGCACGTTATGATATTCAGCGACCCATTACTGAAGTCTAAACCATTGATTTTCCCATCATGTGCCTTGTTCACTTTCAATGTAGGCAACGCAGACTTTCTAGAATCCCATATATAGTACGAATTATCGTGGCATGTTGCAATCTCGTACGGATTCTCGTGGTTCCACTTGACCTGGGTCGCCCCAGCTCGCCATTCGGCCCACTTTACTACTGGTTTACGAGGACATCTCATGTCCCAACTATAGATAAAAGTATCGACAGAACATGTCGCCAAAATCTCCGGGTCGGTAGGATGAAAATTGATATCGGTAATTGCTCTGGTGTGCTTGTGTAATACGTTGATTATGGCGTTATTTGATGTTCTTTGGAGGTCCCAAAGTAGGGCCTTTTGGTTGGAAGTAGAAATACACCAGCCTGGTTTTACGTGGTGGTGGGGCGACCATTGGACGTCAGCAACTTCCCACGACGTAATGTGGTGCAACCATCGTGGTGTGGTGAAGGGATCGTCTAGGTCGATAATGAATAGGCCTCTTCGTCCTGCTAGAACGCAATCTCGTCCGCTGGGAGATAGGGACATGGCACCAATTGCTCCGTCTACACGCAACAGCAAGGAGTTACCGAACGTCGGCAGCTCGTACGGATTGTGTTTGCTCATTTCATTCCAGAGTTGTAGGAAGATGGTGGTTATTCTTTAGTTTGGTAAATTTCGCAGGGCATTAAAATGGTGATTTTCGGTGGGAGAATGGGGGCAGGATTTCGGCGGCAAAAACAAGGAATTCCGTACCGAGAGTAGCACCGTTGAAAAGACGGTGCCATATTCTTATAACGTGCCAATTTTCACCAAGTTAGCGCTAGTTTTAGACCTATTTACGTTGTGGTATATTCCTGAGGTGGTGGTGGTAGTAGTTCTACCACGACTTCCTGCGCGAGCACACCGCGTCTAGGTCCACATCGCAGTAATTTGGGCGAGCGCCGGCCCAGGGCAGGCTGCGACAATATTTCCTCTGCGATACTCAGTGAAATTTCCAACTGAATTAATCACCGTCCAATCATTAGATTACAGCTGAACCAAGCATTCAGCAAGCATCGTCCTTTGTAGTACCACGTACCCACATACTATTTGTTGAATTTCCCCAAACGTTTTCCCACAATGAGTGCTGATCCACAGGACCTACAAGACTTGGATGAAGAGTTAGACGAAGAATTCAACGACGAAAATCCAACAGAAACATCCAAAACACAGACTGGCGACGCTGATACGGCGCAACTGAACCAGAAAAACACATACGATGCCAGTAAACTCGGGTTTGACATTCCAGATTTGACGAGAAAAGACAAAACTCTTGCTGAGGTATTGGACTTGATGGACGGAGACTTTGCTCCCATCATTCCCGACGCTGTGACGGATTACTACTTGAACAAAAATGGATTTGAGACCACAGACATCAAAATCAAGCGTCTTTTGGCGTTGGCGACCCAGAAATTCATCAGTGATATCGCCCAAGATGCTTATGAATACTCTAGAATTAGGTCGTCTTCGGCAGTATACAACTCGTCAAACCCTCAGGTCAGAGCGAAGCAGTTGCTTCAGGGCCAGCAGTTTGCTAACCAGCAGTCACTTACTGGTGCTGGAAGTGGTGCTGTTGTAGACGGAAACGTAGAAGATCAACAGCAACAGCAACCGTCACACTCTGGATCGAATGCTGGGAACCAGCAGGGCAAGATCGTGTTGACGATGGAAGATTTGAGCAATGCGTTGAGTGAGTACGGTTTGAACACCGAAAGAGCGGAGTTTTACCGGTAGACTGGTGTGGTTCCTGAAGGTGAGAAATGGAAGGTGAGAAATGGAAGGTGTGAAATGTAAGATGTGAAATGGAAGGTGAGAAATGGAAGGTGTGAAATGTTACTAAAGGTGAGAAATTTACTGAAGGTGAGAAATTTACTGAAGGTGAGAGATGAAGGTTGAGAAAAATGGAACTGGTATAGATGTGGTTCCGATGTATATTACTTGTATTCTGCAGTAATTGAACGTGAAGCTTTAAGACTGAAAAAGGCAAGGACCATTGAGAAGAGTATATGGAGATTATGAATGAATATTGAGAATGAATTTTGAGAATGAATATTGAAAATGAATATTGAGAATGAATATTGAGAAAGAATATTGAGAAAGAACATTAGGAATACGAAGAATGAGTATTAAGAAAGAATATTAAGAAAGAATATTAAGAAAGAATATTGAGAATGAATATTGAGAACACTAAGAAAAGAGTTAAGAATTGATCGAAATAATTGAAAAGTTAAAAGTGTTGTGGAATAACAAGTTGTTGAATAATGAGAATACGTTAAAGTTCGTTGCACTTGTTAACGCATTTTGATCACATTCGAATACGGTTGAATTCGTTTATACTGAAATACATTTGCTAATACCTTGTTTGAATTGGTGTTCCAGAGTACTTACGCTAGTGTTTGCTCTTATGTAAGGTCTCATACATACGGTAGTCTATTTTGTAACGCTTTTAAAAGCCATTTGTGTCAACGTGCCACAAACATATTTATATCGCTGTTTAACTTTACTTGCTTGTACTCTTTTAGACTTTTCTTAATTTTTTACTCTGACTTTGTCACTTTCAGAGATACCTTTACTGTCGAAGGTCCTTAAATTCACGTTGATTATCTACTGCTTTACCTTCCTTTCTTGTGGCTACATCTTTCCTTCTGTTCTCATGGCACCTTGTCTCCAATATCGTAAGACTCTCCATATTTGCTTTTCCTTTGCTTTACTTCTGCTTCTTTCTTCTGCTCCTCTACTTCGATTTCTTTACTCTTCAACTCTTCTACTTTCTTCTACTTCCCTTCTTCCTTCTTCCTTCTACTCTTTTCCTCGTGCTCTTTATTAATTATAGACAAGTAATTACATCCCCATGCCTCCAAACTGGCTCATCATTCTCTGCATCATCCCAGGATTCTGCATCATCTGCTGCGCTTGTTGCATCATTTGTGGGTTCAGCTTCATCATTTGTTGCGCTTGTTGCATCATTTGTGGGTTGTTCATGAGCGATGCCATGTTTGGCATCCCTCCACCGCCTCCACCTCCAAGCATGCTCATTGCCTGTTGCATAAAGTTTGGGTTTGATTGCGCTTGTTGCATCATTCTCGCCATTCCTGGATTCGATGATGCTGCTCCTTGAGCAGCTAATGCCGACTTGGCCATGGACCCCATCATTCGGTGCTGTTGTAACACAAGCTCTATCTCTACAGCCTGACACCCTGCACCTTTCGCTACTCTGATGATTCTCGATGGCTCGTTTACAAATATTCTCCCGTCACTCTCCAACTCTTCTTGGGTCATGGAATCCATGATATAAATCATGTTCTTGATCTTCTTCGACGTTTCTTCTTCACCCACCTGCGACATGATCCCCGAAAGACCAGGAATCATCGACGCAATGTTGGCCAAAGACCCCATCTTCAAGAAATTGTTCATCTGGTTCTGGAAATCCTTCAAGGTAAACTTCCCTTCCTTGATGTTCTCCATCGTCTGCTTGTGCCCCGCGTCGTTCTGTAAGTCCAACGACTGAACATGGTCAATTAACGACTGAATATCCCCAATCCCCAAAAGCTGGGAAATAAATGATGACGGTTTGAATGGCTCAAAGTCTCCTACATGCTCCCCAGTACCGATAAAGATGATGGGAGTCTTCGTCACCGCAACAGCAGAAATCGCACCACCTCCCTTGGCATGGCCGTCCATTTTCGTCAAGATAATCGACCCGAAATTGGAACTCTCTTTAAATGCTCTAGCCTGAGATTCGGCTGCCTGACCAATCGACCCGTCCATAACCATGATCGTCTGCTTGGGCTGGATGGCTTCACCGATCTGGATCATTTCATCAAATAACGATTGTTCTTGTCTGTGTCTACCAGAAGTGTCTACAATGATAATGTCAAACTTCTCTTGCTTGAACTTCTTAACCCCTTCAAAAGCAATCTTCACCGGGTCGGTTTCCAAATACGACCCGTAGAACGGAATAGACGACTTGATGGCATTCTGTTTCAACTGATCAAATGCCCCGGCTCTGAAAGTATCAGCACATACTAGCCCTACCTTGTAGCCTCTTTTCTTATAATACACCGCCAACTTGGTACAAGACGTGGTTTTCCCGGCACCCTGAAGCCCGACAAACATAATGACGTACGAATTGTTGCTGACTTTCTTCATTTTGCCCGGCTTGCTCTGGCCACTCCGTTGCAGCAACTTCTTTGGTTTGGGAGGTTCCTCGTGAGAGTCAACAAGAGCACAAAGCTCGTCGAAAATGATCTTTTGCAACTTTTTCCGCTTGTTGGCCGATTGATCTTCCGGTTTGATTTGTTTGGCGATCTTTGTCTTGATTTCGTCCCGTAATTTTGCAACTAGCTTGACGTTGACATCGGCCTCGAGGAGGGCCGTGCACACGTCTTTGATCATGCCGTTGATTTCATCGGCCGATCCCGATCCTACCGAGGATAGAGCGTCTCTCAACCGTGCTCCTAAGTCCGCCAACACCATTGTGAATGCTCGTTCTGTTGATGTCGGTGGCCATTTGGTTATTTGGTGGAAAATGAAAATTTGGAAAAGTCTGGATCACGTGATTGGACACGTGACAAAAAGAAGACTCGATTACGACATTTTACATTTG